>Ga0307510_10010126_pt1 | contig 11210 bp, 12 predicted proteins | sample 12_EM_MG_FD_207224 | JGI IMG/M metagenome (GOLD analysis project Ga0307510, IMG submission 207224) | Populus trichocarpa ectomycorrhiza microbial communities from riparian zone in the Pacific Northwest, United States - 12_EM | ecosystem: Host-associated > Plants > Roots > Unclassified | place... | reverse complement strand
TATAAACCTCTGCGGGCACGAATTCAACCACCAGATCGTCCCATAACACCACCACCGCTGATAGATAGATATCACACCTCCCCCACGTATCCGATAATAACAAAAAAAAATGGTGAAACCCCTCCCCGCTAGAGTTTTCCTGGACACGGGTATACCCATCGCCCTCACCGGTCGTTCCAATCAGTTTTCCGAAATGGTCCGGTGGGACCGGTAGTCTGAACACAAACACCCGTTCCACCACCCCCCAGAACCAGAACCCTATGTCATACAAAACCTCCCTCCCTCGCTAATTCTGCCCGGAAATTCGAATACAGGAGTACGGGCCTCGCCCTGACCCAACCAGACTCCACAACAGACACCCCAGCACTCGCCGGCCGCTTCCAGGATGACTTCCCCAGGGCAAAGAATACATACCGGGAAGTCCAAGCAAGACGGCAACACACCTTACCAAGCCCGCTGGAAAAAAAATAGCAGATTCCAGAGGACTCTCACGCCGGACAAAAACCCCGGCGGGTGCTCTATTCCAAAACGAATAATAATCAGCGCGGGTGATAAGCCATGAAGCCCATTCCGCAACCAGACAAACTCCCAATACCCCCCAGATAACGGCTAGGGTAGCAACCGCACAGGGCGGGGTCGGCGGGTAGGGCGACAAGTCAGCGGATAAGCATGGAAAAGTTAGCCTCCCCTCACAGTCCCGATCTATTGTACTGTAGCAAAGGGGTTGAATTAGGATGAGCTCTCCCTCCCAGCTCCCTCCCGATCATGAGTTATTCGCTGGAGACCTGCTCTTGTGTTTCGTACTGTGTTGTAACGAGCGGTACCGGGTTTCCGGGTCCTGGGTGGATGGAATTCCCGGCTGATGGCAGTGGTGTGCGGAGATCCATGGGTTCGTCTCTTGGGCTGGTCTGGTTGATATTCTGTGACTGGATGGAGTCTGGAGGAGGAGCCCGGTGGGATCAGGAATGTTGGGAGCTCAGGTTGCGATGCCAGTTCTCGGGCGACTTGTACTAGTACTACCGCATACACTTGCCATCCTTTTTCTTAACCAATCCCACATGCTATATCAACATGATATTACACGGGGGGTTACAAAGGATATCAAGGTTTTATCATACTTTACCATCGGGCATCAACGCCACCCTCCCTCTGCCCCTCCCTAGTTACACTCCGGATCTTGGGAAAAGCCTTTATTATATCGTCGGCAATACCCACCCCACGTTTTTGAGGGCAAACAGAAAAGTCTCACACTCAGCTCCAAAGGAAACGCTTTACGTAGACTCATTGGATTACTTGTAACCCCCTCTCATTGTTATGTAAACCACAATTTTCTCATCTCCACACACGCGTGCGCACCCCCCTATCCGCATCGATCCCTCCATCCTCCAACCATCGCACCAAAAAACACAGGGCAAAAGAGACATGCTAAATAACCGAGAAACAGGTTGATAGGTAAATGTGAAAATGAAGACTCCAGATGATAATGCTCCGCCCAATGCAAGCCAAAACAGAATAACACAAGGAAATCACAAGGCAAAGACAGAAGAATTGACGAAAAGAAAAAAATTCACACGCAAGTAACTGTGCTAAACAAAAGAAAGTCCCAATGTGTTGTGGCGTTAGTAATCGTAATTTTCCCCCTCTCCCGCTTTTCCTCTCTCCTTTCACCTTCCCAGTAACCATCGAAAGTCAAGAGAGAATTTCACAACCTAGCTCGGTCCTTAACCTCCGGCAACTTCTCTCCAAACACCGCCCAACAATCGGCCCGCGCCCTCTTCCCAACTTCCGCTTCAACAACCCCATACTCCCCCCAAGCACCCCAAATGCTAGCTTTTTCCAAGACCCAGCGTCTAGCAAACTCCACTGCAGTCCTCTCTCCATCCCTCCTTGCGTCAACAATAAGCAGAACACCACACAACACCCAGCCAAGAGTCCACAAGACTATTCGTCCACCAGAGGTCAATTCCTCCTTGCTCCTCGTCTCCAAGATCTTTTCGAATTCCTTCCACTCCCCCCATAGAGCGACTTTGCACCTTTCAAGGACCTCCGCTTCAACCTCGCCTACGCGGCCGGTAGTAGCTGTAGCCGGCGAACCCAAATTTTCTTCTACAAATTCGTTAAACGGAACCCAACCTCGTTCTTCGCCTCCCGCGCGAGATGTACGCTTTAAGCTGCTGATCAGGTCGGTTATTAGCACATTTGTTGTGCCCTCCCAGATCGAGAGTACTTGAGCGTCGCGAAGGAGACGGGCTATGTTCAAGGGTTCTTCATTCTCGCAGTAACCGACGCCGCCGAGAGATTCGGCGCATTCGGATAAGGTGCTCATGGCTAGTTTTGCGGTTAGGGCTTTGGCGATGGGGGTTAGGAGGCGCAAGAGTTGATGCGGCGCCGAGGGGGTATGTAGTGGGGATGAGGCGCTCGGGGGTGGTGTGGACGGGGCAGCAGAGGTTTCGCTGAGGGAGAGGAGATGGATTGTAAAGAATGTTAGATGGGTGGTTGCGCGCTGGTAGAGCTCCAGATGTGCTAGTGTGCGGAGGTGAAGGGGGATTGTCCAGAGGGGCCGGTTCTTTGCAACTACGCGGACCTTTGAGAATGCCTATTTCCCTAAACGTAAGCTGTGATGTCCGGGGATCTAGAATGAGGGAATGGGCAAACCTTTGCTACGGCCAGACCCCTTCGCATAAAGCTAATGGCACCCACGGCGTTATGAACGCGAGTGATATTTAGCACTGTTGCTATCTGCTTGATACCCTCGCCTTCTTCACCAATCATCCACGCCCGCATTCCCTTAAGTTCTAATTCCGCTGTTGGTAGAGCCCTAGTCCCAAGCTTCCTCTTCAACCGCATGATCCTCACACCATTCCTCTCGCCGTTCGCCAATTTCATGGGCGCATAGAATGCACTGAGTTTACCGCCCCCACCAGGAGTCCTCGCAAGGAGGATTGTCATATCCGCGTCCGTAGCCGACGAAAAGAATTTATAACCATCAACGACCCAAGGTCCCAACTCCTCCGCGCCACCTTCGATCGGCGAAGGTGGCGCGAGAGGAGAGTACACAGCCACTGTTTCACTCCTGGAAACGTCCGAGCCACCGGGTCTTTCAGTCATCCATTGACCACTAGTCCAACGGGCAGACTGGTCACGCGAGATGAGGCGGAAGTGGGCGTTGTGGAAAACGTGCCGTCTTGCTTCTGCTTCTCTGCGAGAACTCAATGAGGAGTTCAGACTGAAAAATGATTGAATCGAAGTTGCCGGGTGAGGAATGTGCTGTGATAATAGACGGGCAGCTCCATCCGTCATTGCAAACGGGCAGGTAGTCAATGCTGAAGATGGTGAAAATATGTAGTACCTAATTCACACAGTTAATATCGAGCCATTTCAACCCAAGAGCATCAATAAAATAATATACTTTGCAAATTGTCCAATCCTCCCATACCGGCCCTCATACCCCTCAGCCACAATACCTTGGTGAGCGCCAAGCTCGCCTAGTCTCCTCCATCCTTCTGAAGTTCGCAAGTTGTCGCTGCGGTTAGCGAACGCATCATGTGACTCGAGCGTGGGTGGGTGTGCCTCGGCATCTTCGACCCAATGTAAGACTTGCGGGGAAAGAGCCGCAACAGCAAGCGAGTCGAGCTCTTTATGCAACGGTTTCAGCAAAGCCGGTGGGAGGTAAACTGAGAAACAAAACCCACCCAGTTAGTTGCATCTAAAGTCATGAGGCTTTTACAAAGAACCGTGGGGGAACGGAACATACGTGAAAGAACCCTCTTGAGTCCCACATCTTCTTCGAACTGGTTCCCCAAACGAGGGGCATCCTGGAAAAAGCCGGTATCTCCGGAGGATGGTCGTAAACCCGGCTGTTGCTGCTGCTGGTGGTGGGGGGGATGTTGCTGTTGATTATGCTGACCTGGATGTTGGTTCTGCGGCGGACCAGTAAACGTCGACTTCTTTCCGGTGTTTGACATGTCGGGCCGCTTGTACCTGCAGGTATCCTAATGCGTTGGGAATGAAGTCTTGAAATCAAAGAAGAAATCTGAATACCGCCGGGGGGAAGGAAAGCACAGCAGAGTGTTGGAGGAAAGTAGAATGGAAGGAGAGAGGAGGAGAAGGGGAATAATAGAGAGAGAGAGGGAGGGAGCGGAGGAGGAGGAGGAACGGGATTGTTTCCTGATTATTCAAAAGGTGGTTACCCACATCAAGGATCATCTCCTCCTGCACCACGTCGCCGTCACCACCGCCGCCGCCGTGTTGTCTACTTTGCATTATCCGAAGCTAAAACCCGTGATAGGAAGCCTTGGACCTCCCGCCAGTCCAGCCTTCCAAAAAAACCTTCGAACGAGAGAGCCAAAGCGCACACATCCAACCGCTTCGTGGCTCCAATCAATGTTTCATTTGATTCGAAAAGGCTGAAAATAAAATAAATAGACTACACTGTACCGCACACTCGAGTCGTTTCAGAGACCAGTCTGTATGGAATTTTTTTTAGAAAAAAATAAAAATCCAATGGTCCAGTAAGCGAGAAGGGAAAGCTTTTCAGGACGGGCCAAAGTCACTTCATGTCACTCGAACTGGCGAATCCCGTTTGGAAAAATGGTATCATCAGCAACATCTGAGCTTTCTGTTCGTCAGTTCAAACCTGTCAGCTCACCCGTCTTGCATTGGTGGCAGCCCAAACAAACGCCCTCGATCACCAACACCCACCTCAATTCTTTCTGCAAGAGAGAACTCTAGGCTCAGCCAAGATTTGATGTAACTTATTGGGGGGAATGACAAGTCCGGCAAGAGCGAGAAGTAAACCAAAACACGTGAGAATAATGGCATCGGATTTAATGCAAAAGATTTAATAGTATAATAAAAAAGGAAGAATTATTCTCGCTTCTCCATCGTGATCATCTCTGTAGGTAGAAGGTGAGAGTGCGGTCCAGTAAGGAATAAGGTAAGCTTCATTTTGACGTTGCCGGCACTTCCCGAGATTCCCGTTTCGGGGTCCATCGGGAAAACCGTTGCTCGGGAAGCTCCCGGTCCCCCCCGAGCCGGGGTGGTGGAAATAACTATGCCCGGTTTGTTTGCTATACCCGACAGGGTTATGGTTTGAGCTTGGTTTGCCAGCTGGCGAGCGGGAAAAAAATAGAGCGAATTGACTGCTTTTGGTAAGGGTATACAGTATAGGACGGGCTAGACTACTTTGTCTCTCAAGTGCGCGGCAGTTCACCGCTGTGATTTCTGCATGAAGCCATGCGTCTGTGCTCCACCCGCGAAGGACTCCCGAATTGAATGTTTTTGTCTTGAACAAGAGTACTAGAATGGAGGCCAGCGCGAGAAGAACGCAGTCTATGGGATTTTGAGAAGGGTCTCTGGAGTTTTGGAAACTAAAGAGCGTCCCCAAAATGGGTGATCTGTATCTGGCTCACTCCCGAAACTGGACTTCGTTCAGATCTCGGGAAAGTGGTAGCGTGCGGCTGTGTGCCACGCAGTCTCGCGTCTGTGCATTGCCGCAGAGTCTGAGTGGACTTCTGTGCCTCGTGGGCCCCGGAGGAAATCGCACGATTATTGACAAGGCAAGGTGTGGCAACTAGCTCGGTGGAATAAATTCTTGGACAGCAGAGGGAGTCCAATTGCGGTCCGGATTATTTAACGCTTGAGCTAATAGTATCTTACTTTCAGCAAGTAAAAAAGGAGGGAGTTCACGGTAGCTCGGTCAACAAACCCACAACACCAATTTTTAGATATATTTGTGCTCTCATTGTTATTGATACGTAACCAACATGGCATGAGGGCATTGCTATACGGGTAACATCGCCATAAAGGTCCTGATAAGAATAGAAGTTTAGAGCGGTGTCTTGCCAAAATATTGTGATAAAGACGCGTTAAGTTTCTTATATCAAGAGTGCATGCAAGCCCCAAAATACAACTGACCAGAGATTCTCCTCTAGGGATTGCTGTTGTTGCGAATCTTTCATCAACTAGGTACAATATGGTTAATATAGAGGCTATTTTTCTTTGTGATAGACTATTTGAGGACAGCTTCACAAACACGACATAGTAATGACAGCCGATAATGAAAAAGGAAAACCCTACCGAGGCCCGGAAACCATAAAATCGCGAACGTTCTATATTACAATTCGATACCAAACAAAATATCCAAGAAAAAAGTAGAAACAAATGAAAATGGATGCTATGTACTGGAGCTCTTTGGATCTCTATTAGATTTCCGCGCCACCTTCAAGATCCTCCTCTTCTTCCCCCTCTTCATTCACAAGGGCTTCCCCGCCAATACCCCAAAAGCAAAGTCCCAACCCAATCCCGGAAACCCCGCCAAATACCCCCCATGCCAACAACTCCCCCCTGTTCTCTACTCTAGCACCAAGCGTGAACAACGCCCCGCTAATCAGCGGACCGGCAGCTCTTCCGCCAGCACTCAATGTTTGAGCTAGTCCGTTCAGGGTTCCGAGAGCCGAGGGTTTCGGGGATGCATTAGTTATCAGCAGCATCGCACATGTGAGACCGACGACAGCTGCTACGGCCTTCAACAGCAAGACAGAATATAGCTCGGCCCATGGCAATATTTTAGCGCTCCGTCCATTTGCCGTGTCAATGTAGCCCACGAAGGGTGTCGCACAGAACGCAGCTACGAAACCGGCGAGGGCAAAGCGATATCCCCAAAGATTTCCCAAGTGTGCTAGGAGAGGGCCGAACAAAAGTAGCTGAAAAATTATGGTGACTAGGCCAACGAAAGAGAGCGAGAGCCCTATCTCCTTCGGTGAAAGACCGCGTCCGATGGGTGGTGGGCTTGAGGCGAAGATTGGGTATAGGGAGTTGTAGGAGATGTTGGATAGGTTGAAGATAGCGTATGTTATTAAGAAGACGATAATTGGCGGTGTCAAGATGGATCTGTAGGGTAGGGGGGCAGCAACCTCAGGAAGGAGAGCAGGCGGGGAAGACGAGCCGGAGTTTTCCGCCGAATGTGGAGGCGAGTCCTCTCTCACGTCCTCGGACTCATCTCGGTAGTTCTGAGAGACGCGAATGTAACTTGGTCGTGAGCTGGAGGTAAATTCCCAGAGCCAAACAAATAGGTTCTTTACACGCTCTCCGAGTGGAGGGAGCTTCCTCGCTTCTTTTAAGCTCTCGTCAAGTAAGAAGGCGGCGAATAGAAAATCTAACAATAGAACACCGGCAGAAACGGCGTTGGGCAGGAGATACGGATTTTTCGCAAACAATCCAGTGACAGGGTCAGACGGTTCGGTAACAGGACGTGCGAGGATGCCACCAATCAATGGTCCGGTTATGCCACCAATTCCATACACCACGGGAAGATATTTGAAAGCCGAAGACTGATTTGATTTATCGGTTATTTCCCCCAGGATAGTTGCGACAATGCCTGGGGTGAGAGTCAGTCTAAAGAGGCGTGAAAATTCTACGCGACATTCCAAAGGGTAACACACCAGCATTGCCGTTGACCAGCCCCATGATAGCCTGCACCACTATTGCCTGCCAAAGAGTACTACAAAACCCGAAAGCCGCGAAACAAGCTGCAGTAGCCAGAGTTCCAAAGAGAATAACAGGTTTCCGCCCGATCCGATCACTCAGCCTTCCCCAGAAGAAATTCGCTGATCGTCCAGGAGTAAACGCGTCAGAAAACATCTCTCCAAATACCGATGGAAAGACACGCACTCGCGAACTGAGCCGCAGCAAACGAGCTCGCGACAATCCCAACATACAGCCCAACCTTTTGCTGATCAACTTCAGGAAATGTCCCCGTCATCTGCGGAAGATAAGGCGATATACTGTTCAGCGCAGTCTGCTCAGCAAGGGAGATGACGGCTAGTGTAAGAAGCTGCCTCTTCGGTATCGTGGGCAGGCCGTCATCGCCGCTACCTTCGCCTTCGCTCCCTACCTTACCATTAGTATCTAAAGAAGCCCCGCTTACGTTACCGCGGCTATCGTCCCCGAAGAAGTCCAGCGATCTTGTCGAGAGGCTATTACTGTTGCCAAGAGGAGCACTTCGAGATCCCGGGGGAGTGGGGAAGGTGTGGTAATGAACTAAAGACTTGCGGCGGGGCATTTGATTGTTGCTGCTACGGTGGTGCTGATAGGACGTGGGTGAAAGGCTTTTGGAAGGTGGCCCATGGTTAAGGGTAGTCTATTGGAGTCTCTGCAAGGAGTAGAGGGGTCTCGGAGGATAGAGTGTTTGGATGAATGTGCTCTTTCGCCGTAATTTACAGGACACAGTGATGACGTCGTTGCCACGTGCGGGATCTACTATGCTGTTGGGAAGAGCTTGTCTAGGAAACCGGATGTCAAGCCCCTCCACTCCATCCCCTAAGGTCCTCGGGTGTCTCGGACGTTGTGCTGGGGCGGGATGCGCGCAGCTTTCTCGATTCTCCAACGTCTCAGGTGGTTGGGTTAGGGTTGCCCATGAAGGCGCGAGGCCAGGATAAAACAGACTCCAAAGGTCGTAAATCATCAAGAGCTGGTATAGAAGATGAAAAAATAGATTACAATCCTCTGGATAAAATGAATGCCTCCTTTCTCCCTTTTGACGTGGACACCTCGCCATCTCATTGCTCCAGAATCCTAGGGATTCGCAACACTTTCCGGGAGCCATAATCATCTCTCAAAATTTCCACAATTGGGCGTGAACGACCACGAGCACAATTCCAACCCCAACATAGAGCACGATCGGTAATTCATACTCTCAATTACTTATCTTATTGCTAAAAAGCACTTATACAGGTACTCATCTCCTGCAAGCTCAGAGGGGGCTCTTGTCGGTCAGCCACAGCCGTTGGAATACAGTCGTCGATCCTTTTTTTGACATTGAATTATGGAGCCCTCCCTTAGCCCCTCAGAGCCCCCGAATATGCCTATAATATTTCTAGCTTTCTATCCAGGGGCACCAAATGTGTCAATCAGCTGATCATAACTCTTCGCAACTACCAGCGCATACTCTAGTCGAAACCTCTGATCCTCGGGTGTGGTATACCTTTAAAAGCACATATCCGAGAACAAATTTTTTTCTGCTGGGCTCCAGATCTTTTCCGTAACAACACTAAGCTACATTTTATATACCTGCCTCAGCGGCATCTTTTAGCGCCTGTCTCTGGTAGCCTTTGGCGGTGGTAGCTGTGCTAAAAGATTGAGGGCTTTGGGTCACCTTACTAATGTCCTGTTTCTGAGACTGACCGAACAAGGGGCGCCGGGCATTAGCGGCGCTAAGCTATGGAGGAATATACTCGAGTAGATTGTGCCTCGTTACCCGGTGGACTTACAGCACTACCCTAATGACCATGAACATCTTCAGTTATGTGGGGAAACACTCAGCTTGGATATATATTTCTTCATGAGGCGAGTCATAAGCTCCCATTGATACTGCACTGACATGGCACCTCCGCGTCCAATTGCGTTACTAGACGGTCAGATCGCACTTCTCGAAATCTTAGTGCAGTGTATAAACAAGATATGATAGACACTTAGTAATTGAGACCCACTAGGCACTATCTATACCTCGCTTTGCTGAAAAAAATTAAAATTTCGCAAGACAGTGCGCAGGGGGAGGAGAGTAGCTTGCTAGAGTGAAAATAGTTATAAAAAAGTCTAGCTTTCAGCGCCCACAGCCGTTTTTCTAAAACAAAGGGAGCAAAAGAAAGATACAGCAGAAGCCACAGGGGTGGGGATCAAGTGGTCGCAGTTTTACAACTCAGAGCCTGATTCTGGACGGCTGAAGTTGAAGGGGTGTTAATACCGTGACGACACGATCAATAGTCCCAGCGTTTTAGCGAGCTTCAACCCCCACACATAGTAATTCCTAGTCCTTGAATATGAAATGCTCTTTGCGCGCCGGCGCTCTGCCGTGCGTCTTGAGGATGATTGGGCTTCCCCGAATTAACCTTTATTAAACCGTTGATAAAGGGGTGTTGAGCTTCTCTTCGAAAAATACATTGAAACATTTACTGCATGTATTCTCACTCCCCCCTTTGAGTACCGAGGTACCGCAGCATATTATCCATTTAGGAGGGCCACGTGGGGTCTCTCGGGTCAAGCTCAATTCCTGATGGGGAGGTAATGATTGGAAACCCAGATTTAGATACTCCTTCATTGCGGCTGATAATGCTCCATGGTAGTCACTCACGAGGCGCTGAACGAAGGTACTGTGGATACTTCCTCTCCGAAAGAAACCCCGCTCATGAGAACCCTCCCAAAGCCACGTTTTAAGCCTTCGTCACGATCAGCTAAAAGCAGAAGTAGTGAGTTTAAAAATTACCATCCGATAATAAATTTAATGATGCGAGTTAAAAATATAAAAAAACTTTCCCTCCCCTACAAAAAATCTCCCCAGCGACTTACAGGGATAACTTATCAGGTAATGACCCTAACGTCATAAAGACCTTAAACAAAGTTAAGAAGGAAAAAAAGAAGGAAAAAAACCACCTCAGAGTCAGAGCGACCCCCCAAAAGTATCATATCCGGAAAAGGCGCCAACCCTAACCCCCGATTTCTTAATAGATTTTGGTGTTGCAATTCTTGCCATGAGAGAGAGCGGGACCGTGTGCTCGAACGGCGCCTTTTCCGGATAACTTTTGCATTTGGCGAGTATGATACTCGTAATTCTGACGTTTTCGAACACGACGACTGCTATTGCATACAGCAAGATCTTGAGGCTCCGGCCGGATTTTTGCCCATATGCAATAGCAAGTTGTGTTCACAAACGTCAGAGAATTTTACCAGTACATCCCCACCAGTCTCGAAACCAAGTTGTTACAGTCTAGATCCCCGCTTCGGATGCCCCCCCCCCCACTCCCCCACTCAATCCCGAACCCTCCACATATTCCTACACGAAATCTCCAAAAATCTAAAGACATAAATAAATCAAAACCAAACATAGCGCCATAACCTGCCGGAAAAAGAAAAACTTAAAAAAAAAGATAACCTTTTCTTTTCATTTCCATATTGTACCGAGCGAAAAACAAAACCCAGCGATCAGAAGAAACACTATCACGGTGCCCGAGCATCCATACATCTTGTGGTAGGATATGAGAAGAGGTCTTTGGATTTGAGAAAGGCGCAAGGTTTTAGGAGGATAAAGGGGTTTCTTTTGGTTCTTTTGGTTTTCTTTTGGTAAATTGGTTTTTTTGTTTTGTATGTGGGGGTTTTTGATGGAGGATGCAAAAGGAGAGCGGGGAGGGGGGGGACTTGTGGACCTTTATAGGTAC
>Ga0307510_10010125_pt1 | contig 11211 bp, 9 predicted proteins | sample 12_EM_MG_FD_207224 | JGI IMG/M metagenome (GOLD analysis project Ga0307510, IMG submission 207224) | Populus trichocarpa ectomycorrhiza microbial communities from riparian zone in the Pacific Northwest, United States - 12_EM | ecosystem: Host-associated > Plants > Roots > Unclassified | place... | reverse complement strand
CCGCTCGGCCGATGCCGCCGCGGGCGAAGCGACCGAGCTGTTTGTGCTCCGCCGTGAGGACTTTCTGAGCTTCCTCGAGCGCGAGCCGAAGGTTGCCATCAAGATCATCATGCTTTTGTGCCAGCGCATCCGCTGGCAGAGCGAGCGCATGGAGGAATCCATGCTGCAGCCCTTGCCGGTGCGCCTGGCGCGGCGGCTCTGCGCGCTGGCTGCCGATTTCGGTTCGGAGGTTCATATCTCGCAGGAGCAACTCGGCGTCTTCGTCGGCGCCGCCCGCGAAAGCGTCAACCGTCAACTGCAGCTCTGGCGCAAGGACGGCATTCTGGACCTGCAGCGCGGACGGATATTGCTGCAGAACATGACCAAGCTGACGGCGGTGGCGCGGAACGACTGAGATCCGCTCCGTCGTCATCCATGACCTGTTGTGGTATGATGACCGCATGAACAAGTTGCTCAAGGAAATGATCGAGCATGCCGAGACCTGGCCCCGGGAGGACCAGGAGGAGCTTGCCGAGTATGCCCGCGAAATCGAGGCACGCCGGACCAGCGTCTACACAATGTCGGACGACGAGCGGGCCGCTGTCGGGAAGGGATTGGCGGAGGCTGATCGCGGAAGTTCGTGTCGGATGAGCTGATTGCAGAAGCCGACAAGCGCCACGAAGGATGAGGGTATGCTATACGCCCGCGGCGTTCTCCGATCGTGAACGCATACTCGAATATCTCAGAGAGCGATCCCCTAACGGCGCCATGAATGTTGCGGCAAGCATTCGCGAAGCGGTCGCCAAGCTTAAAGACCATCCGCTCAGTGGTTATCGGACGGACGATCCCTAAGTGCGAGTGCTGTTTGTCGTCCGTTACCCGTACAAGATCTTCTATCGCGTACGCGACGCGGTAGAAATCTTGCATATCCGGCACACGTCCCGGAGAGCATGGAAAAGCGGCCGATAGCGGGAATCGCTTGAGCCGATCATGCGGCCCTCGTCACTCCGCCGCAGGCGACATCGCCGGGGGCACTGCGGGTGGGCCTTTGGCTGGCGGCTCGGTGTGATGATCCGATACGTGGTCGACATGCTCGCCTTCGCCGCTTGACGCCAGCAGCTTCTTGCCGAAGCGCCAGCACAGCGCGCCGAGATCGTCCATCACCATGAACATCGCCGGCACGAACACCAGCGACAGGATGGTGGAGAATATCAGGCCGCCGATCACGGCGAGCGCCATCGGTGAGCGGAATTCGCCGCCGGCGCCGAACGCCAGTGCTGACGGCATCATGCCCGCGGCCATCGCGATCGTCGTCATCACGATCGGGCGCGCGCGCTTCATGCCGGCGTCGATGATCGCCTCGTCGCGCTTCTTGCCCTCGCGGATCGCTTCCACCGCGAACTCCACCAGCATGATGGCGTTCTTGGTGACGATGCCCATCAGCATCAAGATGCCGATCCACACTGGCGTCGTGAGCTGCTTGCCGGTCAGCAGCAGCGCCACGATCGCGCCGCCGATCGAGAGCGGCAGCGAGAACAGGATGGTGATCGGCTGCAGGAACGTTCCGAACAGCAGCACCAGCACGGCGTAGACCATCATCAGGCCGGCGGTGATGGCGGTGGCGAAACCGTCCGACAATTCCGCCAGACTTTCGGCGTCGCCCGATGGGCTCACCTTCACACCCTTCGGCAGGCTCTTCATGACCGGAAGGTCGTCGATCTTCTTGGTAGCATCGCCCAGCGCTGCGTTGCCGACGAGATCGGCGGCCACCGTCGCCTGCCGCTCGCGGTCATAGCGGTTGATGCTGGTCGGGCCCTGGTCGAGCTGGATGTCGGCGACGACAGACAACGGCACGCCGCCGCGTTCGCCGCGCTGGCCCAGCGGCACCCGCAATTGCTGCAGCATCTGCAGGTCACTGCGCGCGCTGTCCTCGAGCTGGACGCGGATCGGCACCTGGCGGTCGCCGGCGTCGAACTTCGCCAACGCCGGGCCGACGTCGCCGATGGTCGCGACACGGATGGTCTGCGACAGGCTTTCGGTGGAGACGCCGAGCCGCGCCGCCAGTTCAGCCCGCGGCCGGATCCGCAGTTCGGGCCGGTCGAGCGAGGTTTCCGAAATCACGTTGGCAACGATCGGAATCCGTTTCATCTGCGTCGCCAGCTCGCTGGCGACGTTATTGACGATGTTGCTGTCGACCCCGGTCACGACCAGCGCGATCGCGCGCAGGCCGTTTTCGTCCAGGAACCAGAAGCGGATGTCCGGAACGTTCTCCAGTTCCTGGCTGATCTCGAGTTCGAGCTGTCGCTGGGTGATCTTGCGATCAGCCTTCGGCGTGTAGTTGATGATCAGCGCGGCCCGCCGCACTTCCTGCAACCCCGGCGGCACCCGGCCGCCGTCGACGAAGATGCTCTTCACCTCGGGCCGCTTGCGCAGGCGGGCGACGATTTCCTCCGTCACCTTCTCGGTATAGGAGAGCTGCGAGCCCGGCGGCAATTCCATCGCGAGCAGCGAGCGCGCGGTGTCCTGCGCGGGCAGGAAGCCCTGCGGCAGCAGCGTAATGCTCCAGATCGAGGCTGCGAAGACGCCGAAGCCGATCAGTACGGTGATGAAGTAGTGATGCACCGACCAGGTCACGAGCCTGGTGTAGCCGTGCAGGATGCGGCCGGGCGGCGGATCTTCGTGCGGGTGATCCTTCAGGAAGTAGGCGGCCAGCACCGGCGTGACGAAGCGCGCGGCGAGCAGCGAGAAGAACACCTGCACCGACACCGTGATGCCGAACTGCTTGAAGAACTGCCCGGCGATCCCCGACATGAAGCTGGCGGGCGCGAAGATCGCGATAATCGTCAGTGAGATCGCAATCACGGCGAGGCCGATTTCGTCGGCGGCTTCGAGCGCTGCGCGATAGGGCGACTTGCCCATCCGCATGTGTCGCACGATGTTCTCGATTTCGACGATGGCGTCGTCGACCAGAATACCCGTCGACAGCGTGATGGCGAGGAAGGAGACCAGGTTCAGCGAGAAGCCGAGCAGGTCCATCGCCCAGAACGCCGGGAAGATCGACAGCGGCAGCGAGATCGCAGCGATGATGGTTGCGCGAATGTCGCGCAAAAACAGCAAGACGACGACGACCGCGAGGATCGCGCCTTCGAACAGTGTCGAGATCGCGGCGTGGTAGTTGCCCTTGGTGAATTCGACCGAGGTGTCGATCAGCTTCAGGTCGACATCGGGATAGGCCGCTTTCAGCGCGTCAATGCGCTTCTCCACGGCCTCGGCCACCTTCACGTCGCTGGCGCCCTTGGAGCGCTTGATGCCGAGCGCCACCACGGGTTCGCCGTTGAAGCGGGCAAAGGTGCTGCGATCGGCGATGGTATCGGTGACGGTGCCGAGATCGTCGAGCCGCATTTCGCCGCCGCCGAACAGCGGGATCATGGTGCCGGCGAGTTCGTTCAGCGTCTTGGCGCCGGCCAGCGTGCGGATCGCCTGGTCGTTCTTGCCGATTTGGGCGCGGCCGCCGGCGACGTCGACATTGGAACCGCGCAGAATCTGGCTGACATTGACGGCGGTCAGCCCCGCGGCCTGCAGCCGGTCGGGATCGAGCGAGACAAGAATCTCGCGCTCGACACCGCCGATGCGCTCGACTTGCGCCACGCCGCGCACGCCCTGCAATGCGCGCTTGACGACGTCGTCGACGAAATAGGAAAGCTGCTCCGGCGTCTTGCCGGGCGAGATCGCAGCATAGGTGACGATCGGCAGGCCGATGACGTCGACGCGCTGGATCAGCGGCTCGTTGACGTTCTGCGGCAGGTTGGAACGTACACGGGTGACGGCGTCCTTGACGTCATTGAGCGCACGATCGGTGTTGGTCTCCAGCGCGAACTGGATCGTGGTCACCGACAGGCCGTCGGTGATCGACGACGAAATATGCCGAACTCCCTCGACGCCGGATACGCCGTCCTCGATCGTCTTGGTGACCTGCGATTCAAGCTCGGCGGGAGCTGCGCCGAATTGCGCGACCGCGACCGAAATCACGGGGATGTCGGCGCTCGGCAGCCGTGTCACCGCGAGCTTGGTGAAGCTGACCCAACCCAGCACCAGGAGAATGATCGAAAAGACAATCGAAGGCAGCGGGTTCCGGATCGACCATGCCGAGATATTCAAAGCCATTAGCGTACCCGCGTGCGCTCGAGTTCGTCGGCGAACATGATCTTGATCTGGTCGCCGTCATGCAACGAGGTGCCAGCATCGGCCACGACGGTTTCGCCGACATCGAGGCCTTCAAGAATTTCGGTGGAGGTTTCGGAGGTCAGGCCGACGCGCACTCTTCGCGTCTCGATGGTGTTGCCTTTCACGACCTGCAGCGTCAGGCGGTCGATGGCGGTGCGCGGGACGGCGACGCCGCAGGATCGCTTGGCGTCGATATTGGCGCGGGCAAACATGCCGACCTTGAGCGAAGGATTGTTGTTCAGCGAAATCCGCACCTTGCCGAGCTGAGTAGTGCGGTCGATCTGCGGCGAGATCTGCCGGACCTTGCCGACAACATCGGGCGCGTCGTCACGGCTGATGCGCACCGTCGCTCCCGGATTGAGCTTGAGCAGATGCACGCTCGGCACTTCGGCTTCGAGCTCGATTTCATTGTTCACGGAAATGCGGAACATCGGGCCTGCCTGCGGCGAGGCGGGGGCGCCGACCGCGGTCCTGACCTCGGTGACGAGGCCGCCGGCGGGAGCGCGCAGCGAGACCGGCCCGGGCCTGCCGGCGGGGGCGCCCGGTATTTGCGGCGGCGCAGTGAGGCGCGCGAGTTCCTGATTTTCGGTGACCGTGTCGCCTTCCTTGACGAACAGGTCGGTGACGCGGGAGCCCTCCTGATCGACGCCGATCTGCGCTTCGCGGCGCGGCACGATGAAGCCGGTGACGCGCACCATGTCGGAGAAGCAGGCATTGGTGGACTTGGTCACGATCACCAGCGCCTGGCCCGGCGTGTCTTTCTCTTCCGGGTGCGGACGGAGCTCGAACCAGTAATAGCCGAAGGCCACAACGGCAACGAAGACCACGCCGAGCGCAGGTTTGAGGTATTCGGAGAATTTCATCGCCGGATCAATCCAGACTGTAAGTCAAATCAAACAGGGCGCATTTTGCCGGCCGAAGACCTGCAATGGAGCCCAAAACGAATACGTCCCGCACGGGTGCTGCGGGACGTATTGTAACCGGAAACGATTGGTCGGCGCCACGCCCTTACTTGCACGCCTTATTTGGCCGTGTTCGACGCGGTGGACTTGTTTTCCATGTTGACGACTTGGACGCGGCGGTTCACTTCCGCCAGCGGCTGGCTCTGATCCTTGAGCTTGCTCTTGCCGTATCCGACGGTGACGAGGTCGGTGCCGTTGATGCCGTATTTGTCGACGAGATAGCGCTTGATCGAATCGGCTCGGCGTTCCGAAAGGTCCTGGTTATAGGCGTCGCCGCCGGCCGCATCGGTGTGGCCGGCGACCACGAAGGTCGAGCCCTTGAGATCGTTGTTGGTGAGCGCGCGGCCGAGCGCCTGAACCGAGGGAAGCGACTTTGCGCTGATATCGGCCGAGTTGTAGTCGAAGTTGATCTCCAGATCGATCTTCGGCTTGTCCTTGACCATGGCGGCGATCTCTTCGCGCTCGGCGCTCGAAAGCGAACGCGTGGAGCGACCACGGATCTTTTCCACGAACTTGGTCTCGGCGGCGGTCACGGTCGGGTCGACAGTGGTCTGAGGACCGGTAGAAAGGCCGCGGGTGAGCGGCTTCTTTTCCGGCGCCAGCGCGCGGACGATCTGATCCTCGGTGACGTTCTTGTCCTGGGCCAGCGCGGTCCCTGTACTGAAGGAAATTGCGGCGCCGAGCACTGCAACCGAGACGATTGCGGTAAAGGTTTTCGCTGCTGAGATATTTGCCATTGCCTGTCCCTCTTGCGGGCTTCCCGCGCGGTTCCAATGTCATCCAAATGGGGCTGCCGGACCCTGGTTGCGGCCGGCTGCTTTATCTTAGTCTGGACGCCCCGCCACAGGGTTCGAGGAGCCGCCAGCCTTCATCCAAAAAAATCGTCACTGCACCCCGTAATCGGCGAATTCCTTGACAATATTGGGGTCCATCGCCTTCGCATTGTTAATATCGAGGTCGCCTTCCGAAATCGAGCCGTTGCGCTTCTTGGCAAGGCCGCGACCGTACAGCGACGACGTCAATCTCGGGTTGACCTTGAGGGCGGCGTCGAAATCAGCGATTGCATTCTTGTTCTGGCCGCTCTTTAGGTTGACGAGCCCGCGGCTGTCGAGCGCGTCGACGAAATTCGGTCGCAGCCGCAACGCCTCGTTGCAATCTTTCAGGGCTGCCTGCAGGTCGCCGATCACCGTGCGCGCCCAGCAGCGGTTGTTGAAGGCTTCCACATCCTTCGGGTTCAGCCGCAGTGAATTGTTGAAGTCCTTGATGGCGAGTTCGTACGCACCCTTGCTCGCATAGACCTGCCCGCGCCGGTACAGCGCGGCCGCATCGTCCGGATTGTCCTTGAGCTTTTCGTTCAGGCTCTTGATGGTCGGGTCGTCTGCAAGCACGGGCGGGGTCGGGCTCTCGGGCGGCTTGGCCGGCGGTGGAGGCGGAGGAATCGCGGGTTCAACCGGTTTCGACGCCGCGGGCGGCGGAGGCGGAGGGGCAGGTGCGGCCACCGGCGGGGGGGCAGGCGCCGGCGCGGGAGCAGGCCCAGGCACAGGTGGCGTTGTAGGTGCCGTGACCACCGGAGTCGACGAGCCCGTCGGCCGCGGGCCTGAGCCGCTAGGAATGAAGGAGAAATCCTCGGCGAGCGACGACGAAATCCACGGCACCTGTTCCTGGCGAGAGGCGCGGGTCACGCCGACACGGGTGCGATTCAGCGTTTCTTCCGCCATCAAATCGGGGGTGCGGATTTCCTTCAGCAGCTCTTTCACGAACAGGCTGCGGTCGCTCCCACTATCGGAAACGACCGACGAGAGCGCGGCCGAATACATCACCAGCGTGCCGTTCGGCGCAATCACCGGCGCAAGGCCGGCGGAAAAGCTGCGGAAGCGGCGTTCGAACGGGTTGCGCCTGGAGGCATCGATCAGCGCGATCTTGACGCCGGCACCGCGGCTGTTGATCTCCCCCAGCACCGCTTCGAGGCTGAAACCGTCACGGCGAACGTCCGGCTCGGTCCAGATCTGGGCATCGACGGGGATCATGTAGCTCTGGCGGCTCGACTGCACCCCAAAGCCGGAGAAGAAGATCAGCGCCACCGAGCCCGGCTTGATCTTGCCATACAGCCGCTCGAAGGCGCGGCGCATCTGCTCGGCGGTCAGGTTTTCGCCGATATCGACATTGAATCCGTCGCGTTTGAGCTCTTCGGCGATGTCGCGGGCATCGTTGATCGGCTCCTTCAGCGGCGCCTCGGCGTCCGGATATTTCGCGTTGCCGATCACCAGCGCATAGCGCTCACCGGCGGCGAACGACGGGGCGACCGACGCGACTGAAAAAAACAAAGTGAGGAGCAATGCGAGGCGGATTTTCATAATGACGGCAGTCCAGATCACAGCAGTCCAGCCAAAATAGCGCCGATGCCAGCTCGCGCTGCGGCGACCTTACTCTACGCTTTCGGCATTATCAAACCGCGCCCGCAGTCCGTCAACCGCTTGCGATGTCGTCACTAATTGCGACAATTAACCGCGATAGGGAGGGGGCGGGCGAAGGGAATAAAAGCATCTGTGGTGGCAGAACCACAGCTTGCGATTTGGTTGGTGCAAACGGTTCCGGTTAGCCGATGATGCTTTCGCGCATGTATCCGGCTTCGCCTCCCGACATCACAACCCGCAAAAGCGGGTTATCCAGTACGCCGCAACCTCTCGGCTCTATCAATGCGATACGTAAAGGTCTTTTCACCACCTTTGCGGGCGCAAATGTGATCCCTCTCACGCGGCTTTCCGCACTGTCGCGCGGCTGTCATTCGCGCGCCGTGTTTGACCTTTGCGGATGACAATGGCTTGTTGCCGGGATCGGCCAAATCCAGACATCCAAGAAAAAGTGACACCGATGGGAAATGCCTACGAAATCTACGCGCTGCGCTATGCGACGATGTCGCCGCGCACCCCGCATCTGAATTTTCTGATCCCCGACCCGCACGAGACCACGGCGCAGGACCTGGATTATTTCGTCTGGCTGATCCGCGGCGGCGGCCGCGACATTCTGGTCGATACCGGCTTCAACGCCGAAGAGGCGAAGGCGCGTGCACGCAAGCTCACGCTCAATCCGGTCGACGCGCTGGCGAATTTCGGCGTGGCTGCCGAGACCATCAAGGACGTCATCGTCACCCATTTGCATTACGACCACGCCGGCAATCTCGATCGTTTTCCAAGCGCGCGGTTCCACCTGCAGGACCGCGAGATGAGCTACGCGACCGGGCGCTGCATGTGCAACGGAATGCTGCGGCATCCGTTTTCGGTCGAGCACGTCACCACGATGGTGCGCCATGTCTATGGCGAGCGCGTCACCTTCCATTCCGGCGACGGCGAGATCGCGCCCGGCGTGACGGTGCATCGCGTCGGCGGTCATTCCGATGGTTTGCAGGTGGTGAGGGTCGAGACCGCGCGTGGGCCGGTAGTGCTGGCGTCGGACGCGGCGCATTACTACGCCAACCTGCAGAAGCGCAGCCCGTTTCCGATCGTCTACAATGTCGGCGACATGGCGCAGGGCTGGGAAATCGTCGAGCGGCTGGCCGGCCATCCCGACCGTTTCATTCCCGGCCACGATCCGATCGTGAGCGAAATCTACCCGCGCGCCAGCGACAAGGTCGATGCGTTCGCGCTGCATCTGGCGCCATCGCGTTCGTTTGTGAAATAGCAGATGGCTCTGATGTCAGCATACAAGACGATCGGCTTCATCGGCCTCGGCGTGATGGGCGAGCCGATCTGCCGCAATCTCGTGAAGAAGAGCGGCAAGCGCGTCCTTGCCTTTGATCTGTCGCCGGAGCCATTGGCGCGGCTGCGTGCCGACGGCGCCGACATAGCGGCCTCCGTTGCCGACGTGATCAAGCAAAGCGAACTGCTGTTCCTGTGCCTGCCGAGCGCCAAGCATGTGCGCGCGGTGTTCGAAGGCGATGGCATTCTCAAAAACGTCCGAAGCGGGCAGGTCGTCGTCGATCTCGGTACGTCGTCGGTCAGCCAGACCCGCGATTTCGCCAGGCAGTTGCAGGCCAGGGGCGCGTCCTGGGCCGATGCGCCGATCGCGCGCACGCGACAGGCGGCGCAGGACGGCACGCTCAGTGTCATGGTTGGAGCGACGCCTGCGCTTTATGCCGATATCGAGCCGCTGATCCGCTGCTTCGCCACCGACGTCACCCATTGCGGCGAGGTCGGCGCAGGGCAGGTCACAAAAATTCTCAACAACATGGTGCTGTTCGAAACCGTCAACGCGCTGGCCGAAGCAGTTGCGGTCGCAAAACATAATGGTGTCGATCCGAAGCTGCTGCTCGATACGCTTTCCAAGGGCTCGGCCGACAGCTTTGCGCTACGCAATCACGGCATGAAGGCGATCGTGCCGGGCAATTTTCCGGAGCGCGCGTTCTCGACCGAATATGCGCTGAAGGATCTGTCCTATGCGCTGGAGCTCGCGGCCGATGCCGGACTGAAAATCCGCGGTGCGGAGCTCATCGGCACCGTGTTGCAGGAAGCGATCGATGCCGGATCGGGAGACAATTATTTTCCCGTCATCGCCAAGCATATTGATAGAAGCTAACCGGAGATTCCCGATGATCAAGCGCTTTCCCGGGCTTGCGCCGACCCGCAGCCGCGCCGTCGCGCACGACGATCTTGTTTTCACCGTGGCGGTCGCGCCTGATCCGGTCAGCCCCTCGATGTATGAGCAGAGCGCAAAGGCGCTTGCCCGTATCGACGAAAGCCTCGCTTTGTGTGGCTCAGACAAGAGCAAAATCCTCTCGGCCATCGTCTATGTCGCCGACATCAAGCAGAAGGGCGAGATGAACCGCGCCTGGGACGAATGGGTCGATACCAAAAACCCGCCGATGCGCGCCTGTTTGGGTGTCGATCTCGAGCCGCCGCACATCGTGGAGATCGTGGTCACGGCTGCGAAGTAGCCCGGTCAGTAAACTTCCTTCGCGTCCGCCTCTTCACTGGTCTGCACCAGATCGAGGCCCTGCTCGATCTTGCCGAGCAGCCGCGCGAAATCGCGCCGCTCCTGCGCCGAAAGGCAAGACAGGATTTCCTGCTCCTTGCGCAACAGGCGCGGGATCAGCTCCTCGTAGAGCGTTGCGCCCTTGCGCGTCAGGCGCAGGCGGAATTCGCGGCGGTCGTCCTCATTCTCGACGCGCTCGATGATCTGCCGCTTCATCAGCGACGTGACGGCGCGGCTGATGGTGGATTTGTGGGTGCGGGTGCAGTGGGCGATGTATTGCGCGCTGCAGGCATCGTGGCGGAATCCGAGCGTCGCCAGTACGCGCCATTCCGGAATGTCGAGCCCGTAGCGCGCCGCATACTCGACCGAGAGCGCGGAACTGACTTCAGCCGCCAGCCGGTTAAGCTGAAACGGCACGAATTTGAAGAGGTCCAGCCGGGCGCTTCGCTTCGCCGCGGTCTCATCGCGCGCGTCGATAACCACTTCGCTTGAAGGCGCCTTTGGCAAAATCGCTCCAATTAGAGTTGACGCGGGGCTCGGGTCGGGGTTTAAGATAGTTGCAGATGCGACTAATTTAGCAGGGTCGCCCGCCCTTGGCCAGTCACAAGGTTGAGCCCCAAGGTTGAGCTTTATGGCGCTGACTAAAACCCAGTTCGGCTACCGCCGCCACCCCGATCAGGATCGGGCGGGCGCGAACCTGGCCGAACACGCGGTCGTCGTGGTCGGCGCCGGTCCGGTGGGGCTGTCGCTGGCGATCGATCTGGCGCAGCGCGGGCAGGCCGTTGTCCTACTCGACGACGCCGACCGGATCGGCGAGGGCTCGCGGGCGATCTGCTTCTCAAAACGCTCGCTCGAATTCTGGGACCGGCTTGGCATCGGCCAGCGCATGGTCGACAAGGGCGTGGTCTGGAGCGTCGGCAAAATCTTTCACGGCGAGCAGCAGCTCTACCAGTTCAATCTGCTGCCGGAGCAGGGCCACAAGCGGCCGGCCTTCATCAACCTGCAGCAATTCTATGCGGAGGCCTATCTGGTCGACCGCGTCGGCGAGCTTCCCGCCATCGACCTGCGCTGGCGCAAC
>Ga0307510_10010124_pt1 | contig 11211 bp, 9 predicted proteins | sample 12_EM_MG_FD_207224 | JGI IMG/M metagenome (GOLD analysis project Ga0307510, IMG submission 207224) | Populus trichocarpa ectomycorrhiza microbial communities from riparian zone in the Pacific Northwest, United States - 12_EM | ecosystem: Host-associated > Plants > Roots > Unclassified | place... | reverse complement strand
TTAAACACTTCTGAAATGTTAACATAAAGGCAGAGACCATGCTTAGAAACGACGCAAGGGAGAACTGCTACCAAGCTATCGTGGTAAAAACTCCCGAAAGCAAACCCCCTGAATTGCCTGAATCTGTTCATCTCCAATTCTGCTAACTGGACTCATCTTGTCGATGGCTGAGAGGGGACGGCCCAAGAACAAGGATTTGAGACATACTGGAACAGACCGCTATTTCCGGCAACCGAAAGTTCGGTTTTTCTCTGACCTTTCCTTTCGCCAATTAATTTCTTTTCTTTTCCATTTTAACCTTTTAGGGAAATTGTGGCTTTTCGGGTCTGTACTAGCACAAGTATGGTTTCGGGAATGCAATGCTCGATGGACCCGCTACGCCGGGGGCGGCGTCGATATGATATGATAAGTTGTGTGTGGGACAAGTGGGAAAACTCGGTGCGGCATTGATGATTCTGAACCTCCACGGTCCTAGATTAGTTATGCTGGAGCACAAGCACCCGAGAATGCAAACGCCTTTTTCCCTCTTCTTTTTCCTCCTCCCACCCGAGTCTCCCTGTCCCCTTCCCTAGTCCTTGGTTTGAGAGAAATTTGATCACCCGTCAAAGACGATGTGTGCCGTATTCGGCTGTGTGTGTACAAGTATGTGGGGGGGGGGGGGGGGCGGGGGGTGATGTCAATCAATTCCAGGCACAAAAAGGAAATATTTCTTCTTCGGTTGTGCTCCTCATGGAGTGCCGGTATGCAAACGCGTAAAACACCCAAGTTCCTCAGAAACAAAAAGGCTCCCCCCCACACCTTCGTGAAACGTCAAACAAAATACTCGAGCGCAAAACGAACGAAACTGATACTTATTACGCTGACTCCCAATTATTCAAGTGCCTGCACGAAAAGGGGTGCTTGGTACAGGTAGTGGCGGCATTACCACATTTGCAATTTATCTTCCATGTTTCGCTCAGTAGTCACTCCTTGCTCACTCGTTCACTGATTCGGTCAGTCTTTTCTCGCCCTGTTTTATTCTGGATAGGGAAGGCGCTGCAGAAGAAAATAGAGAGTGGCCCAAAATAATGTGAAAAGGGGAGAGAGCGTGGTCGCCCAAAGTTCTTTTGGCCTTTCTTGCTCCTATGATGATGGCTACGATACATGTAGTGATGATCGTGATATTAGACAATCCAGGGCATATGCCAGCACTCAAGTTTTCGCAGCCAACGGGTAATCTACGGACTATTACGATATGGTGCGATCCTCTCCACCCCTTTCGTGACTGTACGAGTAGAACAAAGGCAAGGGGGTAACTCCTGCTCTGTTGTGGTATACGCGTGCGCACAGTGCCCTGTCATCGAGCTTGAAGAATGGGAAATGGGTGACCAACCTAAGAGAAGAAGAAGGGAAAAAAAAAAGGAATCATAAACGTCAAAGCGCAAGAAAGTGGAAGAGCCCAAGAAAGAAAGCCAGAAAAAAATAAATAAGGGAACCGAACCAACAGGTTGGGATGGTATTATCGTTTTTAGGCGCTAGTCTTTGCTCAGGTCGCCTCTTTTTTTCCCGGTAGCTTGGTTAGGAAAAAAATTAAAAACAGAATAGCTACGAGCGCCGTATGTCACAGGTAGAGAAAGCTGCTCAACTCGATTCGACTTGAGCTTTCTTGTTTTATTTTAACACCCCCGCCTCTATCCTCTTTGGGACTACTGTTACAATGGGAATGGGATGCGATGAAATGAAATGACGGATTCCCGGGCAAGGCGGAGAGAGAAGTAAGAAAGTGGGAAAGTACGGTAGGAGTGTGCGAGAGACACAGCGAGAGATGGTTACAGCCAGCAGGGATTTGGAGATTTGCAGGGTTTATGGGGGATGGATATGGAAATGCTGAGGAAGAAGTGAAAGAAGACCAAAGAGACTGGGGTTGGCTTTTCTAGACCTGAACAAATCGGACACCCCTAGTTCGGACAGGGAAAGGGAAAGTGCTGCTTGCTTTGCAAGGAGGACATGATTTCTAGTTTGGGAGATAGAAGCTTCTTTTCTTCTTTCCCCATCCTGAGCCTTTTCCCCCCGGGATCTTGTGCCTCTCTGCTTCCAATTACCGGTATTTTTACATGGGGGAGACTACTGGCCTGCACCGCAATTGTATCTATGCTTTCTTAGCATCGTAGATCGATGGATCGATATGGTTATATGGGGTCACTTGATGTATTGTAGTGGGGAGGGGGAAACCAGGAGCGAAAAGCGGCTGTGGGCGTTAGTCACTATTGCTCCGTTCCGCCCATTTCATTCCAACCGCAAGGGTAGATCCCTTCCCTTCAACTTTGCTTTCCTTCTTGTGGCTTTCTTTCACGGCCTGTATTGAGGGACTGTTTGCTTGCTAAAAGTTGCCGTCCAACCTATCATATCAGCTGGGCGATCTGATTCTAAGGAAGCTAGAGAGATGGAGAGGAGGAGAGGACGCACTGCAATTTCGGTAGAAGCAATCACAGAGCCGCAAATCTGGAGGAACCGCAAGCAAAAGTGTCGGCATTGAGGGGAGGGGTGGAGGTGGAGGGCCCCCTTCCCATTGTTCTTGGTAGTGTGGGCTTGGGGTTATGGTGTCTCAAGAAGTATGCCTCCTAAGGTCCATACCTCCAAAGGTATAATAAGTACCGTAGCCCACCCTCCGGATCTTGGAATTCTTCGGTTCAACAACGTTCGCCACTACCTCGATAAATTACTACAGCATTCACCTTCTCTCCATCCCACATAAAACCTCTCCCTCTTGCCCTTCCCTACATAGACAAGTGCCTATCCTAAGCTTTACTTTATAAGCTTTATCTTGCATTGCTTCCAAAACAGCCGCATCCAATCTATATAACTTCCCTTGCATTCCTTCTTCCTCCACGAACGAGAAACAATGGCAATCCCCGGATATTGTCACCACAGTTTCAAGATCATCAAGAGCGAAAACACCCTTCTACTCTGGAATTGCGGAATGTGTGCGTCAGGCCCTCACTGGTTTATCTTTGAGTGCAAGTTCTGTAGGCTCAAGACCTGCCGTCCATGCACCTATAACGCATGAAAACGAACAGGGTCCGGGGGGACACACGGCGAGGTTGAGAGTGACGAGGACGAGGACGAGTGCGGGCAGACTACACAGGAGGGGAAGTGAAGTGGAGGAGAGCATGAGAAGATTGGACGGGATGAGCTTATGGGCGGTCTTGGGCTGCAGGAGGAGGAGAGTTGATGAGGCATTATCAACTGGTGGGAGAAGTGGTGGGGGGGTCGGCCGAGGAGCGAATATCTACCTTATTTCTGGGACACGGCAGCGCACGAGAACAGAGAGGACCCTCAGAACTACCTCGTTTGATACCTCTTGTTTTGCACATAAGATGGCTTTCGGCAAGCCAGTTTTCTGCTATTTTGTATAATTATCTGGGGCGTTCACATTCGTTTTCTCTCTCTTTCGCTTCTTATCACTCTTTTCTCCTCTTTTTCACTTAGGAAGGGGCCATGGGTTATTATAGATTTGGTCATGTTTAACGGCGCTGGGAGGATTAATCCTATTTTATTTGTTTGCACGTTTTGCTTTGTCTGTGGGAAGGTATCTTATTAGAGGCTTTTTTCTTTTCTTTTTTTTGTTTTAAAAGAACCCTGATCATGTTTTGATGGGGGTTTGCAGGGTGTCAAAAAGGTTTGAAAAGAGAAAAAAACAATATTATTACTCACCTTATCTGTTCTCGCTATTAAACCTTAGAAGAGAAAGTGCTGCGATCGAACTAGTGAGAGGAGATGGGCGCCTGGTGAGCCTGCTTTGCTACCACTTCCACTTTCGGGGTACCGTCTTGCTGGACTACACCAATTACTGGTGCTGTTAAGGTACTATACCGGGTCCCAATGCAGAGTTCCGTACTGTATTACAAGCCGCTCTTATCCTCCTACATACGGTAATAGTTGACATCGAATGACAGTGTCTAACGTTCTGATAGAGGACTTGGAAATGAAGCAATAGGGTACGATACGACACGCAGTGGCAATTTAACGCACTGGCCATGCTGCTCCATCATGCATAAGGTTGAATACCGGTAATCCCAGTCTGTCACTTTTGTGTTTTTGTGTTTTTGTGTTTTTCTTTTCTTTTCATTCTTTCCTTCCTTCTTCCTATGATGTTTTCTTTGTCCCTGTCGTGCCCCTAGCTAAATATGCAGGCCCCATCTGCAAGGTCATCTTCGCATCCAAGCATTCGGTGCTCGGGTTTAGGGATCATCTGCAGCTTGTGGGGCCTTCCGCCCTTCTGCTCTTGTTCTCCACACTGCACTTCTCTTTTGCTTGGCTAAGCTCTGTTAGCACAGATACATTTCTAACCGGGTGGCCACAGAAAAAAGGGAGTTGACACGCCAGTATTATAAGGTATGATACCTACCAAACTACCCGTGCTTTACAGTGCTAATTATGCATGTGCAGTTAAATCTTGAGCTTCGGCGTTGTCATGAAGATAGCGCTGTGGCAGGTGTCATACTAAGCAGGGCGCAAGCGCGGGAGTAGCCTTCCCTACCCGGAGGAGCACTTTTATCTGCCCGCCCCGTCCGCCCTGTTGCTCGAGTGCGATACAATAGTCTACTGCAGGTCTCCTTCTCGGCCGCCTGGTCTCGAACACCATTGGCAAACAAAGGCTATAGAATGCCGGGGGAGGGTAGAGGGGCAAACAAAAAAACATTCACTCCGTTCCATCAGCAACCAGCCCTGTCACCATCGTGGTGTGCTATATTCTCGGAATCATAGTTATTTGCAAAACCGAGGCCTGCTCGTGAGACATTATTGCTATCATCATTATCGTTATTATCAATAAGGCTCTGGATAAACCTCCACCTCCCCAACAGCAATTTGCAGCATCTCTTTCCTCTCACTTACTCACCCCCTAAACGGATAAGTGAATAAATTAGAATAAATAGGGAATCCTTTTGAAATAGCGAATCCGTCGTCCGGCATGAAGGTGCCATACTCGTTCAGGAACGAGTATGCCCCTCGAAGGATTTGGATTTCCTTTCTGACTAGCAAAAGCAGTGACCCTAGCTTCTCTCTGACAACTCAGCGACGACCGCAGCTTCGTGCGACCGCTTTGACAACACACAAGCAGACCTCTGATGGGCTACATGACAATCTCTCTCGTGCCCCGTGATTATTCAATACAATCCCCCTTCGCCAAGCACGATGAAGAAGGGGAAGAAGAGGAAGAGAAAGAAAGTAAAATGAAAAATTCTAAAAGCGAAAGCACCGACAGGTATCTCTAACTCTCTTTTTTCTTTTCTTTTCTATCTCTCTCCCGGTGTTTTCCCTATACCAATATCTCCTCCTTTTTGAAGCCGTTTCAGATCGACGGCATACGTCACTTTTTCATTTCTTTGTATGTGTGTATGTACCGTATGCATGCAAAATAAATGTTGACACGTCTTTCCTTTTCGTCTCCAGAATATTTCGCCAGCCTCCTTCTTCCCAATCTTTATAATAAATCTGATTATGGGAGAGGAGTGATTCCGATTCCCGAACCCTTGGTTAGGATATAAGATCTGTACTCATCACCTGCGAGTGTGTATGACACGTCTTTAGCATTTCTGCATTCTTCCAGATTTGGGGGCCTCGAACACCTGTTCATCCCGGATATTGCATCGAGCGCATCGATTCGCACGTGGCTGATTGGTCCCCCTTCCTTCCTGTGGGAGTACGGTAGTGCCCTTCGCAACGAGTATTTTCCGATCTTTTTTGTGTCACTCTTCTCGAGAAAGAGTAGCTGTAACGGTGGAAAAGATACCCATTGCTTCCCTACCCCTTCTATTGGTTGGATATAGATTACCGATGGGGTCACCACAACCTTCACGCTAAGTCAAATAAATCCCCCCAAATCGTGCGAAACAACTCCATAACGCATGGCATTCTGCGGACTATACCGGAACTCTGGGGACCCCACTTTGTCTGGATATTTTGTTTTGAGACATCCTCAGGTGTTATGGAATTTGTAGGTTTTCACTGAATAGGCTTTCCGGGACACTAAGTGGTTCGACTAGAAAGCACACCTGACCCTTAACTATCGATTTGGTGCTCTTCCTTTTTGAAAATTAGTTAATGGGGAGTGGATTAGAAGGGAAAAAAAGAAAGAAAGAAAAGAAAGAAGGAAATCCCGCCTATCTAACCCGTTTACCCATTCATGAGCTGATAGATGCTTTTACCTTCCAATCGTGAAGTTAGCCCAGTCAAGTTCCGAGGGCCACTAGTTGAAGACCTACCAACCCGCTCTTGACACGAGAACCGCGTATATATAGCGAAGTGGCCGTCCACAGCATAGCGCTTCCAGCCTCCCGGCGGCCATTGCGATTAATCTTTGCCCGGGATAGCCTTCGACGTGTGGGTGTGGGGGAGAGAAAAGAAAAAGAAGACAATGCACCTCGCGAATGTTTTGTATTGGTATCAAGCTGATGAAGATCCGTGCACTTTGAAATCCAGCTACTTTTAGCGTCGAGTAGTGGGACCCATACATCAATGAGTGCACCATTACTTCTTGCCGGCCACACCCTCTCACGATACACCGATCCTCCGTGCACATCGTGACTCGAGTACGCTCAAATGCTCCTCTCCTTCGCCGGATTGGCAATCTCGGTGCGATGTGCAAGGATATCAACTCCGGATCACCGGGGGGATATGCTTGCTTGGTTGAGTGCTTAGGTATTGATGGCATGGCAGGTGGTGCATCTGACCAATTAGTGCTATGATGCGATCCCGGGGTCTCTTGAGCCTAGCATGCCGTCACCGGCCTTCCGCCTTGATCAGGACATGCAACTCTGGTAAGGCGTTTAAGTCGAATCATATACCGTCACTCGCTGATTGTTAGTTAATGATTTAGGGGTGATGCCGCGGTGTCCCGGGCCGCAATGACACTCAGGTGAGGTTCAAGCGGGTAGACACAGAATTTCGCCACGATGAGCGGATGGGCTCAAATTACCGTAGGTGGTATCAAGATCCACAAGATCAGACCGGGCTTAAGGCAATGGGCGGCTCAGGGAGCAAGGAAGGCAGGGAAGAAGGCTTGGTGCAGCGGAACCTAACATACATCAACAGAGTACCCAATCTCTGCGAAGCGTTGGACTAGCCTTTCAACAGCCTGGCCAAGGTTTTTTTTGCATACGGATAGTAATTTACCGTCTAAAGAGTCTGGGAGAGATGGCCACTTCTAGAGCACAGCACGGTTCCTGAGTGGTAGCCCTGGGCGGTAGCCCTGAATGGGAGCCTTGTGCCCTTTTTTGTTTCACAAACTCCGTTCGGATTGGCTGGCCCGCCCCAGGGACGCAATAGCCGGGCTGCGCGCGAAAAAGTGTCTTGGGAGCCTGGTCTCTCATGAGGGGAGTAGAGGTGGCGTGGATTTCTCGGGCTTGCGCGATAGCTGGGCATGTCCCGCAATTAAGCGACCTTGACCTATCCCGGGATTGCCCTAATGGTTCATCCGTACAAGACACCAACACAAAGCGAAGTAGCAATAATCTAGTCGTGGATGGAACTTCACCGGCACACAACCTTGGGGAATTATGCTTGCATCGGTGGGTGGTAGGTGTGACCGGATCACGCCTAATCACTCGTGATTAGAATGCCCCCCGTACCTAACATTCTGTCGTGCTCATCCTAGACACCCAGCGGTGGTGGGGGCTGCATATGTGTGTTTGTGGGATTGCAGAGAGTCCCCTCTGGCCTGAATATTATGATAGGGAGTTATATATGCTTTTTTTTTCTCTTTTCTGTCGGCTTATTGTGAAGTTCGAGCTTGGTCGGGCCAGGTGGATCACTCGTTTGACCGACTGATGTCTGCGGGCAGACTATTTAATCCCTCAATGTCTTTGGTGCTCTTTGGCATCTTATCAGCAACCTATCCTTAATCAAGCGGATAGCCTCTTCGCATAAGGCACAGTATTCTCAGCCAGAAATGATTTATCTGGGAGTTTTATTGCATAAGCAAGATTTATTGATGGCCTACTCTGCTGCGCGGACCTGGGTATGTTTCAGGGCGTGACGCCCTTTTGAAGTGACGTCTCCGTGACGGAAGAGAGCGCCCGGGGGGTCGCGGTAGCAGCTGGCCTTTGGTAGGATGTCTAGGGGAAGCCGGCGGAATGAACCGAAGCTGATATCCCTTTCCTTAGGATAGGGAAACTTTGACAGATTGATGAGGGAGCGGTACGAGAGCGTGGAAGGATTTTTATGAGATGGGAGGCGCTGGACTAATCGCTGATGGCGTGTGAACTCTACATTGAACTAGCCCACGCGGCACTGCATCTCCGTAGGGCGCCGGTATAGGGCTATACTGCCATGTCATCTTATGTGACAGTCAGTGCGTGAGCAATTCGATTGTTGTCCCTGCACTGTAGAGTATAGTGCATGTATGCTGCGGCCTTAGTTACCACCGTCCTGGGGGTTCCATGAAATTCCACCAGAAGGGGATTTGGCCATAGCTACAGCGTGCGGGGTGACCACTGCAGCGCGAGCGAATATCCTATGGTAGGAATATCGCCGGATCCTTCCGATAATCTACGATGGGCAATGGGTCTCATGATATCTCACTCGTACCTGCTCTTCTTTATAGTTGAAGAAAATAAACAAACAACGTAGTTCCATAATCGTGAGAATGTGTATTTTCACTCCAATTAATCATACTCACAAGATCACAGACAAAAAGCTAATCTATATACTCGACATTCCCAACCTCCAGCATTCATCCTGTTATTCCATTCCTTGCCATTCCGCTCATGCCATTCCTTCCACCTCATTCCATTTGCCACATTCCAATCCTGAGCCACCAGGAAGTTCGTCCTATTCCAATCCAAGGTTACCAGGAAGTAACACAGCCATTTCTTACAACAATAGTAGATGAGCTGACGAGTGCAGTGAAACTAGGGACTTTTGGACACGGCCTGTCTGTGTTCACCATCTCTACCTGAATTGGTAGTTGGTAGTTAACTTTCAGTAGCAAGATTTATTTGGGATATGGGGGAATTTTAACTCAGATGATGACAGCTTTGCATAGATCATATTAAGCATTCTTCTCTACTTGTTCCTTATCTGGTAGGAATTTCGGGGTTGAGTACTAGTATGGAGATAAAGAATCTGTTCTGATGAGTTATGTAAAGTGTCTTTTTCTTGGTAGGTTGTGCTGGACGAGAATAGCAGTGGTGTAATTATTTTCAAATTTGAATAGCGTAGTATATTGGCTTTTTGATGTTTGATTTTGCAAGTCCGATTGTGTGAGACTGGTACTGGAAGGAGTTTAGGTATCCCATTGGCGTGAAGGTCTGGGAAATGCAAGCAGCAATTCTGTATTGGAGTTGTGAAGTCTGAATGAGTTATTAAGTAGGTTTCCTTGATCATTCAGTGACCCCTACTTTGTAGTTTTTGAGAGTACCGGGTATCAAGGGTAAGTCTGTCGAAGTCCCAACTATTGGCTGGCAGAGGTCCAGCCGACAGCGAACAACCAAATGCGACCTGTCCACCATTATATAATCAAAATCTATTTTCTCAATAATATATCCGTACCGTAATGGAAGCTTAAAAATTTAGTATAGCAAGTAAGTATATCCACCAGTAGTTGCGGAAAAGATGAAGAACAGGGGACGACGGGGAGACTACGTACCAGCCGGAGCGAGTGTGAAAAACCTGAAACAACTCGGGATGAACGGGTAGAGATCCTGACCCTCCGGGACAAGGCTAATCTGACTTGGAAGGTTAGTAGTGCTTTTTATTTCTTAATGATACTATAATTACAGGAATAGGGCAGACTGGAAGCTAAAGGAAATTAGAAAATCGGTGAAAGGGTAGATTTGGACTTTCGAACCTGCCACAAGATATACAGACGTGCTAAGGCCCAAGGCACACCTTTAAATCACCGTCGATCTGGATGTCCGGTGATCTCTGATGTGGAGGAAAAAGAGCAGCTATGGGCATTTATTAAACAGGATAAACGGTCCCGCAGTTTTCAGTGGGAAGAGGTTGTTCAAGAGCTAGGGTATAATTGCTCAGCCCTGTCCGGGCAGAAAGAGAGGCGATGGCATTGATGGGGTATCATAAATGAAAACCCCGTAAGAAGTAAGTTTCTAGACTGACTCTTAATATTTGCTATAGGAATACTATAAGAACTCGAATAAATGATCCTTGTGCTATATATGATAGTCCAAAACTTCCTTCACTGAAAAAGAGGCGAAAAATACACCAAAAATCGGACCCCCGGAAGCGAAAAAACAAAAAACACCCAACCTTACGAAGAGAGACTCCGGCATGTACAACCTCCTAGCACAAGAATTGTTTATTCAAGTTCTTACCGTACTATAAGAACTTGAATAATAAGAACTTGGGCTAGGAGGTTGGACATGTTTCGCTTCGTAAGGTCGGGTGTTTCTTTGTTTTTTTGTTTCCAGGGGCCCAATCTTTTGGTGTATTTTTCGCCTCTTTTTCAGAGAAGGAAGTTTTGGACTATCATACGTAGCACAAGGATTATTTATTCCAGTTCATGTAGTATTAGATGAGAGGTACGAGTGACTGGTGGTGTTTTAACTAGGGTAATTTACAATCAGATTCTAAAGTATATTAATACTAATGCCAATGAACTTTCAGGTGGGGAATTTGAAGCTACAATAAACTAAAGTGTGTAGCTTGGTGCCAGGAGTGGTTAAATTGGGTGGAGGAGGAATAGAGGTGTGTAGTATAGATCAATGAATCAACTTTTAGCACTGCTGGTTTCTACTCTCAGCCCTAGGTTATACAGAGACCAGAGGAGGAGTATAATAAGGATTGTATGGATCAAGTTTGGGAGTCTGGCTGCAAGGGTGTGATTGTACTATGGGGCACTTTCTGTAGTTGTCTAAAGTTTCTACTTTGTATTGTGCCTTCTGGTATGACAATGAACTCAGCCCTATATACAGAGAGTGTTCTTGAACCTCAGTTGATTCCATTCTGGTTTGAGGCCCTTGAGAAATATGAGTGGATGAGGGTGCAAGTAGTGAAGGACAACTCTCCTAGCATACGAAGAGATTTGCTGTAGTCCGATGGATTTGGCATGGGGTAGATATTGTAACATGAATACATGTTCTGGTAACTGTATACAGACGTGAAAATCCAGGATCTCCTATGTTTAGTTTGATTTATATTTTGTTTATTTGATTTGATTTCAGCTCTGCCACTGCCTCTGAGTCTGATAGGCTATGCTAGATTATATTTAAT
>Ga0307510_10010123_pt1 | contig 11211 bp, 8 predicted proteins | sample 12_EM_MG_FD_207224 | JGI IMG/M metagenome (GOLD analysis project Ga0307510, IMG submission 207224) | Populus trichocarpa ectomycorrhiza microbial communities from riparian zone in the Pacific Northwest, United States - 12_EM | ecosystem: Host-associated > Plants > Roots > Unclassified | place... | reverse complement strand
ATGTTACGTTCTCAAGGCTCAAAATTTCATTTTTTACTTGCTTACCAATACTTTCTCATCACATGATCTGTTCCCACCCCCTTTTCCATCACATGACTTTATCACCTGACCGCTTACCTATCGTTCTTACCATGTGATTCCTCTTTGGCTGTGCACGTGACTCACACTGACTCCAACCCAGTAGTACGTATCCTGGGTTTCACGCGTGAGTCAGTTCGACTCGGAATGACTCCATATTTTGTACAGTGACTCATTACTAGTACGGGTACTAGTAGTATTAGGCTCGAGTCATGGCAGCTGCCCAGATGTATATAAGTCGACCTTATATCCTAGAGTTGGGCCTTAAGCCTGACTTGGTTTAATCCCAAGTGTTGTAGCTTCCACAGCGCCTTCAGTTTTCGCCCGCACTTCGTGCAAGTCGTCTCAAACATCGTTGAGACTCTCCTCTACATCTTTCATTATCCCCACTAGTGTCTTGCACGCGTGCAAGACCACTCATATCAGAGCATCCAAGGGTCAGCGTTAGCCACCTGTTATCCCTTGAAGAACAAGTCCCGCCACTGTCATACAAACCCGTGCACGTCGCACCTTAGGGTCCTTGGCCCTTAACATAGTCTGTATAGTAAGTAATACACTTGTAAGTAAACCAAGTCCAAAATGCTAAAGATAGTGATATTGGTAGGTGTTACCTATTTGAAGTGGAATACCTTCTTGATGCGGGGACACTCGCAGCGAATGTGTCCGAGTTGGTGGCACTTGTGGCAGCGCTTGTTCTTGTTGGAGCACAGGCCAGCTGGAGTGGGCTTCCTGTTCTGGTATTTGCGGACATTGTAGGCATGATTATGTAAAACACGGATTTGATTAGCATAATTGGTAGGAAGAGGGCATGGTATGTGTACAGGAGTGAATGTGGGGGTGCACGCAGAGGCAGGCAGGCCGAGTGCGATTGCGCTGGACATATAGTGGTCGATGGCAGTGTTAGTGCTGGAATAGGTAATGTGACCGTGGAAGGGGGCGACGGCACGGAAGAATGTGGCGTAGGCTTCGGGATAGCCTTCAAAGTCTTCCATGTGGGTGAGAATGCAGCCTAGTATGTTAGCATTCTTGAGCACGCTAAGCGCTTCCATATGTCACTCCAAATAGTACATGTGATGTTCTTGGAGGGCGTTGATCTGGTGTTGGGTGGTGTTATGATCCACCCCAATTTTTCTCATCCTCGTCAGACCCCCTCCTCGTCACCCTATCCACGCCTAAGCGACCACTACCATTGAACCCATCCTCCCTACCAGACCTGCCACTGTTACCACCTAGTGAACCATCCAAACCATCATCACCCCTTGATCAGCCCCCAGTCGAGCCCCTTGTCCCCGTCCCATGGAACATCCATTGTTGGGAATACTCCTCAATGGAGATGTACCAAGAGCCACCCCCAGTAGAGAACCCACTGGAAGATCCAGACAGTCCCATGGAGGACGCACCGCCCTTAGAGCCGGAACCATTCATTCCATATGAACCTGATGTCCCTGGAGGCAACACGCACGCCTTGTCCCCAGAAGAGTCCCCTGTCGTACCATGGCAAGAGTACCTTGCCCCAGATAATCCTGTGTCCCACAAGCACTCCCTGTCACCCACAAGTCCCTCTTCAGCACCTTTACGCCAACGCACTAGTAGAGAAGGCAGTTACCACTCAATCACGCCTACTGCCTTGTCGCCCATAGCTGGCACCTTGCCCCAGAGTCAGGGTTACCAGTCAACCTCTTCCGGAGGTCCCGCAGACAGTCCCTCATCCACGCAGAGCTCCGCAGATGACGCGGATAGCGACATGGCCCTTAATTGGGTCACCATCAATATGGACTACCTTAAAGGGTAGTTGCTTACACTAGACGCCCATTAGACCAGAATGGGCATGCGGAGACCAGATCTCCTCGGATCAATCTCAAACCTCGTGGTCGTCATCGCATCATGACGATGCTTCTCTTCTTGGAATGACCCGCCGCCATTGTTCGACCCTTAAGGATAGATTAGGCAACTTGTCACTTTATCATTCGCTCTCGCTCATTCTCTATTGTTCGACTCATACAGACCGCAGCACTTGTCCGCGGAGTACCATACGATACAGACAGCCCCCTCTTGACCAGAAGTACCTACCTTAGTGACCATGGCCCGTGCGCGGTCGTGCCTGTATATAAGCGCCCTGTATTTCGACAGTCAAGCCCTAAGCTTGACTTGATTCTCAATATCAATGTTCTTGAAAGCCTCCCTTGTGCCTCCCCTTTTACCCACTTCACTCTAAGTCGTCTCTAGTAAAGCTAGAGACTCCTCTACTCCTTCAAGTACTCGCCACCAGTTCACTCTTAGTACAAGTCATACTATCAAGGCCCGTTGAAGCCTTAACACAAGTCAAGCTTTACTTTCAACACACCAGCTTGGCAAGTAGACAACCACCCTGGACGTTCACATCCCCTACCTTCCTAGCACCCCATACTTTAGTGCCGGTGGTTCCGCAGTCCACATGTTACGATCCTGGGCCCTACCACCAATTTTCCGCTATTTTCCACCGTTTATTTCTGCGCTCTCGGTCACTCATTCCCCACTTGTTCCCTCACGCGCCGCTCGGACCGCCATCGAATCACCTGACAAGTCACCTGATGGATCACCTGACCATTCCGCAGTCAGATATCACATGCCATCACTCCGCAGTCCACAGCACTCCGCAGTATCACCATTTAACCCATTATGGATTGCCAGCTCATTGCCACGTCATGATAGACCGCCAGCTCATGATGGAGCTATACTTAGAACTGCCAGCTCATGATGAACCTTACTATATGTGACAGTATTATTCTGTGACTCCTGTGACCTGTTACTTCTCACTTGTATATAAGCGCCTGTACTTTTAGCAGTTAGGCCCTAAGCCTAACTTGGTTTTCAATCCAAGACTTGTAGCTTCCACCCAGGACTCTCAGAGTCAAACAGCCCGAACCCTCAGTCGCTTCAAACCCCTTTGAAGCTCTCCCCTTTACTTCTATCAGAACACTCAGGAGTCGCCCTTATCATTGGGGACTTACTTGTTATACTGTGTAGCCAACCGGTACTGCGCTACTCACGTGATCATTGCCTCAGGAGGACAACCCACTGAGCAATCCCAGTCGTCGCCAAACCAACCCACACACGTCGCGTCTTTAAGGCCCTTGGACCTTAACACAAGTTAGGCTTTCCTACGAACTCTTGAAACACAGAGTTGTTACCATCGTGGTGACCACCCAGACATACACACTCAGCAACGAGTCTACACAAATCTTCAGGAGACAACAGGATGATCTCCCAGAACATGTTAAAGTTAATGTATACTTTGACGATCAAGGACCAGGACATCCCGACACAGGATACTACCTTGATACCCAAAGAAAACAACACTCGCCTATCGAATTCATTGAGGCCAACGGAACTTACCATTGGGTTAGACTCCGTTTCAGACAAAACCAGTGGGAAACCAATCAATCAGGCATATACAACGGCCCAGATGTCAGCTGGTGGATCATATCAGACCCTCAGCATCCCAACCACAGTATTTACCAACAAGAGGCCAGCATCCCTCTCACTATCGCAGCAGTTACCACAGCACTTCAGCAACTTCCTACCTGCCCCAACACCCCAGATCACCCAACTGCAATGGAAGGACAACAGGAAGAAATTAACGTCGCTACTGGCCAAACCCAGCAGGGAGCACAGAGGATCAATGTTATTATGAATACCTCTAACGGCACTCTCAAAGGAAACCCTCCACCCATATTTGATGGAGATAGAAACAAAACCCGCAAGTTCCTACTCAGTTGGAACCTATGGCAACTAGTTAATCAAAGGAACGACATCATGAAGAACCCCTTCTCCAGGATCGTCACCATGCTCAGTTACATGGACAGTACTTGCGTAGATGCCTGGAAAGAAGAGCAACTCGACAAAATGAAAGAAGAAGGAGAAGAAGGAATTCAAGAAACAGATGAAACCCTCTGGGACAACTTTACTGAAAGATTCAAAAACACCTTTGAGAACCAGAACTGCTGATCCGAAGCTTACCAGGAGTTATGCAAACTCAAACAAGGAGACAGTCTCGATGACTTCTTCGCCAAATTCAAGCAACTCGCTCATGAAGCAGGCATTCCCCTAGACGACAAGGGAACCATTGAAACCCTCAAACACGCTATGACTCAAGGACTCACTAACGCCATCATTAATTCCCCTACCTTCGACCCCACTGCTAAAGACCCCTGGACCTTCAAACAATGGGAAGAACAGGCCCGCAAGTCCCATCTCAAATGGAAGGTGGCAGCCGAGTTCACCCAGAGACGTCAGGGACTCTTCCAAGCGTTCAAACTAGCCCCTAGGCAGGTCAATAACCCTGGAAGAGGCGGCTATGGGAGGAACAACAATTGGAGAAACAAGAACGACTGATGCACCACCTCTCAAGGAGGATATCATATGGACGTCGACGCTACAGTCACCTCAGACATCAACGCTACCGCTGGCAGAGGACAACAGCACTCCGAAGCCAAGAAAGCGGAACTCATGAGAAGCAACTCGTGCTTCTACTGCGAAATCAAGGGACACCAAGCCAAGGATTGTCGCAAGAAACAAGCTGACCACAGTAACTTCAGCAGTCGCTCCAACAACACCAGAGAATCCACTAGGGTTCACGCCACACCCATTATGCCAGACTTCAGCAATCTTGACAGCCTCGCTGAGTATATGAAGGAGAATATGGACTCCTTTGACAAAGAGACTAAGCTGGACTTCATAGGGAAACTCATGCCAAAGGATTTTCCCAAGGCCCGAAACTAGCTGCCTTAGTTAGGGCTTTCCGACTTGATAGTGTGTTTGTAAATAAATCAAATTCAATACAAATTCAAGTTCCAATCACACACTATTGAGGGACAGCAGAAGAAACAATCTTGCTTGACACTGGAGCAACAGAAAACTTTATCGACCAAACTACTGTCGATAAACTTTGTTTAGGAACCAAGAGACTCCCTTACTCATGGGCAGTATACAACGTCGACGGAACTATGAACCGCGCTGGGACCATCACTAAAGCCTGCAACCTACTTGTCACTCAGGGAAACAAGAAGGAACGAACAAGATTCTATGTCACGAATCTAGGTCGCGGACGAATGCTCTTTGGCTACCCCTGGTTCAAGAAATTCAAACCGGACATCGACTGGGAGAACAGCGAACTTAGAGGACCAAAAGTCCAAATCAAAACCCTACTCCACAGCACCCTTCAACGTGCAAAGACTTGGCTCAAACAGAAGAACCAAGGAAACGAAGACCTCATCCTTGAGGCACAGGAGTGTGCTCTATGGTCAGGAGTAACTCCCTCAGAAATGAGGGAAGGCCTGGTAGAAGTCAACCACACACATACAGCAGTCGAAATGGCCCATAAGTACGCATCGGAACATGGGAAGGAGGAAGTTACCCTCCCGGAAGAATTCAAACGTCACATGGCACTATTTTCGGATGAAGAAGCAAACAAGTTCCTGCCAGCTCGTGGAGACGGAGACCACAAAATCGTACTCATGGACACCGCCCCTACTCGCTTCAACTGCAAAGTCTACCCACTCTCAAGAGATGAGCAGGAAGCGGAGAACAAATTCATCGATGAAAACCTGGAAAAAGGCTACATCGCACCATCGGACTCCCCTTACGGCTTTTCTACCTTCATGGTCCCTAAGAAAGACTCGAAGGAGAAGAGATATATCATTGACTATCGCCCCCTCAACGCAGTCACCCGGAAGGACATCACCCCACTCCCAAATCTTAAACAATGTATCGAAAACTTGCAAGGAATGGAACTATTCAGCAAGTTTGACATCCACTGGGGTTACAATAACATCCGTATATGGGAAGGCGATCAATGGAAGGCCGCATTCAAAACACGTCAGGGACTATTCGAACCCAAAGTCATGTTCTTTGGGATGAGTAACTCACCAGCCAGCTTCCAGCGATTCATGAACGGTATTCTTGAGGAACTATATGAACACTTCAAGAAGAAAGGCATACACAACATACGACGCATTCTCCAGAACTACATGGACGACTGTGGTATAGGCACCCTCCTCAAGGACTTCAAATTACACGTCGAGATCATCCACTTCCTATTCAACCTACTTGCACATCATGGCCTACACCTCAAACTGTCAAAATCCGTCTTCATGCAGCCACAAATGGACTTCTTAGGTGTCCAGATCTCCAAGGAAGGAGCCACTGTCGACCCAGCTAAAGTTGCCGGACTTAGGGATTACCCACGCGTACTCAAAGACAAACGACAAGTTCACAGATTCCTAGGAGTCGCCGGATATCACCACATGTTCTGCCCCAACTTCAGCATCATCGCTGCACCTCTTACAGCACTTACCGGAAAGGACGTACCATTCAAATGGGGACCCAAGCAAATCGAGGCCCAAGACAAACTTATCACCCTAATCACCAGTGCACCCATCCTAGCCAGACCCGACCCAGACAAACAGTTCGAGCTCGAAACCGACGCTTCACAAGTTGGAACAGGAGCAATACTTTACCAATGGGACCCCCCTATCACCAAACCAGATGGCACTCAGAAGCCAGGACCACAACGACCGGTGGGATTCCATTCCCAGAAATTCACGCAAACCGAGCAGAACTACCCCATCTACGACTGCGAATTCCTTGGAGTCATGAGAGGACTCCGCTGCTGGTCCCACTTGCTCAAAGGAACAACAATCCCCGTCTTGGTGTATACTGACCACGCAAACCTTAGGTATTATAGAGAGCCCCGCAAAATTGGGCCACACGTTGCTGGTTACTTACCAGAACGTGAGCAATATAACATCCTACTGGAGTACAAACCTGGGGCTACTAACCAAGCAGACGCACTATCTAGGCAACCCGACTATGAAGGACCAAACGAAATCAATGAAGACATCACTGTATGGCTGGACCAATATTTCTGTGACCAGCATACTTCAATCCGTGTATTCGACATGGACAGCATAGGAGACAATTTGGACTCAAAAATCAAGCTAGCGCAATACCAACACCAGAAGACACTCAAGCAATGGGCACCAACTCATAACCTCTCCCTACTTGACGGCACTCACTGGTACCACGGAACGGCACTTGTTGTCATAGCAGACAATGACCTTAGGAGGGGAGTAACATCCCTTTTTCACGACCACGAAACTGCAGGACACGCCGGAATTACCAAAACCCTCCAACTTATTGCACCTTACTACTGGTGGCCCAGAATGAAAATCTTCGTAACTGAGTACATCAAAGGCTGCGCTACTTGCCAAATGACCAAAGTCAACACTCATCCCGCTCACCCCCCTATGTTCCCTATCACCCCAACTGAAAACGCTTGACCTGTCGGGAACTCACTACTTTATGGGTAGCGAGACTCGACGACGGTGCGGAGTTGAAGGTGACTGATCCAAAGGAGCAGCACAGAGACGTTGAGGAGGAAGAGGCAAAAGGCTAGGAGAGGAGGGACGGAGTAGACTGTTGAAGACGACGGGCGGGGTGCTGCTGACGATGAGGGAGCTTTGAAAGGCTCCAGTGTGGGGATTGACAAGAGAACAGTCTAAGGACTGTTCACCTAAATTCATAGGTCTTATATACTAATACAGGGTGGTCTGTGCGCAGTTTAGGGTAGGTACATTTACAGGTAACGGGGGACTGTGCAGTCGATGCGCAGTAACTGCGGATTACATTATACATCTCGATTAGGGTCTAGCCCTAATGAGTCGCGTCCTCATTGATCGAGTCGCGTCGTGTGTTCGTTGATTGTTTAGTGGATGCGTCTTGTTGATCGTTCCCACGATCTGCCACGTGTTGATCAACGGGTTAGACGCGTGTCCAAAGCGCGTCTTGTCATGTGACATTGTTGATGACCAGTTCCTTGATAGGTCATGTGTTATCTTCCCAGGGTCACGGGGTCATAGGTTCCCAGGGTCATGTGCTGATAAGTCACGTGATGTACGAGTGGCGAAGGGGTCACGTGATGAGTCATGTGTAGGGTCATGTGATATGTTCCCACGGTCACGTGGTGCTGAAGTTACGGGTTTGTAGCTGAGACTGGGGGGCGCGAGTACCGCTCGCGACATGACCCTTCAAAACCGTCGCCATGGACTTTATCACCAAGTTACCCTTATCAGGAGGATACGATACTATCCTCACAATCACCGACACAGATTGCTCAAAAGCATCTGTCTTTATCCCCTGTAATGAAGCAATCGACTCTGAAGGAGTCGCTCTACTCTACCTGAACAACGTCATCCCTCACTACAGCATACCTCACAAAATAATCTCGGACTGTGACGTCCGCTTTGTATCCAAGTTCTCAACAGAACTATGTCGCATCCTGAACATCTGCCAAAACATCAGCACAGCTTATCACCCCCAAACAGATGGAGCCAGCGAACGAACCAACCAGACCCTTGAACAGTACCTTCGGGTATTCTGCGGCACTCAGCAAAACAACTGGCACGCTTGGTTACCTCTTGCTCAGTATACCAAGAACTCCTGGCCCTCTGCTACAACGAAGAAAACACCATTTGACCTACTCATCGGCTACACCCCACAAATACATCAACCCACCAGAAAGACAGACATTCCATCCCTCGAACAATGACTCTCAGCTATTGATGAAGCCAGGAAAGCCGCCCAAGAGGCACAACGTAAAGCACAAGAATCCTGGATCAAAGAACGTCCACGCCATTCACCATTCCCCATCAAATCCAAAGTCTGGTTAGAAGGAACAAACCTACAACTCCCAAGTAACATCACACCCAAGTTATCACCAAGGAGATACGGACCTTTCGAGGTAGTCTCCCAAATATCCAAAGTCGCATATAAAATCAAATTACCCCCTACCTGGAAGATCTATGACGTCTTCCATGCATCCCTACTCACGCCATACAAAGAAACCGATCAACATGGCCCCAACTTCCTAGAACCACCGCCAGACATTCTAGAAGGTGAACCGGAATGGGGAGTTGAGCAAATACTCAAAGAATGACTATTTGGTCAATGGAAGAAGAAGCAATACCTTGTGCGCTGGAAAGGATACTCGCCAGCTCATGATTCCTGGGTTAACTCCGAGGATCTCCATACTCCGGATCTACTAGCGGAATTTGAAAGTCAACCAAGCAGTATAAGAACCCTTGGAATCTCAGACGACCTTCTCTATCCCCAACCCCCATGTCTGCTATCCACCACGAACTCCCCAGCTCAGGATTCGCCACCTCTACCATCTTCACCTTGGGTACCGACGATGGAATCATCCTTGTCCACATGCATACCGACGACAATCAACTCCACTTCTTTGGAACCTTTATTCGGCAAGGACACTTTGACGTTGGGTACCACTGGACCACCTGGCGACCTAGAGAAAACTTTGAAGCCATCAACATCGACCACGAAGCAATCATGGTCTGTCACAGACTGCCCCGCTTACTTCATTTTCTCTTTCCTATTCCGTCTGTCTCTTTCCACTTCCGTCCGTGACCCCGGGCCGCTTTGCCCATCGATTACATAACTTACCTATGGACTGTCCTCGCGTTTTCCAGAGGTTTCCATACGTCTCTGTATACTTCCGTCTTGTTCTGTCTTGTTCCCTCGCTTTCTAGTAGCTTCCCCCGTTTCCGTATATAAACTGTACTCCATAGCATAGAACGGCTTTCCTAAGCTCATTCTATTCGTGCAATCAGACTTTGATAGTCTCTTCTCACTGTTGAATGCGTGCGGCTTCATCGAACAAACTCTTCTGCATTAGTCAGCCTAGCTGCTAATTGCCCTTGACTCTATACATCTTGAGATCACGTGCTAGTGTCTCGCTCGATTCCAAGTCACGTTCGACTTGTGTAATCTTCGCTCGTCATCGTCATTGTCACGTGACGTCTCACGTGACCGATTTCCCCTTTGGGAACGACCCCTCTTCAAAACCCATCTTCGTAATCTCATCCGAGATCCCCGAACCCCAAGAATCCCGAACTCGATCTGACACGGTGGTCTGACCGTGACAATAGAACGAGCTTCCACAATGACTTCGACTCCTTCCGGATCGAAAGAAAAACAGAAAACCCCCGAAGGATTAGGCATTCCCACAGACTGGCGTGTACGTGCAATTGACCAGCCAACGGAAGAATCCTTGGCAGTGCTAGACCTCCCCTTCGAAACAAAACCCGAAACCAAAGATACAGTCCCATCTGAGTTTTCTGAACGAGTCCGCCATCTGGTTGGAGGACAAAATATCGTCGTTCGTATCGACGGAAAAGAAGTGTCAAAGAAGGCCCCTTTCACTGCCTATTATGCTTGCTTTAAAGGAGCTCTCTTAGCTCTGTCCAACGTCTATGGAGTCTGGTTCGAAATCCGACTTCGACCAGGAAACACGTACGAGTGCTTTCGACTGGCATGACCAAGTCTCCAGTTGAAAGACTGCCCTATGAAAGGCATCAACTACGCACGACTGAAACTCACCAGTCTCCCAATCACTAGAGCTCCATCTCGAGCAATGTCCCCAATTCGACTGGCCCCACTAGATACGACAACAATGACACCACACGATGGGGACGTCTTCCACGAAACTAATCCAGACGATAGAGAAGCACCGGCGAGTAACACTAGTCGGTCTTCTTCGCCCGAACCTGAAGAAAAACCCGAGCGAAAGTCCTTTGCTGGGTTTGGATCGTGGAGGATGCGCTCCTCTCGAACAGCTAGACTAGTATTGCCGCAACTCGGTTAACCACAAGTTGGCTTACTAAGCCATGGTTTTTCCCAGACGCGGCTTGACCGACCGCCGCTTTTCACTCTGAAACCGCAACTCGACTCGACTTGCGGCTCACGAGTCAACTTAAGCCATCAAATAAAAAAAAATTCGCGTTTTTCACTGTCCTGAAGTTTGGGACTAACAACTTATATTCTGGGTGACTGACAGATTTAAAATCAAGTTCACAATGCTATATATTGTATAGTACTGGCTCTGCTGCTGCCACCTGTGCCCGCGTCCATGCCCGCCACTATCTTTACTGGTGTAACACCCTTTCTGGCACGACGACGACTCTCCCTATCGCTCCTTGTGCAACACCACAGCTGCCCTCTCAAACCTGTCAGGACTCGACGTGACATGGAAGCCCATCTCGCAGGGAGACGACCGAGGGGAGACGCGTTGGAATGGCA
>Ga0307510_10010122_pt1 | contig 11212 bp, 9 predicted proteins | sample 12_EM_MG_FD_207224 | JGI IMG/M metagenome (GOLD analysis project Ga0307510, IMG submission 207224) | Populus trichocarpa ectomycorrhiza microbial communities from riparian zone in the Pacific Northwest, United States - 12_EM | ecosystem: Host-associated > Plants > Roots > Unclassified | place... | reverse complement strand
TCAAATAAAGCTACAGGTAGCCATTTTATCAAGGCAGTGTCTTTTGTTATTGGAAAAAAAAAATAGATCATAATTTTAATTTTAATTTTAAAGTGGGAACACTATTTTTATCATGCTGAGACAATTCCTCCATGGACAAAACATGTAAATTATTGTATAGTTCAACTGCATAGCCAATATTCAAAGTAATATTTGATGCCACCACCTACCAAAGCTACCATGCTTTTAAGGCACTAGAGCTCCGAAATCACCAACCCAAGTGATGTGATCTGTCTGCCTCTCTCTCCTAAATTATTGTGTAAGAAAAGTAGATAATAGCTACCAGGACTCTCTAGCCTGTACATGTGAATGGATCTTGTGGAAGACCTTCAGCTCGTCTACCTCCATCTCTTCATTCACACTAACACCGTACCCAGCGGAGCCCACCACTATAACTACGAATTTGTCTTCAAAATCTTGAAAAAAACGAAAAGCAAACGCAGAGAGAGAGCAAATAGTGGATGCAATGGGCCCCAAAGAAAAGATAAATCCAGATTATGTTCCTGTTTTTTAGTGGAGCAGCCAGCTATGCCACCCATGTTTCCTGGCCTCCCAAGATTCTGAAAAGCTGATGAAAAGTTTTACGTAGTTTTTGCTGGGTTTTGTGCTAGCAAGTGAAATTGCCACAAAACTCCTTGCCCCCACGTAAGATTGTCACATTTGGAAGGAAAAGCTATGGCTCCCCGTGTCTCACCCGTGTGCAACTCTTTACCACTTCGTCTCGCAAGCAAGGATAAGGGAAAAAAATGCTAATCATCATTTCTCTTTTAAGCGCTTACTTAATCAGAGCTAACTCTTGATTTCTTGCCATTAATCTTGATATATGGAGAGCAAGCCCCTCTTGTGCCATCCCCTTCGCACGTGTTTCTTGTTGTTACAAAAAAAATCAATCTCAAAAGCTTGATTACGTGCAATATAATTTGTAATTGATATCCTAGTAGAACGTGATTTTATGTGTAAGTTTCCCATCTCAATTGACTTCACCGCATTAGGAAAATAAAAACAGTTAATTGTCTGCTTTTGTTCCATGAGATCTTCTAACACGAAATTTTGAGTACATTTGGTTCAAACCAAGAGGGGGGAATGCGGTGCTAAATATCACATTTTCTCTTGTTATTCAAGGCTAAGGCGCTATATGGAAGTGTGTTACAAGCTTTTGCTTTTGAACATATTTGTTATTCGGAAATATATTAAAATAATATATTTTTTTATTTTTTAAAATTTATTTTTAATATTGACACATCAAAATGATTCAAAAACACCAAAAACAAATATTTTAAAAAAATCAAAATCAAAAAATTTTCCGAAGCGCGGTTTGACCGTACTTCCTAACACACCCTAAAACAAGAATGGTGATACAATTGTTAAAAAAAAACAATCCAAAAAAACATAAATTGCTCAATATACTTTAATATCTCATTTGTGCAACTAAAAGTGTTTATGAGTATAGTAGCTTTTGCTTTTGAATATATTTTAAAAGTACGTTTCATTTGAAAAAATATTAAATTGATGGTTTTTTTTTATGTTTTATAATAATTTTGATGTGCTGAAATCAAAAATAAAAAAATATATAATTTTTAGTATATTTTCAAAAAAAAAAAACACTTTTAAAATCATTATATATGACATATGATAATTAATAATCGAGTGTACAATTCTTGTAATTCTAAACTAGCAATGGGTCTAATGTCCAATAAATACTCAAGAATGTATTAAGTTTGGGCTACAGAACAGGAGAGAGTAATGGGCTTAACGAGATATAAGAGGAAAAAATCTTCATTTTTTTACATTTTTAATTTCATTTAATTCATATACTTCTCTAAATCCAATTAATAGAATTGAATTTCTTTTTTATTTTTAAAATTGAAACAAATTAAACTTTGTAATTTTATTTTGAAAATTAACCTAGACTCACAAGTCAAGAACCAAACAAAACAAATTGGATCTTAGTTTTTTTTTTTTTCATTGTTTCCTTTCAATTTTAACTTGGTCTTCATTTTAGATTTGAATGAGGAACAGGGAATCTCTAATCGACTTTTCATTTTTTTAGAAGTTTAGATTCTCTATTCTAATTGTCTCAACGATTGTTTTATTTGATTTATAATTAATTTTATAGATATTTCAAATTTTAATTTCATTTTTTTTATCTAGATCCATCTAGCAAAAAAAAAAAAAAAGGTGAAGTATTGACACGTGGTCACGAGCACCGCAAATCAATAAACTCAGTGTCATACTACAGTACTGCGTATGATTAATCATGAAGTCTCAGTTAGGTCGAATCTGCAGGCTTGGATCATTAGTAGTTTTTTTTTTTTTAATGCAAGTTTTCATCAATCAAAATCAACTAAGAATAGATTTTGTTACAAAGTTTTTACAAGTTACAAAGGGAAAAAAATACAGATTCAAAAGAAACTAATTGTAGATTCTCGTTTCTGCAAATATTAGAATATTTTGTATTAAACTGAGCCTCTAACAAAACATTTGCTTTGAAGAGGCTCTGCCGAGCAAATCTGAAATATCATTTACAATAGTATTCAGTTCAGCTTCATCTTGTCCTTGAATCCTCTTATATTTTTCCTTCCAAACACTATACATATCGAGCCAGCCCATGCAAGACTGGAACAAACAAACGGTAGCCCAAGCAAGTTCTATTTCAGTCCCCGAATTGTTTGTGGAATCTACTCCTATGCAGAATGCACTGGCATGTTCTCTTTGTAAGACTACAAGAGAAAAACGACTGATCCATGTATAAAATAAAAAACAAGTAGCGTCCTGTAAATATGAAGAGAACCCCAGATAAGCTTATGGTAATCTGAGGATTATTTCCAAGTAATGCACTCCTCGGTGCAATGATTCGGAAAAGATAGTGCCAGAGAGTATGTCTTTGACCTTGAGCTAGGCCAAACTCAACTGTCATCTTGCATAGGAAACCCTTGCATTTAAAGTAAGTCTCCTTACAAACTTGGTTCTCTTTGTGGGACTATTAGGGCTGGTCCTTCGTATTAGATTCCTCAATTTTCGATTTTGGCTCTAAACATTCGTTAGTTGAAAGCAGAGAAATAAAAATTGTTTGTACGTGATTCGAGCCAAGAATGAAAAAGAATAAAACTCCAAACCTCTCCACTTCTGAACGACTACTAATCACGTTTACCATTGACAATAAGGAGAGACCTACAACCTGCAAAGTTGCCAATAAATGAGGCACAATTTTCATCATACCACGTTAGGCAATTCACAAGCGAGTCGGTTGCAAAAAACCACGTTAGGCAAAGCAAATCACAAATACATGAGCAAACAATCTGATCAACTATGCATCGCAATGTTTGCCAGGCAAAATATAAGCCTACTCGATTAAAGCACAGATCAAGTCCTCGATGAAAACATTCTAGATCTCAGATAAACTAGTGCATCGAACAACTATCATCCAGAGTTTAAAATAAACAGTTATGGAGAACTGGTAAAAAATCAAAAAAGGGCAAGACAACTAAGAAAAATTCCCTTCAAGTTCAAGCAGCAGTTTCAGCAGGGGCCTCGGCGATTGGCTCATCAGCTGGCCTTTCCAATTTCACACCAACATCCTCGGAATAGTCCCCATGAACCTGCACATAGCAAAGAATATTAGAAGCTTGCAATATAACCAGCCAGAACCAAATATACTATTGCTTAAAAAGTTCACAAAATTCAGAAGTATAAAAATAACCATATGATAGAACACCTGCCATTGTTGGCTATATACATAAAAACTAAAGATTTAAATGCAGACAGAAAGCTGATGAAAAAATTTATCTTTGGAATAATTTTGGTGATCAAAACATCAAACACATAATACGAAGCCTATAGAGACAAACCTCCATCAATTTTCCAAGGTCAAACTTTGGGGCCTTTAAGATCTTCACTTTCCTGATGAAAACGTTTTGAAGAGGGTAGATGCTTGAAGTTGCCTTTTCAATTTCCTTGCCAATGCTCTCTGGAATGAACTTGCGGACCAATTCCTTGAGATCACAAGAAGTTGCTTGGGCTGTCATAATTTCCCTCATTTTGCGACGTATCTGAGAGAAAACAAAAGCATACTCACATCATAAGCAGAAACAAAACAGCAAATAGCAAATTAATTCAGCACAATTTTCACTCAATCAATACTTTCCAGTCTCCGTATCCATCATTATAAATGCAAGAATTATATACAACTCTTGATGAAATAACTTTATTTTGGTTGCCACTAAATAATTCAGATTTCAAATCAGTAGCGTAATACACAACCAACAATATATACCAGAAAGATTCTCATAAAGGACATTCTATATCTTGTTGCAGCAAAGACTAAATAAAAACAAGAAATACATAGTGCCCTGAAAAAACAAACTTAAGTTCCTAATACATAAGTTCAGTGAGCAACTACATATTATGATATGATATTCTTACTTGTCTTATTTGGCTGGACTGAGCATAGGTAGTCCTCTTGATCTGGTTGGGACGCCTTTTAGTGAACCCGATGCAGAACATCCTCAAAGTGTAGTTATCAGTGGTTTTCACATCAACATGAGCTTCAATCAAAGTTTGCCATTTCCTCACCAAAGACCTCAACTTGTCATTGGTAAAATTCATTCCCTGCAATATTTAAGGAGAGGATTAGAACTTGCAATGTTAAATTAATACATTGTCAATAGAATTAAAATATAATAATGTAAGAAAAATACAACTTCCATAATCATACCCAGAAGTTTGTCAAAACATTCTTTCCTTGAACATCTTCAGCTCTCAAACGGATCTTTCTGTAAGCATGATCCTCATCACCCTGAAGGTCTGCAAGTGAGATCTCAAAAACACGATGTTTGAGACCTTCTGAAGCAATCTGTTACAGACCACAGAGTACACATTAGTACATCAGCAACACATGGATACCTCTCAATGATCAAGCATCTATAAAAAAAATACAGTTGTAGTATTTCACGTCCACCATAAGTAAAAAATGCAAATTCCCAATACAGCACAAGAAATGCGACTAGAACAAACAAATTTCTGTTAGTTAATTTACAAAGAAAATGACACAACAACTAAAGATGACCTTCTAGACATGAGCCAGCAAGTCTAGGAAAAAGATAAGAATGAATGAAATTAAATTGTGAATAGAACTGGTAGAAAAAAAAAAGAGCACATTGCAGTTCGGAAGAGAACATGACAAGAGAAAAGGTTTAAAAATTTCAAGAGTCAAATCTTCACGACTAATATTTCTCTACAAGTGGGGATAAATTGTTACAGGAAAAGAAGTGTGTCGTGGACAAACCATATGCCATTCATACACTGTACTTCCATGCTTTCAAGGTTTAATTTTTTAAGCAGGCCACCTCAAAGTTGCCACTGAACTTAGATTTATTGAGCAAAATGAGCTCCAACCAACAAAATCTCAATCAAAGCGTTAACAAAGTAACAAATTGCTAGAAACTCGCCTCTCTATCATGGCAATCATCGTGACCTCTTATACAGGCTAAAACTATGTAGAACACCTAGAATCTATGAATTTAAACAAAAACCTTGCCCCAAATTATGCACTCTCATTTTCTAAGAGAACCCAACGACCAAACATAAAAAACGCAAACAATTATGCAAAACTATGAAAAAAAAATAAGAGAAAAATGTTCATAAATTTAAAAAACGTTATATACCTTGGTACCCTGAGTACGAGTAACAAGAGTCTTGCCGACGTTTTTGACCGAGAAAACTGAAGGAGCCTTGATATCATACCAATCCTTCTTTGAAAATGGATCAGCTCTGTAAAGACAAACAAACAACAATAATTAATCAAACAGCAGATCTAGAAAGACACAAAGTTTAGTCTGCAATACTCACGCCTTCTTCTTTCCTCCCTTCTTTCCCTTGGAAATTCTCTTGTTCTTCCTGTTGACAAACATACGAGTAATTCATCAATAAAATATTTTCCAGGCACCCTGAACATAAAAACATAAGCCTCCATGTGTTGAATGGGAAAGAGAGAAGGGAAGTGTACCCGACGGCCATGATTGGAGTTTGTGGTGGTCGCGAGGAACTGCGAGCTGCAGGGTAGCAGTGAAATAGTGATGGACGGCTGGGGAAGGGAAAACTCGCAAACCCTACCTGCTGCTGCCTTATTTTATATAGCTATTTTGGTGAGGATGGTGTGGTCATTTAATTAGGGTCATTTGTTTTTGGGTTTGTTGTGGGCTTTGAGAATTGCAGAAAGCCCATCCCTGACTAGGCTAGATGGTTTGAAATGGTTACAAAGTTACAGGCCCACAGTTTTATATAAATCCAAACAGCATTGTTTAAGGGACCTTAACGGGTAACCTGAAAAGGCTCGTTTAGTACCTTCAGGCTTCAGGTGGGTGCTGCTTTTTTTTTCTAACCTAAAAAAATATATTTTATTATAATTCATTCATATTGAGTTTGTTAATTGTCACCATATTGAGTAATTTTATCACGTTTTCTCCCTTCATAATATTTTTTATTTATCTAAAAATATTTTACAACAACAATATATTCATTATACAACTATTTCAATCATTATTATTATTATTATTTAATCAGGTTAGCACAAATTTATCATCATTATCTTTTATTTTTTTATAAATATTATAATTATTATCTTATTTTTTTATAAATATTATAATTATCATTTCATTATTAATATTATTATTTTTTATTATTATTTTTATTATTTTTATCATTATTATTTTTATCACTATTATTATTATTGCTATTACTATTATTATTATTAAACCATTTCATTATCACGACACATTATCAGTAATTTACTAGTGCTTTAATTAGATTGTATTTATATCACTCTAAGCCTGCTTGGATTTAATTAGATTGTAAGATAAATAGACCGTTTAAATTGAAAGTAAAATACTATGTGAAATAATAATCTGCTATGACTAATTGATTAGCATATAAGAAATATATAAATACTATTTAATTTGTATTTTCATTCTAACTCGGCCCCTTTTATTCTAAAGCTGCAGGCAGGTTTTTAACTCAATTCCTTAAACATGTCAAAATACATTGTTCTTACTGTAATATATTTTCCTTAACTAAATTAAAACAATAAGAATTAATACGTAGCATAGATCAAAATACATTAAAAAATTTTAAATTTACTGATGGAATTTTATACTTACAGTTTATTAGAAAAAACCTTGTCGATGTGATCATGGACAAAAATGATTCGTCGGAAAAACTCTTGGTGGTAATTTGTAATTTGTCAGTGAATTCATCAGTAATAATTTTACATATGAATTTACTAACGGATAAAGCGAGTCAAAAAAAAATTTACCTACTTCATTTTGTTGATACTTCCATCGTTGAATATAGTATATCATAGACAAAGAAATCATGTGTCATTCTATCGATGATTTTTTTCATCAGTCGATAAATTTAACATGTAACCGTCAAACAGGTTGTTTGTTATTCCGCAGTGAGTAAATAGTAACAATGATATCTGCAGTAATTCTTTTTCCAACTCTCTGAAATTTAAAACAACTTAAAAATATATATTTTAAACAAATCTATTAAACAAAAACATAAAAAAATAAATTAATAAAATTAATATAAATTCAAATATTTATTACAAATTTAAACATTTATAATTTCAAATACAATTAATCTAAAATAGAGACGCTGGAGGAGGGGGGGTCTTCGTTTGAACCGTGGGGTGAATAAGAAAGAGCACATGTACGGTGATGTAACATCCATATGTGATCTTATCTTCGATATCAATTTGCGAAGTTCGAATTAGATGGACATCTAATATTGCCTCCGCTAATATTTCTCGGATTAGATAGTGTATAATTAATAAAACCCTGAACTCTATTACAATAATCCATCCCACACAACCTTATAGGCGAATCTCGATATATCCACGAACGATCATTCATTACTTATGTCAAACCTATATAGAATATTGATGACAACATATATTAATTAATTATGTAAACTAAATAAATAACAGAACATTGGTTTAACTCAAACTTATTCAAACTATTTTAATAGTACAACTAATTCACTATTAATTATCTATATAAATTTAAATTTCTAAACATTTACTGGAAATTTCAACTCAATAATAAAATTGATAAAATATAAAACGGACCTTATTATTCATATACTACAAAAATATACATTAAAAATGAACATTTTGAAATTAAGTTCAAATAAAAAATAAGTAGTTTTGCTTACTTAAAATGGGGAATCTTCAATAAAATTTGAATCGGAACATGAATGCTGACAAACTAAGTATTGAAATAGCTGAAATTTGTAGTGAAATGTTGATTTGTGATAAAATTGGGTGGAGGGTTGTGGTGTTTGTTGCAAAAAAAAAATAGAGGAAGAAGAAGAAATGAGAGAGGGAGAGAGGAGAATCGCTCGTTAGGTCATAAATTAAATATTACTGATAGATTTACCAACGAATTTAATCATCATATTTAAATTTGTTTGTAAAATTGACATGTCATCGTATTTCTTGATTTTTTTCTCATTCATTTTTTTTATTGTAATTCTCTTAATATATATATATATATATATATAATATTTTTATTAATATTTACCGATTGATATAGCAATGAGTAAAATTTACCATTTATTAACCCAAAAAAAATAATTATTGTATTTCTGAATGTATTTCTAAATGTTTGGCTAAGATAGGTGTGAACATTTAATTTACTGGCAATATATTGTACGGGCCTACTTCAATATTGCAGGTTTCAAATTTGAACCTGTCACCTCCATAAATAATTGCAGATCCAATAAAATTAATAGCACGCACTCTGTTTTTATTATCATTAATCATATCAGTCGTAGTAATTTTGTCAAATACAATAGTACTAGTAATATTAGTGCACCTACAAGGGCAGTGGTGGCTTTGCTGGTGGAGGAAGCGGTGGTTACATACGCTGGTGCTGGAGTTCTAGCTAGCTAGTGAGGCACTGAATGGAACCACAACTAATGGGATGTGCATAAAAGTTACTACATTCCTCCGGTGTGCGCTGGAAAGGCCTATTCGGAATACAATTCCTCCTATCATCATTCCCCGGCAACCTGAGGCACACCAGTGACTCACCAGAAAAGTAATTAAACGAGTATGTGAAATTCTCCAACTTAGGCAAGGAACATATACTGCTAGGAACTTGCCCGGAAAACTTGTTATGTGCCACATTTAGCTGCTCCAGGTTCCTCATTGCTCCTACTGACTCTGGCAAAGGCCCAGCTAAATTGTTGAAGCTGACATCAAGAACTGTTAAGCCTCTTAGCAGCCCAATATCTTGTCGTAAACAACCTGTTAACGCCATATTAGAGAGAACAATCTCGTCAAGGGTCTCTGCCATGTTTGCCAAACTTGGAGGAATGCAGCCTCTGATGTCGTTGTTGGCTACTACAAACACTGAAACTGGAGAGTTTCCCAGGTTAGCAGGCAGGGCTGAGTGAAATCTGTTATTGTTTATGAAAAGAGCATCTAATTTTAGCTCAAAAAGCTGTGGTGGGATTTTTCCATCGAATTCGTTGAACCTTACATCAAGATATTTGAGCGAATGCAAGAAGAAAACAACACTTGGAAACGGACCACTAAAGCGGTTGTTACTGATGTCAAGCTCGAAAAGAAATTTGAGATGGATAAAACTATCAGGGATGACACCGAAGAAACGATTGGAGTTTATGTGAAAGAGAGCAAGGTCTTTAAGGAGCCCAAGCTCTTCAGGCAAAAAACCGGCTATGTTGGCGTGGTTTAGGTCTATGCCGGCAACCGTCAAGATAAAAGGGTCATATGGGGCTGGGGCACAATAGACACCAGTGTAGTTGCATACATGTGGCCCATGCCAGTTGGCCGTAAATTGGTTGGGGTCAGAGGTTATAGCTTGTTTCCAAGCTTGGAGAGCTATGTAAGCCTCCATGAGTTGAGGGCTTACGATGGGAAAATCAGGTGGATAAAAAGTTTGTGAATTGACCTTGGAGAGGAAGAGCATGATATTGATGATGCTCCAGAGGGTTAGATTGATGAGATATGAGCTCTTCATTTGGAGAAGGATATGCCTCCGGTGATAATTGCTTGTTTTTCTTGTGGTGTAAATATAAAAGTCACAGGTACTATAGCACTCCAGTGCTTCATGTATTGAATAGAGGCTTGGAAGGTTTATATAAGTTGAGGGCAATGCAATAATGGGTATTAATTAATTTTATAATATTAATAGCCTGTAAAATTTAGTCTAGTTGATCAATTTTCTCGTAAATATTTTACTCGATCGGCAGCTATTTAAATATCAAATCGATGCGATGCAAGACTCTAGATTATGAATGAAGATCTCAGTAAAAAACAAATGAATCGTTTCAATTTACACATGGAAGTTTATATAATGTTAAAATCATTAATTGTTCCGAGTTTCGATTAGCAGTGAACATTATCAATAGATCTTGGTCGTTGGAAATTGAAGTGGGAATTAATCATCCCAGAAAAGTGTCAATCTACCAGTCGATCATGTCATCAAAAATTTCGAAGCAGCGCTTAGCTACTGGGGTTATGTATGTTCAACCAGTTGGTCTATAGCATCTGTTGAGGCAAGATGACGATGAGCTGTATACTTTGGACGACATGGTTTTCTTGTTATGGTAGTAAAGAAAGAGCAAGTGATGATATTAAAAGTACAGAGCTTGCCGTGTATTCAATGCTATCATGTTATCGTTGTCAAGAAGACACATACCAGGTGCCAAGTTGTGTGGTATCTAGATTTCTTAGCTCTCTAATGGCTCCACAAATGTTGCAACTCCCAACGAACACTAGTAAAACCCAACGGCCGGGTTTGTTTGAGTTGTTGAGCCCCGGCGTGACTGCTCCCATGCCCAGGGCTTCTGCAATCCCTTTCTAAAGGTTTATGAAGATTGAAAAACACACTACACAGTTTCCTTTTCATCTCAATGAAAACAATCGCCATACAGTATTTGACTATGATATTGAAGTTTAACTTTCGAATTTCGCAGAGCATCTTGATGAAAAGGATTTTTTTTTATTTTTTTATTAATATAAATATTCGGTCAAATTCCATATATCTCAACTAATTCAAATTAATGAATATATAATTCTTCAGTAGCCAGCAGCCAGTAGCCAGCAGGAGCCAGCAGCCCTAATTCCCTTATGAAAAGGATTTTAACC
>Ga0307510_10010121_pt1 | contig 11212 bp, 1 predicted proteins | sample 12_EM_MG_FD_207224 | JGI IMG/M metagenome (GOLD analysis project Ga0307510, IMG submission 207224) | Populus trichocarpa ectomycorrhiza microbial communities from riparian zone in the Pacific Northwest, United States - 12_EM | ecosystem: Host-associated > Plants > Roots > Unclassified | place... | reverse complement strand
AGAGGAGATATATATTTTTAAATTATAAAAATTCACTTTAAAAATATTTAAAAAATAAAATTATTTTATATTTTTATTTTTAATCCTCTAACCTGGTGCGTTTATCCTCTTGAGACATTAATAAATGCAATCTTAATATTGATTCTTAATATCAAAATTAAAGTATTTAATCTTAAACAAATCATTCATACTCGTATCAATTAATTTTCTCCTAATCTCTTTTTCTTTCGTTATCTATTAAAAATCGACCTCTAAACAATATTAGCTTGGGAAAAAAAAGGTTTGGATTCATTAAAAAAATTATCTTCAAAAACGTCAATGCATAAATATCCATGATATTATGACCATAATCTCAAGAGTAAAAGTGAAAAAGGAAGAGATAATATTGGAGGATAAAGAGAAGAAGACGAAGGGAGTACGTAGGTAGGTAAGATAAAAGTAAATATATTCATCGAACAAGTCTAATATTTTTATCCATAGCAACTCCATCATTGAAGAGAGAGAGAGAGAGAGAGAGAGAGAGATTTTGCATTAGCAATCACTATTATTCATTTCACTTGGAAGAGACAAAAAAACCCCCCATAAAAAATTCCCAGAGACATAAACGCAGCAAGATTTCACATCACTTTCACTTGTTCCTTCATCATATGCCCAACATAAAATAATAATAATATGGGGTTTAGCTCTCCTTAATTTTGTATCTTAACACTATGAATATGAGTACTGTTATTTGGCGTACCAGCTTCCAATTAATAATATGAGTCCTGTTTTCTTGGTTTGAGAGGAGGAGCTGTCAAGTCTTTAGAAATTAAGATAAAGTTAAGAACAAGAGTTAATTATAAATTAGTCTAGTAATTAATTGAAATTAATTAACTAGTTTTGTAGTATTGAAATAATTAGATAGTCTTTTGATCTTCGTTGACATTAAGAACAAGAGTTAAGTATATAAATTAGGCCGGGTTTTATAGCTCTGGTTTTCTGTTACTGGAAGTAAAGGGATGAAAGGTGAAAGGGATATGGATTGGAATCAAGTTGTGGATCTTGTGATGCTGTCAAATTTCTTAAGACAATTTGATAACGTATTTAACGTTGTGATGTAAAATGGTTTTTTTATAGAAAAAAAACATAAAATTATCGTGATAAATAAATTTCTGTGTGCAGAGTGATCTTCAAGTGGAGTGAATATTAATTTAATATATTTTTAAAGTGAACGTAAACACAGTACAAAACCTGTAAATAAAAGAAAGGATGCATCGAGTTGAGAGAGAAGAAAGAAAACAAAAAACACACAAACCCAGAGAAGGGAGGGAAAGTAAAAGACCAATAATACAAAGAAGAGTAACTTCACATCCTCATTATAGCGGTCTACTCTCTACTATAAAAGCAAGAAAGAATCTTTAGCTACAAAGACCCTTTTCTTGCTTTTACAGTTTTTCAAAGAAATTAATGTACTTCATCTAGTTCTACACGCTAGAAGTAGAAGATCTGCAAAGTAACTTAGCTAGCAAAGAACTTGAGAAAAGCTAACAATGGATAGTGTGGTTCAGTTGCAAAGGCAGTTAGTCGACTACACAGGCCAACTGTTTAATGAGGTCAGAGCATAACTTGCAATATGTTAACATTACTGTAGATATGTCTTGAAGAGAAGCAGAAGCTATGCTTAGGTTTTGTTTTGTTTTTGTTTCTACTTTGCTTGGTCTTTCTCTGGCTGGTTGTTGATGAGTTCTTTGTGTGTGTGTGTGTGAAGGGATTTTTGGATGACCAGTTTAACCAACTTCAGCAACTTCAAGATGAGAGCAACCCAGATTTCGTAGTTGAACTGGTGACTCTTTTCTTTGAAGACTCTGAAAAGCTTATCAATGAGCTAGCCAAAGATTTGTGAGAATTTTAACTCTGTAGATCTCCTATAACATTTCTTTTTCTTCTTTATTTTGTGTTAAATATCTTGGTAGATTCCACTGTCCTAATGTAATGTTTTTTTGGTATTGAATAGAGAGCAGCAAAGTATAGATTACAGAAAAATTGATGCTCATGTTCACCAGTTGAAGGGCAGCAGCTCCAGGTGATCTCCAATCACCTTGTTTAACTAAAAGCTGAATCTACTATTATGCCTAGGTGGTCATAGTGAAAGGGTTTTTTTTTTTTTTCCCTTCAGTGGATGAAATTTGTTTCCACTTTCTCCAACAATGTCAACCAGCACATATAACAGATTTTGACTGTTACTGTTATGGTTTCATAGCTTAAAGTCAAATTTGTAACACAAAACTTGTCACTTGCTTGAAGCAAATGTCTCACCATTGGCAGTACAGCTGGCTAAAGAGTTTTACACTCAAGTTTCAAATCAGTGCAGTTGTCTATGCAATGTTCAGTTTTACTTCTCAACTTAGTTTTATTCATGGTTAATTGATCCTAAAAATTTGGGTGATGGCTATATAACATTTTTGCACCACACCAATTTTGGCTATATATCATGGGAATATTTTTTTCTTTTATATCTCTTCCATCTCGTATATACCATTGAAAGAGGTCTTGAAATAACAGCATTGGGGTTCAAAGAGTTCAGAGAGTCTGCATTGCCTTCCGCAACTACTGCGAGGAGCGAAATATTGAAGGGTAAGTTTCTCTTCAACTAATATTTCAGATTGTTTCGGTGTAGCTTTACCCCACAAATTGTTCGTTTCAATCTTAAAAAAGTATTGTTATCCACTGTTTCATGTTTCTGGTGTCAAATTGGGTGTGGTGTAGGTGTCAAAAATGTCTCCAGCAAGTGAAGAATGAGTACTCCCTGGTGAAAACTAAGCTTGAAACTCTGTTCAAGGTAAGAGGAAATAAGAGAAAAAAGGGAGAAAGAATTTAACTTGTTAAGATTGAACATTGTTTCACAAGCAACTGATTTCTATTTGTATGATTGCAGCTTGAGCAACAGGTTTTGGCAGCAGGAGGGTCAATTCCTTGGCCAATGTGATGATGTGAAAATCTTTGCAGAAGATCATAGCTAGAGACAGCTAGTAAAGTGGGATTTTGGATATGTAGAGAAGCTTTTGTTCTCTTCCTTCATTGCTCTACTTTCTTTCCACATTTCCTGTTGTGTGATTAAGCTCTAAACAGTTCAGATTATTTTAGCTTAAGTTTGTATTATATCCAACGCATGAGCAGTGATGAAGAATGTGAATAAACCAGTACTTTGTTGGCAATTGCTCTTCCTTCTGCTTAAAGAATGGTATATTATTACTAATGGCCATCTAATCTAGTGGTACTCTTCCCACCATGACGATCAGGACTCAAGTTTAAATCATCTTTGTTACGTTAAAAAAAAAGAAAGGAAAGGAGATGCAGATCAATAATGGAAGATAGACTTTAAGATAGCATCTATAGAAGAACTTCATTTTCTTCAACAGTAGAGAAGAACCTCTATGCTCCTCAATTTGTCTCATTCTTCCAATGAACTTTGAAAGCCTATGGACGAACTGCAGTTTAAAGGTAGATAGAGATGCATTGTTGCAAAACTGAGTTGTAATTTGTACACATTATGTTTGGATGGAAGAAGGGTAAGGAAGGGTAGGGTTAGCAAAGGTAAGTGATGGAAGGGAATGTTTGTATTTCAACCTTTTCTCTTATTTGGATATATAAGAATATATGTAACTAAGCATCATATTAGTTAATTTTTAATGGTTGGATAAAAGTTGGAAATTTCTTCTTCTTTTTTTTATTTCTTGGTGGGGTTAATTAGAACTTTCACATGGTTAAGGAAGGTGTGAAGTTTCTGTCATTATAGTCATCAGATAAAGTAATGAAATCCTCACTCAACCAATCTTGATGAACCTCAAAAAGCCAATGTGGTTGTGCACCTCAAAACCACTCCAAACTTGAAGGCTTTAGTCCTAAAATATTGTTGACATCAGGGTCAGTGTGGTAGTGTAGTAATACGTGGTTAAAGCTGTGTTTTGCTTCAATCATTGTTTTAAAAGTATTTAGTTAATTAACACATTATAATTTTACATAGATCTCACTCAAAACTCTCTTTTAAAAACTTAATTATAAAAAATAATAATTTATAGATTTTTTTAAAACCTCCTTTATCAAACACAGATCACAGTTCAAAACACTAATCAACACTAGCTGCTAAACAATCCTCTTCTATGGACACAAGAAACTGAACTGCTATAATATTGTCTATGACTGATTTAATGGCTATGCTTCCATTTGGATGAATAAGATTGGCTGCCATGTTACAACAAGGACAAGCACACACATTGGCTAAATAAAAATGGTAGCCACCGACCATTGCCTCTATCAAGAAGATGTCATACTGTTTTTTATGAGTACAGATGGCTGGTAATGTACTTTGATATCAATTATCAAAAATAAAGAAGAAAATCCCATGTTGATGGGGTGATTCGTTTATCTCCTGCAATATATTTTAATCAGCCATTTCATAATCCCTGTATTGCGTTCAATGAATGGATGTGTTTTTTTATAAGGTCAACTGTTTTCATATGAGATGGGATGTCTCCTGGTCTGCAGGTATCTTGAAGCAAAGGCCAATATGCATGCTGTAATGGCAGAGTTCTGTATTTATTGGCATGGTTCTTGTTTAAAGCATTACTAACCAACCATTTGACTTCATTTTTTTCTCTTCCAGTTCATGACAAATCATAGTTGTGAATTGGTGTGATATGTTTCATGGATTTTAGGCTGACCGAAAAGCTCACAGGGCATGTGTATATGACTTTCTTTAAGTTTTGAAGATGAGTAGGGCTTGCATCTGGATCTTATCAATTTCCACACTCTGCAAGGAAGACTGTCGATGGACTAAACTCCCATTAGTGACCATTAAGGAACTCATGGAAAGGCTAGTTTTGCTCAAAAAATAGGAGTGGAATAAAGTGGTTATTTGTGATTTAAAAACCCTAAGCAAATTTGGCAGAGTGAGTTTCCAGATGGACAGATTCTAGCATGTGATTCGATATAATATTTCGTATTGAATGCAGAATGCATGTCTCGTACTCTTCAAGTGCAGTCTCAATCCTGGTATATTATATGATACTAATTTTGTCAACAGGCAAGCAAGTGCATGCATGTAGAACTAGAAGCTTTAACCCCCACGTTTTATACTTAACAAAAGGCAACAACCAAAGTGTTTTCAGGAACAAGTACTGTGCCAACTTGGAACAATCTGCTAGACAAGTAATTTTATAGTGAGACAAGACCATGTGCTTTCACAGACATGAGCAATTTTATGCTTTCCAGCTGAAAATACTTCATGTGGTTAAAATTTGTCCAGGCAGGTTTGGCAGCAGGGATTCAAAGCATGATCACATCAGAGAACATCAGGATTTAAAGACATCCATTGGCATTTTTCATTACGGGTAACTGATTTGGCAATTTTCTTTTAAAGTATTAATTATTCTGGGATTAGAGAACACCAGGATTCAATGAAGAGGGGTTTAGAAAATTGACTGCAAATTGTTAAGCATAGCCAGAAAGTAATATTTAACTATTCTTGAATCTTCATCCAAAAATTTAAACTTTTGAATTGAGATAGGCTTTTCAAATGATATCAAAACATTATTTACTGAAATATAAAAATTTCAAATCTCATCATTCTTATTTTATCGAATTAAATTATAAAAATTAAAAAGAAAGGTATGGAAGAGGCAAGCAAAGGCTAAAGGGTTAGGAGAGGAGTTTAAGGAGCTAGTAGAGGTTCGCAGAGTTGCGGGGAGTCACTTTTCTTCATAGCTTGACAAAGACGGAGAGGAAAGCCTCTAAAAATATAAAAGCAAAGGTAGATAATTTCAGGGTCACTGGAAGTTTACATGGTTATTAATTTCATGGTTCATGAGATTAATCAAGGTACGCATAAACTGATCCGGACACCCATATTAATATATATATATATATAAAAAAAAAAAAAGAATCCAGCTACGCAATATCCTTCAAGCTTCTACCCTGAATCTTTGAGCTTGTGTTGTCTAAATGAATTCTATGCTTTAAGTTTGTCGATGATCCATTAGCAATATGGTTATGCTAGACTCTCTTCTATAATTGGTTTCCAGATATCTAGAGTTGATGGCAGCCTAATCTCAGGTTGATCAGTATCTTGGGGACCTCCAAACTGTACAAATTTCTCAGCTGTGTATCTTAAAGAAAACTAATGAGTTGAATGTTTAGATTCAGCATGGGATGTTTAATGAAATATACATATAACATCAATGCAATGGAAAGATTTAACTGTTAAATCATGCTTAAATTTTTACAAGTAACATTGCTCAATGAACCGTGGGATCATTTAAAATTGTATTTTGAGCATTGATGCTCATGATATATTATTTTTATGTTTAATAAGACTCTATGATTTAAGTCAAATGTTTTTGTTTATTTTCTTTATATTTTGGATTCCTAGTTGTTTTTTAATAGAGATAAGGTTTCCAATCTATTTAAAAATGTTGTAAACTTTATAAAAAGATAGTTATTTTATGCTTTAATTTTCAAATAATAAAATTGAAAATTCAGTATTCACATCCGCAGTACTTTTCATCCATTAAATTTTGTATGCCTTTTTCTTGTGATTTTTTGTGTTATCACTTTCCTACTTTGTCCACTCCCATAGGCAGAGAGCAATATACAAAAGAAAATCCCAAGTAATTACTATGCGCTAATTGCTAAGCCCTTATAAACTAAGCTGGGCCTTGCCCTGGTTACAAGCAGACCGGGTTTTATAACTTTGAGTAGCCTTGAAAACTATGTCTGCCACTCTGATTGCTTTCATGTTTTCTTCTTGTAGAGACCCTTTAGCCCAATGCTACCGTAGTCAATGAGAGGGCTAATGGGTTGGCGAGGGGACAAACGTTCTGGCTTTTCTAGCCAAAAAGGGACCTAATTCACACTATAAGAAGAGTTCAGGGATTAATGTGTTACTTTCAAATCTATGAAACTGATAAACAACTCGATTCCCCACGGTGAAAGGATGGATGGATCCAACCCATAAAATCCCCTGTTTTAGAAGAGGCTATATACCATCTGGCTGGCTACAAGATCCTTGGTTGATTTCGTTCATGTTAGGAATCGAAATTGTCTAGTTGTTGTGTGTATGAGTGTATATCTAGTTACGAAACAGAGGTTCACAGGGAACATGGATGTCATGCGAGATGTTTAAGCCATCAGCTCATTGACAATAGCTAAAGAATTCTTGAGCTATAAAATTCTTGAGAGAGAAAACATTACCTGTGAAGAAAATGTGTAGGCCGATGTTTGTGTCAAGATTGGCCTCAATTTTTCGAGCATGCATCTACACCCTTCAACCATGAACATGTCTTAGTAAAGGGGGACGATGCATAGTTTCCTTTGGCCCTTTTCTATTCCAAAAAAAAAAAAAAAACACACCAATATGTGTTATTAAATTTTATCTAGAAAGTTATTAGTATCTTTTAAAAAATAATATAAATTATATTTTGAGATTTCATATAATAATTTAAGTTTTTAGATTGAATTGATTTTTTGATATGGTATCAGAGTCTTGATGGTTAAGCGGTCACGGATTCGAATCTTATTATCCTTATTTATTTGATGAAAATTAAACACAAAATAATAAAAGTTTCAAACTCACTCATGGGGTGAGATTTTCAAACAAAATCTCAGAAAACTTTCTATAAAAAATTAATCACTTAATAAAAAATATTTCTATAATATAACATCAACATTACTATTTAAATTAATAAACATTTTGGAATCACAATTTTCATATGAAGTATCATACCAATTGAATTTTAATTTTTTAACAATATACCAATTGAATTGAGCTCAAAATCATGGTTCAAAAAGGAAAAATAAACTAAAATTCATGCCTATCCTCCTTCCCACGTGAACTTGGCAAAAATAGTTACAAGAACTAATTTCTTAAAAATATATCTAAAATAACATATTTTAATAAGAAAATCATATTTTTCACCCCCTCAAACCAAATTAAATCTTAATTTAATGAGTTATTAGGTTTACTCGACAAACTTGTTCTTGCAACTATGCTAGAAAAGGCTCATGTTTTTATTTTTTCAAGAGATGTAATTTTTCAAAAACCTTTTATATTACTGTGTTGAAATTATAAAATACCCCATCATGTTTTCAAAAAACCCATTTATTTTTTAAAAAATCTTCCCACGTTATAAAACAATTGAGATTCTCTATCTCCTGTGGGCCTCAATTGTTGAACCCTCAACAACTCTTCAACTCACCCTATTTCTCTCTCTTCTATCCCCTTATCCGTGCCTCTTGTCTCTTGATCACCTCTGCTTTTTCTCATTTCTCCACCATAAAAACCCTAGCAAAACCCTAACCCTAAAATCCTCAAATACTTTCACCACTACAAAAAAAAAACAAGAAATGGCCAAAAAGAAAGTGATCCATCAAACCCAAGACCCCGAACAACAAAACCCACGGGATCAAAATCAAAACTTGACCACCCAACATCAACACCAGCAACCCTCCATGGAAGACCCTGATGACAAGTTTCAATCTTTGAAAACTGTCAATGATTTGCTTGTCAAGGAGGCAAAACAACGCAGACAACAAGTTGAATCTCTGGTGAAAGCTAAGGAGGCTTTGGAGACTGAGCTGGCTCTGTATTGTAAGGAAAAGAGTGAGTTGGAGAGTGAGTTGGGTAAAATCAGTGATGGGAGGGTGAGTTTGGAGATAGAAAAGGCGCTATTTTGTGTTTTTATCGAGACCCGGATGGTTGAAATGGGTAGTTTTGTTGATGGTCTGGTGAGAGAGAAGAGAGGGAAGGACAATGAAATTGGGGCCTTGGAGAGTGAGGTTAAGGGGTTAGTGATGAATGTTGAGACTGAGAGAGATAGATTGAGTCGGGTTTATCGCGAGAGGGATTTGTTGAAGAGTGATGTTGATAATTGGATGAAGGGGGCTGATGGTTTGAAAGATAGTGTGGTTGAATTGGAGAAAATGGAGAGGGAGGGTGAGGAAGAGATTGAGAAACTTTATAAACAATATGCTTTGTTGGATAAGGAAATGAAGGACGGAGAGAAAGAAATTGAGGAGCTTCAAAGATTGAGAGGTTTGGCTGAAAATAATTTGGTGGAGAAAGTGAATGAAATTGAGGATTTGAAGAGAGAGATTGGACGGATTGAGAAGGAAAGGAACGAGATTGCTGGTGAAAAAAGTGAGCAGAAGGTGAAGATTGGTGAGTTGGAGAGAAAAGCAGGGGAACTTGATGAGATTGTATCAAGTTTGCAGAAGGAGAAGGGAGTTTTGAGCGGAAAAGCTATGGAATTGGAGAAGAGTTTGGGGCTGGCATTGGAGAAGGAGAATGCAATGGTAAGGGAAATTGATGGTTTGATGGAAGAGAAGAAGGAAAAAGAAAGGACAATTGTGCGTTTAATGGAGGAAAAGGATGATGACTGTAAATATAAGATCATGGCTTATGCTGAAATTGAGGATAAGAAAGGATTAATTGAGGAATTGTTGAGAGAGAAGAATGAGATTGAGGAAGTGAAAGTTATCAAGGAGGGTGAAATTGTGAAGCTGCACGAGGAGGTGGGTCAGCTAAGGGGTGATATTTTTTCAATGCAAGAATCGATCAAGGATCGAGAAGATAAGAACAAACAAGTAGTTTCTGAAGCCAGTCATTATAAAGATGCTTTTGAGAAAGTAAGGCTTGAGAGGGACACTGCTCAAAAAAGTTTAGGTGAGGAGAGAAAGAACGCCATGAACTTGAGGTCTAAAGTTTTGGAAATGGAGAAGAGAGTTGAAGAAACTGTGGAGGAGCGTGCAAAGATGAAAAACGAGCATGAGAGTCTGGTCTCGCAAAAGAAGGAAATGGAAAGCCAAGTTGCTACGTTGGAGAAGGAAAAAGATTTGTTACAGAAGCATTTCACAGAAGCAGAAGGGAAAATAGATGAGTTGAGGACCAAAATAGAATCAGCTGGTACTAATTATGATAGAGCACTAGCCATGCTAAAGAATACTGCTGCATTGTTATGTGAATCAAACAATGTTAAAGAAGATATGATTGTCACTGAAAAGATGCTTAATGGTGAAATCGAACCGTATGCAAGTAAGCTGGAAGTTATTAAGACTGCATTTAGTAACAAGCAGACAGTGGTGGAGGAGATGAAGCAACAATTAGAATTTCTGCAGAATTCTGTGGCAAAGGCGGATAAGAAGAATAGCCTTTTAAGTCTGTTGTCTTCAGCAACTGCAGTTGTTGCTGCAGCAGTGTCTCTTGCATATGTTGCTAGATTACGTTGATGATCAATTTTTTGTTTCTAGGCATGTTGCTTAAGTTCTAGAATTAATTCATAGTTAATCAAGCTCTACCTGACAGCAGAGTTTGCCAGTTTGTTACTCTTAACTCTGGTTTTAGCCAAGACATAAACTTGGCATTGCGACAGCTGGAGGTTTTTAACCGCCATTTCGAGTATGATGATGAATATATTATTTATTTTCTGCACCTTGTTATATGCTTTGCTTGAGTTTCTTCTTTAATTTGTTGGATATGTTCAATCACACTCTAGCGTAACAAGCAGGGCATGTTTCTGGACATTATTGTGCTCTACTGCAACTATAGCGGTTGGATTTCATGCTGTGATTCGGATATCATGTTGGCACAATATTGTATCATGAGAAATCCAGTGATTGTATTCCATATAAGCAGGATCCCAAATTGTTTCCCTAGTTCTTTTGCGAAAATCACGGGTTAGGAGGATGCAACTACGCTATCAGTTGCTCAGTTGGACTGTTATATTTTATTTTTTTCCCTTTATCATTTTTGTTAACCTTATCCTTTGGAATTCTTGCACCGAAAAAAAGATCAATCTTCTGGAATTTCTGTTGCTATCGAGGTACGACATTCTATTTCGATTCTCAGAGAATTTTTTTTTCTAGGCAATAAAATTGAGTTTAAAAATCTCTTCTAAAATCCTGAACACCACTTCTCTCGTGATTTGCTCTTCATGTGAGGTGTCAATCCTAGGCAAGCTATATTAGCTCATCTGCAACGTTGTGCTGAGCAAAGCATGTTGGTGAACCAGGTAGTGAGGATGCAAAGAAGTGGGGATCTTGAACCCCTCTTTGAAAAATGCTGTTAATTTTCTGTCGTATCTGGTGGAGTTCTGAATCATTGTTTTTTTCTCTATTTTATGCTTTGTCAGGCACACTTCTAACCACAAGATTATGCATTAGGGTTTCTAGAAATCATGGC
>Ga0307510_10010120_pt1 | contig 11213 bp, 10 predicted proteins | sample 12_EM_MG_FD_207224 | JGI IMG/M metagenome (GOLD analysis project Ga0307510, IMG submission 207224) | Populus trichocarpa ectomycorrhiza microbial communities from riparian zone in the Pacific Northwest, United States - 12_EM | ecosystem: Host-associated > Plants > Roots > Unclassified | place... | reverse complement strand
ATTTTGAAACCTATGACAAAATTTTTTGATTTCTCCAGTGAAGAGATGACAAGAGCCCCGGTTTGGGTCAAATTCCCCAACCTTCCCCTTTGTTGCTGGTCTCCACCCTGCCTATCCAAGATAGCAAGTGTCCTGGGCAAGCCTCTCCAAAGTGATCATATGACATCCTCTCTCTCTCGTCTGTCATATGCCCGTGTGTTGGTTGAACTTGACCTACGAGAGGACCTCCAACACTCTGTGGAGATTTCCCTGCCATCTAGTCCCGTTCTCATCCACAAAGTTGTCTATGAAGTTTTGCCACAATTTTGTAACCACTGTAATGTCATTGGCCACACGCGACTCCTCTGCCCCAAGGCCACTGTCAGTCCTTCACCAGCGGGTACCCCTTTGCCTGTGGCTGGGAATGGGAGTGTTTTTCACCGCCTGGGCCCTCAGAAACCTCCCTCTGGTGTGCCAGGACACAGTCAGCCTCTCCCAGCTCAGGGTCCTTCCAAGGCTTCGCAAGCTTCTTGTGATGATGCCTTGGATGGCTGGATTGCAGTGGAACCTCGGAAAAACTTCAGGAAGCATATCCGTAGCCCCCCCAAAGGGAAGGAAGTTCTGGCTATTGCAAATGTGCCTGCTTTGTCACCCAAAAGTAATGCTCCCCCTGACTATGCCGTGGTGGCTAATTCAATTGGTACAGAGGCAGTAGTTGAAGCAGGCGTGGATTTGGGAGTTACTTTGGTCCCAACTTCGCAAACTGTTCCCTGCCATCAACCACTGGCTCTAGCTGTTCAAGCTGATACAGGGTCTGTTTTTAGTCGACTGGGTCCTCAGCCTCCCCCTCAGTCCTCTCCTCCTCTGCAAAAGTTGCAAGACCAGGTCAAACCAGCTTCCACACAGGCTGTCGGGTCAGCAGCTGCAAAAGTTCCCTCTACTGACTGGGTTACAGTGGTATCTCGAAGCAAATCCAGTAAGCAAGCTAAGGGGACGGCCATAACAGCATCTCCATGTGCTGAAGCTGCTAATGGTTGAGCTGGTCCTCTACTATCACTGCTGGTTGATGCAGCCAGTTGTATCTTCAGGATGCCATTTGTCTCTGGTTAAGGTTCTCCCCTGAAGAGACATGTGAAGCATTTTGACTGGGTAATGTGTGATGCTGTTTTGTTCTTGTTGAAGGCGCCTCTTTTGTGATCTGCTGCGTTGCTAATGCATGGCCCATGCATTTCCACGTGCTCCACTTTGTTGATGGGGCCCCCTTTCGAGTTTTGGATGTTTGCTATTGATGGCTGGCTATTAGTGCTGCAAGCCTGCGTAATTGTATTTGTATTGTATCTGGATCAATGTATAGGGGATCCTAATTTTCTGGCTGGCTTGTGCTGGGGAGCATGTTCCCCAGCACTCGCCTCTTGTGTTTTATTGTGGTCAAGGGAGTTTGTTCCCTTGGCTAGAGTTTGTACTGTTCTGCTGGTTTCCAGCCTGTATCGCAAGCTTGTCTTGCTCTTTTTGATCTATATACTTCTTACATTTGATAAAAAAAAAAGAGAGCTTTTGTAAGAAAGAGCTCTCAGTCAAGTCTAGAGAGAGAAGCTCCCAACTGTAAGTTAGAGAAACTCCCCAGCTGAGCGTTTTTCTTATCTCATTGTACAGTGCCTTCTTCTCTAGTTCTTGGTCTACCACGAAGCCTCTCTTCTGTCAATAATGACTAAATCAAAGGCTAAAACATCATCTTTCAAGACTACACAAGGTGATTTCAGTCTCCAGGTCCCCTGCCATGGGTCAGCTTCACGTCTGCCTAGGGCTTTGTCTCGTAGTCGTTCACCGATTCACCACGGTGTCACCTCACCCTCTTCTACGCCTAGAAGGAAGGCAGTTCTGGCTGATTTCGTTTCACCCTCCAGTGATGTTAGGGTTTCAGCAAAGCGCAGGAACAAATCCAAGCAGCGAAACTCCCACTCCTCTGCCTCTCCTAGCGCTTGCACTGAAGGTTCTTCTAAGAATCCCCGATCTCATCATGCTCCCAAAGAGGGTTTAGTCGGGTTTCCTCAGGGCTCTCCTCATTCGGGTCCAGGCAACCCGACCCGAGGTTCATCTCCTGTTCTATCTTCTCCCCAGTCTTCGGGTCAAGATTGCTCCTCTTCTACACCTCCTAGGGGTGGCCCCTCCACTGATGATCGTTCTAGGGCTTCGGCCACGCCATCATCGGCAGCTCATAGTGGCCCTGCATCAGTTGTTCCACCAGGTAACCCAATCCCATCCCCTCCCCCGCTTGTCCATTTCCCTGATTTTGCTCAATCGGTATCCTGTCATCTAAATGAGGTTGACCTAGGAGCAGCCATGCCCATGCTGAGATATTGTTTAATTGGGTATGTAGCAGGGAAATTCCCTGGTTATGCATCTCTTTTGCAATTCATTAGTAAACACTGGCCACATACAGCCCGTTTCACTATGCACGACTCAGGATGGTTAATATTTGCTTTTAATTCAGAATTAGCAATGCTTGAAACCTTGAGTGCTGGCCCCTACTTTGTTTTTGGCCGGCCATTGATTTTGAAAATCATGCCTGAGTTCTTTGACTTCCAAGCCAATGACATGACAAAGCTGCCAACTTGGGTGAAACTTCCCAACTTGCCTTTAAGATGCTGGACTCCCCTGTGTCTTTCAAAAATTGGCAACATGATTGGGAAACCAATCCACTGTGACATCCCTACAACAACTATGTCCAGGCTCTCCTATGCTAGGTTACTGGTAGAAGTGGATTTGTTGCAGGAACTCCCAAATGCCATCCAGGTTGTGTTGCCCAATGGAACCCCTCTCTCCCAACAGGTCACCTATGAATCCCTTCCCAAGTTCTGCAAAAGGTGTCGGGTTATAGGCCATTCTGCCAATACATGCAACAGAGGTTCCATGCAGAAAAAACGTTCTCATACAGCTGCTGTTTCTGAGGATGCTGATGATTTTGGGAAACAACAGTCTGCTAGTGATGCCCCTCCTGCACAACCTACTACTGCTGATGTTGTTGATCCTGTGAAAGGCCACTCTGGAAGTAAAAGATCAAAGATTGCTGTGACTGGTCCCAAGCAGAAGCCGGATAATAAGTGCACTACTGAAGCAGAAGCAACTCCTGATGTAGTGTCTCCTCCTGCACTGAAGAAAACAGCTGCTGCTGTTGATATTACACGTCAAAGATCAAAGCATGTTGTTTCTGGTGCCAATCCATCTTCTACTGAAGAAGAATCAGCTCCTCCTGCAGTGACTACAAGGAGGCAATACCTCACAAGAAGCCGAGTTGCTGTCACTTCTGATGGCACTCCAATTGAGAAACACAAACCCAAAGGCCCGGCCATAGTCCTGATGTCCATGAGTGGCTCTGGCACTTCTTCATAGCTGCTCATTCTGTGTTCATATCTTGCAGGGGTTTATTCCCCTGACTGCTGGTTGCAGGCTGTATGGTCTGCTGGTTAACATTTTGGATGCTTATAATTGGCCTTTATGTTGTGTATAAGCCCTATTATGGGGTATTTTTGCTTGTTGCCGATTGATTGGCATGTTGTTGTCCAGGTGGGGCTGGTTAGATTACTGTTTTGTTAGAGCCCTGTTATGGGGTCTCCTGCTTGCTTTGTTGATGCGGTTTCTCCAAGGGGGAGACAGCATCAGCGTTTTGGCTGCATGCAATTGGTTGATGATTGATGTTGGATATCTATGTTGTGTTTCTGCCTGCTGTGGGGTCCTTTTGCTTGCTGCTGTTTCTTGGCAGGTTGTTATACAGATATGCTTGTGGCCCAGCTGGTTGGGTTGGTTAGAATCTGATCTGTTTTTTGTGGGGACCTGGTGTGCCCTGGTTGGGATTTGGCTGCATGCCATTGGCTTGATGTTAGTGGCTTGATGCTGGCTCACTGCTGGATTCACGTCTTGTTTTCAGCTCACTGCTGTGGGGTCTCATGCCGGCTCACTGCTGGATCTATAGGCTGTCATTGTCGGTGGCTTCTGGTTCAGCTTAGTGGGGGCATGGCCCTCTAGGCTTTTTGCTTTCTATTCCCTGCATGAGGGATGTTCATGTTATTTGGTTTTGGGATCTTGTTCGGGAGTCTGTTCCTGTTGATCCTTTTTATGGTTTGTTCAAGGGAGCCTGTTCCCTTGCCTGGATTTGCATGACTTTTGTATTGCTGGTTTCCAGCTTGTACTGCAAGCTTGTCTTGCTCTTTTTTGATCTATACAATACTTACATTTGATAAAAAAAAAGAAAAAAGAAAGAGCTTTTGTGGAGTCGTAGCTAGAGAGAGAATTTAGAGAGAGATGCTCTCCTTCCCTTGAAGTTTCTCCTCCCGATTCTGCTGCTGAGCTTCGTGAGATCACTTCTTCACGCCTCCCATGGCCAGTCCAACCTCGGCGCCACTGTTCCAGCAATCAGTGAGCGCGCGATGGATCCTGTCTGAAACCCTAACGGGTCTTTGGCTTGAAGCTTCCGATGATGGGGACTTTGCTGGTTCCTCTGTGGCTCCTCTCCCCGACGAGTTAGATGGCTCTCCATGCTTGCTGGGGTTGATCTGTCCCGTCCACTGCCTTGGAGATGGCCAATTTGATGGGTGTCCCCATTGTTCAGGTACTGTTCAGCGTTATGCTTTTCTTAGATCTGGAAGTGGGGGACCAGTTCCTGCCTCTCCCACTTCCTAATTTATACCTAGCTGGCTCTTTAGGGGGTTTTATCTCCCTCTGCATCATCATGGGGTTATTCCCTCATGAATTGTCTTGTATCCCATGCCTTCGCTGGTTCGCTGCTCTGTTCTCCGTTTTCTATTGGTGCTTTCTGTCCCATGCTTTTGCTGTTAATGATGCCTGTCTACCAGAGCCAAAGGCAAGCTTAGTTAGTCTACAGTCTTTTAGTGGTGTGAACCTTATATTGGGATGTTGGGTGGTTCCCTCATTCTCTTGTTCTGGCTGATTGTAGTTGGTGGACTCTGCTTTGCTAGATATCTCTGTGTATACTGCTTGTTGATAGCTATCTGGTCAGCTAGCACATAGCATGCGTTGCTTCTTGTTGCAGCTTGCCTTTGGGACTGTTCCTTTTGCCTCTGCTCAACTGCTTGTCTTGTGTTCTGTTGGTCGTGTTGAGTGGTTGGTTGGCTGCTGGACATGACATTGAACCCTCTAGAGGGCGTTGTTGTTGCTTTTTAGCTTTGGCATTTTGGGTTGATGGAGGTTACCTCCTTGCTCTGGATTCCCTACGTTTCCAGTAGATGTTGTTCAGTAGTGTTCCTTCCTCAGGGTTGCTGGATGCTATTGATTTGCTGCAAAGGATCTCTTTGCCTGCTTCGGGGCATTGTTTGGGGTGTGTTTGGGTGAGGTTCTCTCCCCTTGTCCACAAATTCTGCCTCTAGTTCCATTTTGGTTTTTCTGCAGGTCTGATTCGGCTGGCCTATCTTCATAGTGGCTATGGATTCCAACAGTTTGGGTGAGGCTCTCTCCCCTTATATTGGGCTACATCCTTGCTGTGGTGTAGGGATGGTCTGCTGGTGATTGGCCTCTTGGTTGCTGCTCAATGCAGTCTGGTACGCTGCTCTAAGCAGCTTTGTGTGCTTCCAGAAGATGTCTGGAATACTGGTGCTAGATTTGGACTTTCTTCTCTGGCTTGTTTCCTCTAGCTTACTGTCACGAACCCATCTTCCCCTGCATGTTCCCCTTTGCTGGAAATGCAGGTTGCAGCTGGCGTTTGCTTGCTAATATTGCAGGAGGGTAATTCCTTGCTTTATGCGTGCGCTGCTGGCTGATGCGTGGTCCCTGGTCTCTTGCCCGGGCTCTGCTTTGATAGCTTCTTACCGCTTTGCTGGAAAGGGCTTGGTTTGATTCTCTCCTCAGTGGGTAGAGGTTGGTTCCCCACTTTGGTGCTGTTGCTGCTTTATGCAGGATGTTCTGTTCCTGGCTTTTCTTGTTGGGGTTTTGTATGCCTCTATTGGTTTTTGGATGTTTGGTTTCTGCCCCTGCATGAGGGATGTTCATGCTACTTGTTTATGGGATCCTATTCCCTTTATTTTATTGTTCACTTAAAGCCATATGGCTTCTGTTGCTAGTCCATGGGAGCTTGTTCCTGTTGTTCTAGGTTCTGTTCTGCAAGCTTGTCTTGCTATGGTTTGTTCAAGGGAGCCTGTTCCCTTTGACTGCTTATGTACGTCTCTTTGTACTGCTGGTTTCCAGCTTGTATCGCAAGCTTGTCTTGCTCTTTTTGATCTATATACTTCTTACATTTGATCAAAAAAGAAAGAGCTTTTGTGGAGAGTGTGTGCAGCCTTGAGAGAGAAACAAGAGAGAGAAGCTCTCCTTCCCCCACGGGAACTGTTTCCTTTGTCCATGGCGCCAGCTGAAATTTGAATTTACGGTTACTGTAGCTTCCCCCCCCTTCATCCTTATCTTCTTCTGCTTTACACTTTCTTCATGGCCAAAAACAAGAAACACTCACGCCGACCCCCTGTTCAAAAGCAACCCGATGACTATGTTCTTGCTCTAACAGTCCCACCTCCTCCTCCTCCCCCACCCTCTCCTCTCCCCTCCCCTTTGCTCCCTACCCCACCTTCTGCAGCTGTGGCCGGTGGGTCCAGCCCAGACAAATTTTTGATTTTTGCTGAGGAAGTGGCTGTTCCTCAACAGATTGTCTCTTCTCCCTCTACCCCTGATCATGTGCTTGTAGAGGACTGCTTTGATGACGATGATTATGATGAAGATGAAGTGGATTACTCTGCATCTGGCGGAAGTTCCAAGTTCTTTCGCTCCCCTGTTCCACCTTCTATAGGCAATATTTTACCCGACACCCCTCACAGTGTTTTGAGGGCTTTTCCTTTGTGTGGTTCTGGACAACCAGTCATACCAGTGGCAACCTCAACGATGAAGGGACCCTCTCCTGTGCCTGCTCCCCAGCACAGCACCTCAGGTCTTGCCGTGGGGAACCACAACCTACCACCTGTCATCTCCCCACCTGCAGAGGTTTCTCACTCAGGTACTTCTCATTCTCCTGCTCCTGTTGGGAAATGGCGTGATCTTTTTGCTTCCAACCGCAGCACAATCACAGGTCCTAAATTGCCACTTTTCTCATCTTCTTCCTGTGATGATTTACCCTGTGATTTGTCTCCTGATGATTTAGACATTACCTATGATGTATGGCAACTCTGTATTGTGGGCTATGTTGCTGGCAAATCGCCTGGTTTTAAGGCTTTGAGTAATATTATCTCCAGTTCTTGAAAGTGTGAAGCCTCTTTGTCTATTCATGAATCTGGATGGTTAGTTTACAAATTCAAAACTGTGGATGATAAACTGGTTGTTCTTGCTAATGGCCCTTACTTGATCTATGGCCGGCCCCTGATTATTAAAGTTATGCCAGAGTATTTTGATTTTGGGGCGGATGAGATGTCCTGTGTTCCTGTCTGGGTTAAATTCCCAGGTTTGCCATTCAAATGTTGGTCTCCTAGATGCCTTTCTAAGATTGCTAGCAAACTAGGCACGCCTATACAAAGTGACCAGCTCACCTGTAACATGTCGAGAATCTCCTATGCTAGAGTTCTTGTAGAACTGAACCTGTTTGCTGATCTTAAATCTTCTATTGTCATTAACTTACCAAATGGTTCCACTCTGACTCAACCGGTGATCTATGAGACACTTCCTAGATTCTGCAAGTTGTGTAAGGTCCTTGGGCACAATACGGGAACTTGCACTTCCTCTCCTACCCCGGTGGTGGCAAGACCATTGGGAAAGCAAAGGCATCCCTCTTCAGTTACAACTAAGGGTCGTAGTGTGTTTGATCGTCTAGGGCCTGTTGCAGAGCCTAGACTGGGGGAAGCTAATGGCCAGCTTGGGGAGTCTTCGCATAGTTATGATCCCATGACCACTGAAGTTGCAGTGGCCTCTGATGAATGGGAAATTGTCAAAAGCAAGAAAGCAAGGAAATCTTCTAGCATACCTGCTAGTGCCACACATGCAGCTGCTCAGGTTGCAACCACTCTCCCTAGAGGTACAACACCAGCCATCTCATCTTCAGGTGGTATCTGTACCCCTGTTTACAACCTCCCCCTCATCAATAAGGGGAAAGAACCAGTTGGAGCAGTCCCATGCAGGAAAGAGTCTAATGTAGTTCCTGTTGGTGTAACCACTACAAGTGGTCGGAGAAGGAGTTCATCTAGAGCATCTGGGAGTGGTAGGGTACCCCCTCCACCCCCTCCTATGTAATGTTATTATTCAGCTGGAATGTCAGAGGGCTTAACAGTCCTCTGAAGCAGCATGAGCTGGTTCGTCTCATGCAAAAACATAAGTTTGATGTGTGTGGTCTCCTGGAGACAAAGCTGGTTTCTTCCAAACTTCAGTTTATGCACAGGTTTCGACTGAAGTGCTGGAAGCTCGTTTCAAATGTGGAAGCTGCTGGCACTGCTAGAGTGATTGTGTTATGGAATCCTTCTACTGTTCATGTTGATGTACTTGATTCTTCTTCCCAGTTTATTCATGTTTCCATCCGATGTTTATCTTCTCATCTTACTTTTGCTGCTTCATTTGTTTATGGTTACAATACCATTTCTGGCCGTAGAACTCTGTGGGATGGCCTCAAATCCTGGGCTTCAACTGGTCCCTGGCTTGTGTTGGGAGATTTCAATTCCACTCTTTCTCAGGATGACAAATATAATGGTGAACCGGTCTCTTCCTATGAAGTCTCTGATTTCAGAGCATGCTGCTCCGAACTTGAGCTTTCTGACCTAAACTACACTGGTTGTCATTATACTTGGTCCAATGGGACTGTTTGGACCAAAATTGATCGTGTTCTAGCCAATCCTTCATGGAATAATATTCAGCTCACCTCTCATGTGCATGTCCATCCTGCAGGAGCTTTCTCTGATCACTCAGGAGCCCATGTCCGTATTGGTGGCAGTTCCCCCCCAGGTCGTCGGTCTTTTAAGTTTTTCAATATGTGGATTGAACACTCGGAGTATGCAGGCCTCATTTCTGATGGATGGCAAATTCCAGTCGAAGGATCTCCCATGTTTATTTTGTGTAGGAAACTCAAATCTTTAAAGCAACCCCTAAAGAGTCTGAACAAGTTGCATTTCAGCCATATCTCAGAGAGAGTTACTCGAATGGAGGCTGACTTGGAGCACCACCAACATCTTTTGCATGATTCCAGAGATGATATATCTCTCCTGAACCGGGTTAATGCACTAAAGATTAATCTTATTAATCTTAAATCTGCTGAGCAAGCGTTCTTCTCTCAGAAGCTGAAGTGCACTTTTCTCAAAGACAGTGATAGAGGTACACGTTTCTTTCATGCTTTGATGAGCCACAGACATAGGAAAAGCTTCATTCCTGCTCTTCAGTGTAGCACCGGGGATCTAACTACTAATATAGATGAAGTTGGTGCTGAATTTGTTCAATTCTACCAGAGTCTTCTTGGCACCTCCTCGGCTATATCTCCTATTGATGAGGACGTGGTTCATAGTGGCCCTTGTCTGGATACTACTCATTCTGATTTTCTTCTAGCTCCTGTCACCAATGAAACCATCAAGGAAGCTCTCTTCAGTGTTGGAAACAATAAAGCTCCTGGGCCTGATGGTTTCTCTCTCTTTTTTTCAAACAGTCTTGGGATATTGTGGGAGCTGATTTCTGTGCAGCGGTCAAGGATTTCTTTTCCTCTTGTCGGATCCTCAAGCAGATAAACCATTCTATTCTTGCTCTGGTTCCAAAATCTGCTCATGTTAATTCTGCAAATGACTTTCGGCCCATTTCATGTTGCAATGTGGTTTACAAAGTCATCTCCAAAATCCTTGCAGGCAGGCTAGGAAGTGCCCTCCAGGGCATCATTAATCAAGCTCAAAACGCTTTCCTTGGTGGGAGGAGCATGACTGATAACATAAATCTGACTCAAGAATTACTTCGGCATTATGGTAGGAAGAGGACCTCCCCCCATTGCCTCCTCAAAGTTGATTTCAAGAAAGCATTTGATTCGGTGCAATGGCCTTTTCTCAGATCTCTCCTCCATTTGTTAGGCTTCCCCCAAAGATTTGTTCATTTGGTGATGCTATGTGTGGAAACCTCCTCATACTCTGTTGCTGTTAATGGCAATCTCTATGGTTTTTTCCCTGGAAAATGTGGAGTCCGGCAAGGTGACCCCCTCTCTCCCTACCTTTTCCTAATATGTATGGAATACTTCTCCCGTATGCTGGGAATGGCCAGTCAACAACATGCTTTTCATTTTCACCCAAAGTGTGCGCCTCATCATATTTGTCATCTTGCATTTGCTGATGACGTTCTCTTATTATGCCGAGGGGATGTTTCTTCTGTTCAAATTCTGGTTGAGCAGCTTCATACTTTCGGTCGAGCTTCAGGTCTTCATATTAATGCAGCAAAATCCTTTATATATTTCGGTGGTGTTGGTGACAGCTTGAAACACACTATCCTCCAAGACTCTGGTTTTTCAGAAGGTAGCTTTCCTTTCAAATACCTTGGGGTCCCTCTCAGCCCTCACCGACTTCTGGCTAGCCAGTTCTACCCCCTCCTGCATCAACTTGAAACTGCTATTCAAAGCTGGATGGGCAAAAACTTATCCTATGCTGGGCGGCTGGAACTCATTGGCTCTGTTCTATTTGGAATGGTTCACTTTTGGCTAAATATTTTTCCCATGCCAGAGAGTGTTATCAATCACATTACATGTCTTTGTAGGAATTTCCTTTGGACTGGAACTACAGTCAGGACTATGTCTGCATTGGTAGCTTGGAAGAGCGTCTGCCTCCCAAAAGCTGAAGGAGGTCTTGGTCTATATGACATTAAAGCAGGGAACAATTGCTTTCTTGTGAAGCAGCTCTGGAATATTCATCTGAAAGCTGACTCTATTTGGATTCGTTGGGTGCACCATTTCTATTTGCAAGATGTGAACATCTGGACAGTCCCCCTACAACAAACCTCTTCTCCCCTCTGGAAATCTTTCATTAAACTACGTGACCGTCTTCTTGATGACTGTGGGGGGCAGCCAGCAGTTATCTCCATGCTACAAAGTTGGAATACTGCACAGATTTTTTCAGCTAATGCTTATGAATACTTGAGACCCAAAGGAACCCCGGTCCCTTGGGTGAATGTGGTATGGGAGTCTTGGTGTCTTCCACGACATAGTTTTATTCTGTGGCTTGCCTTGCTCAAGCGGCTGCGAACAAAAGACAGGCTGCGTTTTATTGACATTGATGTTAGTTGTGTATTTTGCCAGGATCATG
>Ga0307510_10010119_pt1 | contig 11213 bp, 11 predicted proteins | sample 12_EM_MG_FD_207224 | JGI IMG/M metagenome (GOLD analysis project Ga0307510, IMG submission 207224) | Populus trichocarpa ectomycorrhiza microbial communities from riparian zone in the Pacific Northwest, United States - 12_EM | ecosystem: Host-associated > Plants > Roots > Unclassified | place... | reverse complement strand
ATATCGGTGTCCTGGGAGGCTTCTTCTGACTGGGTGGAATAACCCTCGTCGGGCGAAGCGTGTCGCCATGATAGTGTGGGGTGGCCTGAGAGGTGGACGGAGAGTGTCAGGCGATGACCGGATTGTACACCCGCAGAAGGGGAGTGATCTCACTATTTGGTGCACCCCGGGTATCATCAGGAATATAGCTGCGTCGCCGAGGTAGTGGCCGGTGGCCCTTGAGGGTTTGACGCGAGTAGCGCAGGTTTTTCCCTCCAAAATTTTGGGCCGTGGTATATTTTTTGCCTACTCCCTCGGCGCGTGCGTGGTAGAGCGTGTCGTCCTGACTTATGCTATGTCTCACGACGGGCATGATGAAGATGAGAGCGAAGGTAATCGGTGAACAGAGGAGAATAGAGTGAGAGCAGTGCGGAGGTGAGTGAAGAGGGGGAGGGTGAGGATGGAGGGGAGGACAAGTGCAACCCTGGGTTTTACTCCGTGAGGGGGGGAGGCGGTTTAAGTAGCGCACAGTTGAACGGGCTATCGCACCACGATCGAAGAACCGGGAGTAAACATGGCAAGGCAGGGCAAGGTCAAGGCCGAGCCAGCGGCGGAAGGGGGCCAACTTTTCCTTTGACAAACAGTCGATAACATGACCGGCCATGCCCGCCCCCCCGTCTCTCAACCATGGCACATGGGTGTCTTCCTCGGCACGGAGGCCATGGTTCGTCGTCCAGGCGATATTATATTACCTTTCGACGCTCCAAGGCGTACGGTAATAGACCTTCGCCATTCAAGGACTGTTCCCCTTGAACCGAATTATAATAGTCAGTTCTACCGGAAAGACGGAATTCGTGAGGGCGCCACACTGCACGCACCGGAGTCTCACACCAGTCCCACGGATATCATGCGAGAGGTACGTTGGACCACAATGAGGGCAGAGACCTTGAAGTCAAGAGGTCGAGGGATCCGAGTCGCCGACGGTTATAGTCCAGGCTTCGAGAATAGTGTGACGGATACACTTCTACACTTGATCGGTAAAGCGAACCGCATAGAGATCCGGAAGTGGGGAGTAAACCATTTTTTGGTGAAGTTCGAACCGGCAGGACTCGGATGGGCGGGAGGTGATTCCTGCGGGCCGGATAACCCCGAAGGGCCGGGTTTTTCGTCTCTCATACCACTGTATCTCACCACCATGCCTGGTGGAGATTACCTCACGATTATCTTAGAAAACTCATCTGAACCGGTGACCTCAATCGAGAGAGATCGACCCTGGGGTTACCGCCAGCTCATCCAAACGTCTCTTTTCTCCCGTTGTCCAGCCTGCTCCCCCCGGGCCTATTCGTCTGATTTCCCTCTCAGCGTCGATAAGGTTGCCGACGAGCTGAGTAATATCTCACACACATACTTTCACTCCTACGGAATCAGATGGTCCAGTCACAAGTTTCTAGCATAGCCCGACCCAGGTTGTGCGTCTTCCCTTCCTCGATACAACGAAAGATCGTTGGTCCTCAGTGGTTTGAAAAACTCCTTGAGGGAGATGGAGGCTGGGTCGGGGTGTCAGCAACGACCTGGCTGTCATGGTTATCTAATGGACTGAGTGCACCGCTCCAGACCTATCCGAGTGGCTCTTGGCTCTTGCGCTTGAAGTTCATTCGTGACGACTACATAGGGGATATAGGGAGTTGGACGTTTGATGGGCTCATGCCAAACACGCTCATAACAGTGCATCGAGAAGTCGAGAAACGATGAATAAGTCGTTCCCATCAAATCTCATTCATCTCCTTCTCTCGCACCTCCCAACTTTCAGGTAGCCAACGTGTCGCGTCACTGGGACCAACGGCAGAAGTCACATCCCTGTTTTACTCCACTCTGACCCCGGCCTCGTATTCTCCGATCGAACCACCCCATACATCTCTTATCTACACGAGACCTGTATCGAAGCGAACCAGCTGCCGCCGACGCCGGAGATCAATTCCAGAGTGAAGCGGAAAGGTTGAACCGCGAACTTGGAGCGCAGGCCTCTAAATTCGAGGTTTTAATGACCGAGACATCGCGATGATAACTTTGATAGGGTGAAGTTGCCAATCGTTTGCAACCGTGGCCGTGCGACCCCGGAGCCCTCCACCTGACGGGGGTCTCTTCATTATAAAACTACACCAATTCTACTGTACCTATCTCCACCAGTTCTTTTCAGAACCGGGGCATCTGCGAACCCTGATACAAACAGCCTTTTCACCGTTCCGGGTGTTGGTTTTCAACACTACTATAATGACATCTACAACATATATCAAGGCATGTGCAATCACAGATAACCTATGAGATAGACATATTCAAAACAGGCATGAAACAAGAGACGGAGAGATTGTTACAGAATACAGATCATGGGCGAACATTAGGGAAACGAGTATGAAATAATGCGTGTAGGTGGAGAAGTTGGATGATAAAGGGGGGAGTGTGGAAAAAGTGTGGAGGGATAGGACGATATCTGCATTAGAAAACTCGACGCAAGGTGGGGTGAAGGGAGGAGGCGTGCATCTGAACGGCTCGAGGCAAGTGTCGATGTCGTCATTGGGATTTAACGACCCTGTCTGAATACGAAGAATCAACAAATATGACAGGTAATGTTGTCGTGAAGAGCTCACTGTCGTCATCCAATTCACAGGCATCAAGTTTGATCTGTTTGAGGAGCTTTCTAACGCGCTCCGCGTCATCTGCGGCCCCGAGTTTTTCGAACATATCGATAGCACCCGATGCCTCAGGCTTCGCCTCCCCAAATCTACGTTGCCTACCCCAAACCTCAGCCTGGAGCTCCATCGCGCGGGCCAGAACGTATGCGTCGTGGCCGTTGGTCGCGTGCAACTTGGCTTGTTCAACGTGCGCGTGTGCGTCATCAAACATGCCTTCGTCGGAGGATACCTGTGCCATATAGTGCTGAATCCAAAACAGTAGATTGGGCCAGTTGAAAGGGGACGCGATCTCGAGGGCTATCTCCAAATGATGAGTGGCCTTCTTGATCTCGCCTTTGGAATGATATACTGCGCCAAGGAGCTGATGACATCGACAGAAGTGAAATTTTTCGTCTTCCTCTGGGAGAATATGGATTGCGCGAGATGCGGCTTCTTCTGCGTCGTCGAGCTGTCTGTTGTCATGGAACAACCAAGCGAGTTGGATCAAACACTGTGCTTGTTCCACTGCGTCGTCGAGCCGTTTGTAAATTTCTGATGCTTCTTTCGCCTGTTGTATTGCTTCCTTGAAAAGATGCTTCCGTGAATGGACTTCGGATAGGTGTGTCAATGCTCGAGCGAGTTGACGGCAATCCTCTTGCTCTTTAGAGAGCTCCAGGGCGTGAGCGAGAAGCTGCTTGCGCTCCGCGTGATTTCCAACCATCTGGAACAACCCTGAGAGTTGGAATAAGCATTCAAGCTTGGAGGGATGGTCGTCTGCAAGTGCCTCGATTTTCGATCCTAGCATAACGAGTCGTGGTTTGTGCCAATAAAGGTGCTCCATGAAATTACCGCAAGCACCCCACACGTGGTCTAATGTCGCGTCAATTGTTGTGAAGACATCGAGAAGATGTTCGACATTCACATCCTCTGACGTGATCCATCTCGCTTCTTCGAAGCCGGGCTTGTCAGGTTCGACATGAACTGACAATCGGCTGAAGTAACGGTCCTTGGTCGAGCAGAGGAGTGGAGATGATGCTGGATCCTTGGGAGAAAGGTGGTCGCGGATCGGTGCCAACATCGTGATGAAGCCGTCACTTCGATATGCCAAAGAGAGAACACAAAACTTGTCGAATATTTTCTCCCTGCCAGAAATTGTGGGAAATAGCCAGTCGATGTTGTTCTCGTCAACCCCCTGAGGGAAGAAAGCGATGACTCCAAGAAGATCGCGAGCGTCGGGGCCGAGTTCTTGAAACATCAATGATGAGAGAGATAGCCCGATCGCGGCTGCGAGGCCCTTGTTGTGGTCTGTCCGGAGAATGTCCGTGCGATGCTTGTCCCATTCACTGGCCAACCGATCAATCCCCCACCTGTTGTGGTGGGCAACCGTCGCGAGTAATGTGATCGACAATGGATGGAAATCGAGTTGTTTCAAAATGTTGTTGATCAGGTCAGAGCGGTCCCCGCGCCTGTAGATCCGATGGAAGGTATCGCATGCGGCCTCCCTCGATAGCGTTGGAATGTCTAGCCATTCGAAGTCGGGAGGGACAATAGAGATCCGAGATGTTACGCAGAGGCAGATGTTACCCACCTGGCTGAGCTCCTCCACCGCCGCGTATATCTCCTCGGCCCCCGTCAAATGTGGGTCGAGTATTGATTCGGCATTGTCGAGGACTATGAACATATCCTTCGAGGATAAGAATAGTCGCAACAAGGTCAGATCCTCTGGGTTTTCGATCCCTGCACCGACGGCCTTGGAGAGGTGACGGAGGAAGTGAGCGAGCGAGGCCGGGAACTTGTCACATCGGATGAACCGGCGGTTGACGCCAAACCGTTGTTTGATGCGGTCGTCGTGGAGGACGGTCAAAGCGACGGATGTCTTCCCAATCCCACCAGCACCAACCAGAGCGATTGGTGTGAGATGTTCTGCAAAATCAACAACCTTCTCGATCAATTCGTCGCGTCCAAAGAAGATCCTCGGTGGTGGGGGTGGTGATTCACCAGGTGCACTAGATGCAAACGTGAGATGCTGGATCCCATAGTGGTCGGGATCACTGACCTGTTTTGGGCCTACGCGATGGTCAGTATTGATTCAGTGAACGTGGAGAACACATGTCGCTCACCGACTGATCAGGACGTTCAGCGTCCCCACGAGTTTTTAGCATGTTCTGATGCATATCGGCAACGATGGTATGGGTGTTCACGGCCAGCTGGGTCTGGAGGGGGGCGGTTAGCGACAACCAAGCAAGAGCGGACAGAACACACATTGAAGATGATGAGGATCCTGTTGAGCTCGGACTTCCAAGCGGCAATGGTCTCCTTGTCGTTCCTCGCGTGGAAAAGTCGAGAGGCCGCATTGCGCCTGCTCTGTTTGATGACCTTATTTTGTATTTCCACGACGGTCCTGGGATCGAGAGCGTGATGAGCGGAGGAACCTGGGGCTGTAATACCGTTGGTTCGACTCACGTCGTCAATTGATTTATCGCATCGCACACCGACTGGTTGAGGTCGTCCAGTTTCTTCCCATCCATTCCCTGGTCGAGAGCTCTGCAGATGTCAGAACAGAATAACCCGAGTTCGACGTAGTCCATTGCATTAATCATCGATTCCTGGCTACGCGTGAACCTGGGACATCTCGTCGCGAGAGGAGGAAGTATACCTTAATCATTGTGAGAAGGACGCTGACGGTGGCAAAGACGGCCTTGGCTGGTGTGATGCTCGAGATCTTCTCTGCGAGATCCATGGCATCGATTGCTGCGTTTAACAAGGAGACGGTATTATCCCGCCCCTTCGGTCGTTGGGACTTGGGGGTCATGGTCGAAACTCAAAGTAGCCGTGGGGAAGAGTTGGAACCCTATAGCTAATAGAGACGGGCGTTAATCTCGTCATTATCTGTCTCGTGCGGTCGGGTGTATTGAGTGGCCGGAAGCTAGAGTTGTGTTCGCGGCCGTAGTTGGCTGATCGCCCGGAACCCTCGTTTTTTCCTGCGCCCCCGTGAGTCAGAATGCGCCGAAGAAGCAGCCCACCTACCGGACGTCGATATGACATGATCTCCTTCATCCTTTTTCACTTTCGACTTGTCTCTCCTGGTTGTTATGTCGGAAGCGCATTTTCGAAACGCTCATTTCTCACTCACCTTTTCAAATGATCCTGCCCTCCGTGCTCTAGAGCGCAGACTGACCCGAGCCTGAATCGAACTCGTCCGACCTCCTTCTCTTGCACCTCTTGACCTACAGGTGGCCAACGTGTTACACCGCCGGGACCATCGGCACTCTCCCCAATCCACCAAACTCCAACCCTCGTCCCCTCTACTTTCCGTCGACTGACTCAACAGTCCACATCCCATATTCACACGAGACTCAATTGAGAACCCGTCACCGCCGACCTGGTATGGTTGGGTTTGAGGTGAAATAGAAGGGCTGAGCGAGGAACTGAGCATCGCGGCGACGATATTTGGGAAGCTGGGGTTGGATATCATGGTGATGGAGGTTGGGATGAAGGGAGGCGGGACGCGACCGACGCGATACCCGACGGAGCTCCTGTTGTCTGCTCTGACCAACATCGGTTTGGGTCACGGGAAGTTCCTCGGCAACACGGTTGCAGAAGTTACAGAGAGGGAGAGATCGCGAGGAGAGGGAAACCGTTCGTGTTTGGGAGGCAGAGGTCCCCCGATGTTGAGGGGGCCCGTACTGGGATACTTGGGTTGTTCCCTTGTTTTCCTCGGCCACTCAGTGAGAAACTGCCCCTTCATGTTCACACCAACTACAAGCCAAGCCTGAGAGTGGCTTCGACAATCGTCTCATCTGGAGCTGAATATTAGGATTCCCCCGTTGACGTCTCCCGATGGACTTGCTGGGATGAGCTGGCCAGGCCGATTCTCTTTCCGCATTCTGCCCAACGCGAAGAATATCCTCGTTGATGGCGCGCACAACCAGCCTCCCGGACCCGGAACACAACAAACCAAGGAGAATTATGTCTACGGGAGGTTCACTGCTTTTCACCGATACTATTTCGAAAATTCGCTAATTCACACTGACCAGGTTTTCGCAGAACGGGTTCCTCCTCCTGACAGTCGTTGGTTTGCGCCGATTCAATTACTGGCAAACATTCCTCGACTGCATTGGCCCCACCACCCCGCTCTTTCGGATAGAGCCTGGAATATGATTCGGAGGTGCTGACATCATAACCCGTCGCGTCGCGCCCCGGTCGGGGGCGCCGTCCCCCTCCCAGAAGTGGACACCTCTTAAACACCTCCGTACTGTGTCGACACCATCCCCAAGACTCAGCGTGGCTAAAGTTGTCGGTGGCGCAACTTTTTGTGGGCAATACGGTTGGGCTCTGGACGTGTGCTGGACGCATGCCGCGGGGGAGGAGTATGCGTGTTGTTCTTGCTAAGCTACCATTGCAACAGACTTTACTTACTGTTTCATTCCCATCCCCATACTTTGCAGTATTTCGTAAGGTGCCTGTAGTCACGCACTCGCGCCGGTTTTTTACCACCTCCACCTTTTCGATTTTTTCTTCTGGGAATCGCAGATTTGAAACAACGAATTCGCGAAAGTGCCTGCTACTTCATCGGCTTCCCCAGTAAGATGAAGGTATCGCACCTCCGCATTTCTCTCGTCCGTACCATGAGCAGCTCGGCATTCGACCAATCCCTTTGTATGCAGTCATCTCCAAGGTCCACGGAATCCTGCCCTAGATAACGGCCAAGCGGTCGGTCAGTTTGAAGCGGCGTCTTTGCCGAGTCGGGCGAGATGGTCCCGCGCGTGCGCCATACTCTAGGACATGATATATTCATTCATGCGCCTGGTAGGACGAGAAATAATGGGGATATGAACAGCGGGCAAACATTCGACTTCACATAGCTGAGATGATGACTACTCAGGCTTATATCCAGCCTTACAACTCGACATGTGGGTTCGGTGCGGGTCACCGCATCACTCATGATCATCCGCGCCGCCCATCCCCCTTACCAGTCCGAGTGACCTTCGACTTTTTCTCGGCAGAAAAATGCTGTCACGCTCCCTGCGCTTGCTAACGGGATCCACTGCCCCCTTAAGCAATTCCTCCCTACCCGACGCAGACTCTATAACTAGATCAATTCCACTGTACCTACCTTTCCTAGTTCTTTTCGAAATCGAGAGATGTGCTTACCCTTACGCAAACGGTCGCCCCATCGTTCCGACTGTCGGTTGTCAGCACTACTGATTACAGCATACGTCAGAACGTGTACAGTCATAGATAGCCTACAAGATAGACATATTCAAAACAGACATGACAAAAGAGACAGGGAGACTTTCAAAGGATACAGATCACGGGCGAGCGTTAGGACAACAGATATAGAGTGATGCGTGTGGGTGGAGGAGCTATGAAATAACAAAGGGGACAACATGTAGAAAATGGGGGGGGATAAGACGACATCTGTAATAGAAAAAACGCGAAACGAAGTGAAGGGAGGCGTTGGCGGCTCGGAAAAAATATGCGTCTGAAGAACTCTAGGCAAGTGTCAATGCCATTCAGATTTAGTGGCCTGTGTGAATACGAAGAATCAACAAACACGACAGATGGAACTGCCGCAAGAAGCTCACCGTCGCCGTCCAATTCACGGGACTGACCAGATCGTCCATCTCTTCAAGAGTCACGCTCGATCTGCTGGAGGAGCCCCCTAGCGTACTCCGCGTCATTTGTGGCCCCGAGCTTCTCGAATATCTCGACAGCACCCAACACCTCGGACTTCGCCTCCACAAACCTGCACTGTCTATACCAAAACGTGGCCTGCAGTTGCATCGCGCGGGCCAGAAGGCATGTGTTGTTGCCGTTGGTCGCGTACAACTCGGCTTGCTCCACATGAGCGTGCGCGTCATCGAACCTGTCTTCATCGAAGGACAGCCGCGCCATACAGTGTTGGATCGAAAATAGTAGATTGAACCAGTTGAAAGGGGTTGCGATCTCGAGGGCTACCTCAAGATGGTGAACGGCTCTCTTGATCTCGCCCTTGGAATGATATATTACGCCGAGGAGGTAGTTACACTGGCAGACCCGAAATTGTTGGCCTTTCTCTGGGAGGAGATTGATTGCGTGGGATGCGACTTCTTCTGCATCATTGAGCTGGCTGTCTTCATGGAGCAACCAAGCGAGGGAAATTAAACACTGTGCTTGAAGTACTGTGTCCCCGAGCCGTTTGTGAATTTCTGATGCTTCTTTCGCCTGTTGTATTCCTTCTTTGAAAAGACCCATCCGCACATGGACATCAGATAGCTGCACCAATGCTCGAGCAAGTTGAAGGTCGTCCCCCTGCTCTCGAGAGAGTGTTAAGGTGTGGGTGAGAAGTCGTTTGCGTTCTGCATAATTTCCAACTGCCTGGAACAACCGTGAGAGTCGGAATAAGCATCCTAGCTTGGAGGGGTGGTCATCCGCAAGTGCCTCGATCTTCGGCCCCAGCATGACAAGTCGTGGCTTGTGCCAGGTGAGATGCTCAATGAAATGTTCACAAGCACCCCACACAACACCTGATGTCCCATCAATTGTCGTGAAGACATCAAGAAGATGCTCAACATTTACATCCTCCGACATAACCCATCCCACCCCCCCAAACCCGGGTCTGCCAGGTTGAACATCGACCGACAATCGGCTAAAATATTGGTCCCTGGCCGAACAGACGAGCAGAGATGATGCTGGATCCTTAGGGGAAAGGTGGTCACGGATTGGTGCTAACATCGTGATGAAGCTGCCACTTCGATACGCCAGAGAAAGGACACAAAGCTTGTCAAATATGTTCTTCCCCCCGGCAATCGTCGGAAATAGCCAGTCGATCTTGTTCTCGTCAACCCCTTGAGGGAAGAAGGCGACAACTCCAAGAAGATCGCGAGCGTCGGGGCCGAGTTCTTGAAACATTGGCGACGACAGCGATAGCCCGATCGCCGCTGCGAGGCCCCGCTTGTGGTCCATCCGGAGAATGTCTGTGCGGTGCTTGTCCCATTCGCTGACCAACCGATCAATCCCCCACCGGTTGTGGTGGGCAACCGTCGCGAGTAACGTTATCGACAGCGGATGGAAATCGAGTTGTTTCAAGATGTTTTTGATCAGGTCGGAGCGTTCCCCGCCCTGGTAGATCCGATGGAAGGTATCGCATGCGGCCTCCACTGATAGTGTCGGAATATCCAACCACTTGCAGTCTGGAGGGACGGTAGAGATCCGAGATGTGACACAGAGGCAGATGTTGCCCACCTGACTGAGCTCCTCCACCGCCGCGTATATTTCCTCGGCCCCCGTCACATGTGGGTCGAGTATTGATTCGGCGTTGTCGAGGACTATGAACATGTCGTTCGAGGACAGGAATGGTCGTAACGGGGTCAGATCCTCTGGGTTTTCGATCCCTGCACCGATGGCCTTGGAGAGGTGACGGAGGAGGTGAGCGAGCGAGGCCGGGAACTTGTCACATCTGATGAACCGGCGGTTGGTGCCAAACCGTTGTTTGATCCGATCGTCGTGGAGGACCGTCAGAGCCACGGATGTCTTGCCGATCCCGCCGGCACCGACCAGAGCGATTGGTGTGAGATGTTCTGCGAGATCGACAATCTTTTCGATCAACTCGTCGCGTCCAAAGAAGACCCTCGGTGGTGGGGGCGGTAATTCTCCAGGTGCACTAGATGCAAACGTGAGATGCTGGATCCCGTAGTGGTCGATATCACTGACCTGTTTTGAGCCTACGCGATTGTCAGCATTGATTCAGTGAAGGCGGAGAACGCGAATCGCTCACCGACTGATCAGGACAGTCAACATCCCCACGAGTCTTTAGCATGTTCTGATGCATGTCGGCAACGATGGTATGGGTGTTCACGGCCAGCTGGGTCTGGAGAGGGGGTGGTTAGCGACAACCAAGCGAGAGCGGACAGAACACACATTGAAGATGATGAGGATCCTGTTGAGCTCGGACTTCCAAGCGGCAATGGTCTCCTTGTCATTCCTCGCGTGGAAAAGTCGAGAAGCCGGATTGCGCCCGCTCTGTTTGATGACCTTGTTTTGTATTTCCGCGACGGTCCTGGGATCGAGAGCGTGATGAGCGGAGGAACCTGGGAATGTAATACCGCTTGTCCGACTCACGTCGTCAATTGGTTTATCGCATCGCACACCGATTTGCTGAGGTCGTCTAGTTTCTTCCCATCCATTCCCTGGTCGAGGGCTCTGCAGATGTCGGAACAGAATAACCCGAGTTCGACGTAATCCATTGCGTTGATCATCGATTCCTGGCTACGTATGAACTCGAAACATATCATTGTAACAGAGGAGGAAGCATACCTTGATCATGGTGAGAAGGACGCTGACGGTGGCAAAAACGGCTTTGGCTGGTGTGACGCTCGAGATCTTCTCGGCGAGATTCAAGACTTCGATAGCCGCGTTTAACGAAGAGACGGTATTCTCCCGCCCCTTTGGTCGTTGGGACTTGGTAGCCATGGTCGAAACTCGGGGTAGCCACGAGGAAGCGGTGTGGGGTGCAGGCCGTGAAGGGAAACCAGAACCCTGGGAGAGACGAGACGGGCGCCCATCTGTAATTCATTGTCTGCC
>Ga0307510_10010118_pt1 | contig 11213 bp, 13 predicted proteins | sample 12_EM_MG_FD_207224 | JGI IMG/M metagenome (GOLD analysis project Ga0307510, IMG submission 207224) | Populus trichocarpa ectomycorrhiza microbial communities from riparian zone in the Pacific Northwest, United States - 12_EM | ecosystem: Host-associated > Plants > Roots > Unclassified | place... | reverse complement strand
TCAATAGAAAACGAAATAAATTAGCGCGATAAAGGGGGCAGGAGGTGACACGAAAGAGGGCATGCAATGACTCAGGGGATTAAGAGGAGTATACGTAGGAGTGATTACGAGGAGCAAAATTGTATTGTACTTGGGAGGATGGGAAATGCGGGGACAACAAGCGAATGGTGGGTCGTCGAGATGGTGGGGAAGTGGGAGGAGATGCAGTAAGGTAACACTAATCGCTAGAAACACCCCGGGAGTAGATGTTTCCTGTAGCACAGCACGAACGAACGCGGGAATAGTTCATTGAAATAAACAGGTGGCAGCCCTGAGATAATTCGACATGACAATGTCCGCGACCGTGGCCGCTAACATCCGGATGCCGCCCGGGTTGGAGACTTCGTTCACGCTGTCATCGCCCCAAATTAAATGCGCTGTCAGCGACACGGCGTGGAAGAGAGGGGGCGGGGGTCTTACAAAGGGTATATGGGTAGAGACAGGCGATTCCGTGCTAGGAATCGAGCGCGAATACACGAGACGCCCTCATCTGCATCTGTGCCGCCCGTATATTCCGGAAGGTATTCGTTCAGAGGTACCTGGGGAAAGAAAAGGACGTGAGTATAAATCACAGATGGGGAGGGGAACGGAGTTTCTGGAGGCGTACGTCATGGAGTTTGGCCTTGAAATCGTCCATTCCGGTCAAGAATAATAGAATAGGCGTTTGCTTGAACTCGGACCAAGACCAGTTGACAACTGCCTCGAACTGGGCGAGGGATTCGGCTAGCCGAGTCTATAATCAACAGTGGTCACGCTTATTATCTGGGCAAAAACATAAGCAGCTAGGGCACATACTTGTTGATTCGTACGGGAAGCCCCAGGTTCATCATAGTCCGCGAGAGAAGCGCAGAACATGAGGCATGTGACGCCCTCAAACAGGTGGATCCACTTTTTAAAGTGGCCCTGTTGGCCATAGACCTGCAACATTCGGATCGAAAGCTTATCGACGTCGAAGTGAGTTGCCGTGACCCCTGTCTCAGAGGTATGGCCAATGTCCGCCGTCGACGGAACATAGTCTTCCGTGGTAATTCGCTGCGCCTCTGCGAAAAAGCTACAAGGAATGCGGGCAATCAGCACAAGCGACAAAGTGGCGGCTGGACAGAGTAGCCGTCCCTTGACGCTCGGGGCGCGATGGAAAGGTACTTACTACTCTGCGTTATCGGGCAAGTGGAGGGGGGATGGACGGTCCATCAGCAGGGGAATGATCTCGTCGGTCCATAGGTCCTGGATGACCTGGGCGAACCTGGGTAGGAACATGAACTCGGGGTCACCGGTGTCGGTTCGGTGATTCATGATGTATTCACAATTGGCCTGTAGATGGGGGTCACACACAATTCCATCGCGACTGACGGGAAAGGGGTGTAGAGAGAAAGAAGCGCACTTTGGTCGAACTATACGGATGTTCGGGATTTATTTCTCGTAGAGCATGGACAATGGTGCGTGAGTTCTCCAGGAGGATTTTCCAGATGGCCGACCGACAACCGGCCAGTTGTTCAGTTGTGTAATCGTCATGTACGAGCTTCATACGCTTGACAAGGGCGAATTCCGCGGCCTCAGATCCAGGAGTACCTATCGAATAGACGCAATCAGTCCGTACGTCGGGCAGAAATCGCGAAGAAGGGGAGACACGAACCGATCAGCAGGATATCATGCGGCCGTTGCTTACTCTGCTTCGACTCGTCCTGTAGCCGACGGTCGATCTTCTTGGATTGGGCTCTTGCCCGCCTCGCCGCTCGCCTTTCTGCCAGTCGTCGTTTCCAGAACGAGAGGATATTCATCGGGAAGGCCCTGCTGAGGGGATCACTGGAATGAAGAAGGGTAAAATAGGTATCGTAGCCAGTAGCGGACTAACCGGGGGCTGTACCCTGGGCGCTGTTACCATGATGTGTAGCATCGGATCAGGTTGTCCCAGTAGTTGACTTGAGTTCATACTGTTTAAGGCGATGCAATTTCAGGACCGATCTTTTGATGGTTTTGAGACGGGATGCGCGGCGACTTCGTCTGTGTGAGATGAAGCAATCAAGTTGCCCAGTGTTGGCATGCGAGGTGCTATAGGCATGAGAATCTGAGGAGGAACTGCTGAACTGCTGAAGTTCATACTGTATACAAGATAAACTGAGTGTGAGCACCGCACCGATCGCGTCGGAATAAAGCGCAGGGCGGCAGGGGTCACGCCCGCGCTTGGCTCCGCTTTCTTACGTAAACATGATCTGTTTCACCATCATTTTCCACTGGGAGTCAATAGCTCCGGGCTTATCTTATCAATCTAACTATTCCAATCTTTGGGCCCCGCGAGAATTGGTTCTGCAAGTGGACATTTCGAACGCGCCCAGCCACAGCTAGTGCAGTTTTGATGGTAGTTTTTTCACAAGTACTTCGACACAACCTCCCATTGCGTTTCCATCTCGGCAACGTCAGGGAACGTGCTAGTGGCTACGTAATGCACAAGGGTCACATCGCCGATGTGTGCAAATAATCCTCAGCTAGGTGATACAGGGTCATAGCACCATAAGAACTGAATCTGCGTGGTATGTAATTCGTTGACGTTGGCGGAAGGTAGCCGACTACTCGTAGGAGTAAAAGCTGGACTAATTAGCGCAAGGAAAACCGAGGGACACGCACCAGCTGAACAGAACGTGCTAACCACACGAGCGGGAGCATACAATGACACAACACTAACCTAAGGGGTCACATGAAGACCTGGTATCCTCTATTGTAATTGAAGGATCGACCCCTGTTTGGTGTTAGTCATTGGTGTCTCAGACGCCAGTGGAAACTACAACGAGAGAGAATTAGATGCGGGCATCCATTCTGGCTTTGAGAAAGGCCTGAGGTAGTTATTCATGGAATGAACAAAGGGAAAAAAAAAAATTGCTCGAAAACGGAAGGGGTCATTGGTGTCTCAGACGCCAGTAGAAACTACAACGAGAGAGAATTAGATGCGGGCATCCATTCTGGCTTTGAGAAAGGCCTGAGGTAGTTATTCATGGAATGAACAGTCTCAGTCATGTCACTCATAGTGTGTAAGGTAATACCAATACCAATAGACCCATTGGTTTGTAATCCGAGGCATGCAAATAATTTTGGCCTATTATGATGATATAGCCATAGAAGCCGAAACGATTATCATAAAATAGGGTGCAGAAGATGGCGGTGACACGAAGGGGAGCGTGCAATGATGCATATCATTAAGCAAGGTTAGGTGGTCGCCGAGATGCCGGCGTAACAGTAAGTGGCCTTCAAGGTGACCGTCGCTATCAGGGTAATCTGGCACGAGCGTTTTTCTGTAGCGCAAGTGGTAACTAGAATCGTTCCACTCAACTTGCGGTCCGCGAGGTGGGTAGAGTGGCTCATCCGAGACGAGAAAGGTATCATATCAGGTCAAACGCCATAAATATCACATTCTCCAAGACCATACCCCGGATCACGTCCACTATCTGCTGGATGTCGGTCACGTCGGAGATTTCGGTTATACTGTCATCGCCACGGAGGGTGAGCAAACTACCAGTGACACGGGGAGTGAGAGAGGAAGGGCTCACAAGTAACGTAGCCGTAGAGAAAGACGATTGAGCCTCCGGAATTCATTAACAACCCACGTGGCACATTCATCGGCGTCTGTACCACCCGTATATCCTGGAAAGTAGTCGCTCAAAGGCACCTGATGAGAAAAGAAGACAAGATGGTATTATAGTGAATGGCGATATTAGCGGGGAGAGATGTGTGGAATTTTGGGGGGCGTACGTCGTGAAGTTTGGCTTGGAACTCGTTCTTTCCCGTCAAGACTAATATGATCGTTGTTTGCGAGAACCATGGCGAGTTGAAAACTGCCTCAAAAAGGGCGAAGGATTCGCCCAATCGCGTCTACGACCCAAGGTCACGCGTTTTTTCAGAGGGGTAAAGGAGAGAGACACGAGAAAATACACACACCTGCTCGCTCATGTGGGAAATCCCAGGCTCATCATAGTCCGAGAGGGAAATGAAGAAAATGACACTCATGGCGCCCCCAAATAGGTCGATCCATTTTCTGCAGTAACTCTGTTGACCATAGACCTCCAATACTCGAATTGAGAACCCATAAAGCTTGGAGTGGGTCTCCGTGACCCCTTTCTCGGGGATCTCGGGGACACGTCCGATGTCCTCTAACGACGGGACATAATCTTCAGCAGTAATTCGCTGCGCCTCCGCGAAAAAGCTGCATGTGAGCAGTCAGAGTAAGTGGCTACTAGTAAGTGATGCGTAAAGGGAGTATTGGTGCTCCATTGGGGAAGGCATTCGATAGCACTTGTGAATCGAAGGAGGTACTCACTATTCTGCATTATCATTCAAAGAGAAGGTTGACGGTCGGTCCAGCAACAGTGGAATGACCTCCTCGGTCCAAAGGTCCTGAACAGCCTGGGAAAATCCGGGTAAGAACAGGAAGCCAAGGTCATCCGTGTTAGTTCTATGGCCCATGATGAGTTCGCAGTTGGCCTGGAAAGAGCACACCTATGTTCACGAAAAGGAACGCGGAGGAGGTGTGGAAGATGCAACGCACCTTGGTCGCGCAATTCGCGCCTTCGAAGCTGGCAGTCTCTGAATTTCGTAGGGCCTGGACCATATCGCGCGAGTTTTCGAGGAGGGTCTTCCAGATGAACGGGCGATACTCGATTAGTTCTTCGTTGGCGTAATCGTCAAGGATGAGTTTTATACACTTGGCGATGGCGAATGATTCTGCTCCTGATCCCGGGCTACCTGTCGAACCAACAGTCAGTCCGTACAACAGTCAGAATTGCGAGGAGGGGAAACACGAACCGATCAACAGGATATCGCGTTGTTGCCCGCGGCATTTCCGTTCCTCCATCAGCTGACGATCGATCTCATCAGACCTGGCTTTGGTCCGCCGCTCTGCCCGCTTTTCTGCTCGCTGTTGTTTCCAGGATGCGAGGATATTCATTGGGAAAGCCGAAATGTTCAATATTCGCAGTTGCTGAAAAGATGTCACCAGAGGCGAAGGCTAGGCCAGGTATTGTTGTCACGAGTAGACCAGATGGGTATATACGCTACGCCGTGATGTGCAGTTTTGAAGTGTGAGCCGAAATGCGTACCGCTGATGTATGCAGAGGACTGTGTGGAAAATGAACTGGAATTGGCTGGCCTACCGCTCCAGCAGTCAGCAGAGCCAGTATCATACAAGCAGAAGCCGCACTTCCGGCTTAGGAGGGCTAAGCGCTGAGCGGTAAGGGATAATCAAAAGGGTAAAAGTTTCGCATGCCAGTCATGTGACACCACCGGATCCTCTTAGTTTCGCAGCGCAGTAACGTTGGTGGATAAGTGAACAAACGACTGGTTATACAAACAAACCTTGGACTAGTAGTATCAGTCCTTTGGACGTGAATGGGGCGTTAGACGTGCTACTATAGTCATGCAAACATGTAGCACTATCGTAGTAATGTGGCCGTAAAAATAAACCAATTGCAACAGGGTAATTGAGGAGCGCCGCTCCTCACCGACAGGACAGAAGATGGTGGGTACATGAGAGAGAGGGCATACAGCGACACATAACACTAGGGATTACATGTAGACGAGGTATGAGGGGAATGGCAGGGAATTTCACCTGCTCGCGAAATGAGCGTCCAAAGTTGTGGCGCGAGACTTGAGCCGCCAGCCAAGCGCACGCGGTGGCGGAACGTCGGGGTGGCAATGAGATGACTGGGTCATGGAGGCGACGTCGCCATCGGAAGCGCTTGGCGCCAAGGCGTTCTCCGCAGAGCGCGAGTGGCCGCGAGAATGACTCTTGTGGTGGATGGGGAGAATCACAACAGGTCTATCGCCCTGAGCGCATTTTGCAGGACCGATTCCCTGACTGCAGATGTCAACATCTGGATGTCGGGCATGTCGGAGACGTCGGCTATGCTGTCATCGCCTCGGTGAGTAAGCAAGCTGCTGGCGACACGCCCACGAGAAAAAGAAAAGGGGTTTACTGGGAGTAGACTTGTAGAGGGAAATAATTAAGCTCTCGGAATCGAGTCAGGATACATCTGGCACCCTCATCTGCGTCCGTGCCACCCGTATATTCCGGAAAGTAATCGTTCAGAGGTACCTGAGGGAAATAAATGACGTCGTAAATGAATAAGATATGTAGAAGGAAAGATGCGTAGAATCTTGGGGTATACCTCATGAAGTTTAGCTCTGAAATCGTCCATTCCGGTCAAGAATAGTATGATCGATGTCTGCTTGAACCAGGGAGAGTTGACGACTGCTTCGAAAAAGATGAGGGAGTCGACCAATCGCGTCTGCCACATGTGGTCATGCATATCAGAGGCAACAAAAAGGGTAATAACTCACCCGCCGGCTCCTGCGAGAAACCCCAGGCTCATCATAGTCGGAGAGCGAGGCGCAGAACATGACGCTCGTGACGCCCTCGAATAGGTGGATCCACTTCCTGAAGCAGCCCTGTTGACCATAGACCTGCGATATTCGAATCGAGAGTTGGTCGACATTGAAGTGGGTCTCCATGACCCCCTTCTCAGAGGCATGACCAATGTCCTCTATTGAAGGGACATAGTCTTCCGCAGAAATTCTCTGCGCCTCTGCGAAAAAGCTACGTGTAATACGAGAGATCAGCACAAGGACAAAGTGGCTCCTGCACAGTAACGGTGCTTTGACTATCGAGAGCCGAGGGACAAGCACTTACTACTCTGCGTTATCCGCCAAGGGGAGAGCGGATGGACGGTCCAACAACAGGGGAATGATCTCGTCGGTCCACAGGTCCTGGACGACGTGCGCGAATCTGGGAAGGAAGAAGAAATCGGGGTTGTCAATGTCGCTTCTATGCTTCATGATGTATTCGCAGTTAGCCTGGAAGGAGGGACACACACGTCCACGATAAGGGATAGAGCGAAAGGATAGGAGAAAGCGGCACACCTTGGTCGCGCGATTAGTATGTTTGGGGCTTAACCCCCGTAAGGACTGGACGATACTGCGCGAATTCTCCAGGAGGATCTTCCAGATGATCGGCCTAAAGTCGGCGAGTTCTTCCAACGTGTAATCGTCGTGGACGATATTCATATGCTTGACAATGGCGAACGCTTCTGCTTCGGATCTAGGGGCACCTTTGGAGCAAACGCAAGTTAGCACGTACGGCAGTCGAAATCGTGAAGTGGGAAGGACGGACTAATCAACAGGACGTCATGGTGTTGCCTACGACGTTTCGTCTCCTCCTCTAGTTGACTGTCGATCTCATCGGATTTGGCCTTTGCTCGACGCCTTACTCGCTTCACTTCACGTCGCTGTTTCCAGGAGGCGAAGATGTTCATCGGAGGGACCATAGATTTAGAAATCCACTAGGCCGAAGGTATCACTAGAAAGGAAAGATCGTTACTGTGGTTATTAGCTAGCCAACTGGGGTTACGCACAGTGCTTCGTTGATTGACGTCACGAGGGCGCAAAGCAGGTCACTACCAGCTCTCGGAGGCCTCCGCGTTGGAATCGCGAGCGCTTCCGGAAACGCTGGGTGCTGGATTAAAACAGCAGCTTTGAGGGAATAAAAGGAGAGTCGAGTACGTATCGCTGAAGTCGCAAGCTCGCCTCCAGACCCAGGTCCAACGAGGGTCGACAAGGTTAAAAGGATAACGGCAGTTACCGCCAGCAGCGATCCGGCTGTTGCCGGGAGGCAATTGTCTGTGGTTTGGTTCCCACACTGGCTGGCTTCCCTTACCGTATGCGATGCGACGAAAAATTGCACATGCTCGGTCTTGTAACCCAAAGACGCGCATTTAACAGACAATTGTGGAGCAGCCTAGATCAGCTTGCTTATGCAGGACAGTATCCAGCGCACATGTCTCATTCATCGGGTTACGCTCCTCAAGTTGGTCGGTTCGACACTGCTATACAAGATTATGTGAATCAATTCTTGGGGACTCTGGAGCTCTGTCATCACAAAGGAATTTTCCGTTTTGTCCTTGCGTATCGTCCACTCTTATTTCTTTACTCTCCGCATGGTCAGCAATCGCCTTAATATTTGAATCGATACTGGTCCGTGCAAAAAGATCCGAAGGTACAGCGCCATGAGTGTCTATGGTCCAGAGTAATTTCACAGAAAGTAATGTAAAGGTTGCGAGTTTTTCATGCCACACGTAATAAATTAAGCGTGGTGTATTGGTCTTGGTCAGCGTCTTTACTCTGTGCCTGTCTCCGTCTCCCAACTCCTAAGTGTCCAACAAATTCACTTCAATGGTTACACCTCAAGGAATACGAAAATGGCTTTTTTACACCTTCCTTGGGGTGATCGCAGATGCACTGGACGTCATCCTGACATTTGTGATACCAGACAAGATACCACAGAGGAGCATCGTCGTTAGTAAATTCTTTTCGCTCTCCCTGCTGCATCCGTCAGTGCTCAGGTAGCGGTGTGCATGTGTCTCCAGCCGTCGGACGTCGACCACCTTAGCAATGAGAAAATCCTCGAGCTCGGAAAGAATGCCCCCAGACTACACCCAGAGGCCAATGTCTTCAAACTGACGCCCAACACCGTCACGAAGATTTCCCAAGACTTGGATGAAGATGCTGCAGATGCCATAGAAGCGAACACCCTCAACCTCCTGTTTTCAGAGACGACCCTCCCCGTCCCACGCGTCCGCCGCGTCGTGAAAGGCCAGTGGAGCTTCTTGATTGTCATGGACTACATCCCAGGTCTAACACTAGCTCACATTTGGCCAACCCTTTCGACGTGGCGCAAAATCCGTGTGGCTTTTACATTGCGCCGCTATGTCCGTCGACTCCGTCGCCTGAAAGCGTCTGCCACGACGCCACCTGGCCCGCTGAGCGCGCAAGGAGCACGGAGATGTGAATCTCCCATCTTTGGTCGAGTTCAATCTGACCGCGGTCCATTCGCCACGTATTCTGAACTCTCAGCCTTTTTCAACAAGCGCCACCAGATGGCAATGAACTGCAAGAAGTTACCTCGAGATGACCCCTCGAGGAACGATTTATTTGACAATTCCGAACCGCTCGTTCTGACACATCAGGACCTCAACCTTCGAAACGTCATCGTGGGCGAAGATGGTCTGCTTTGGATTGTTGACTGGGCATGGGCAGGATATTATCCGCCGTGGTTTGAGTATGTGGCGATGTGGAGGCAGAATGAGGATGAGAGGATCAGTGGAACGAACGACAAGTTTTGGAAGGCATTGATACCTTTCATTTGTGGTCCATATTTCAGGCAGGAAAGGTGGCTGTCGAGGATGTCACCGGGGTTGCATTTTAAATGAACGAATGTGGCACTTGTTGTCCAGACTGCATAATCGTCACTTTGTAACTTACGACTGTTTTTAATCACTTTAAATATCCCTCGGTTGTTGCGCCCAATAAATTGTAACCCAAACTCAAAAAAAGTTTCATGATCCATATTTTGATGCTCCTGTCTAGATTTGATGTTTTTTTGTCAGTGACACTAAGGACCGCAGCCAAACTCACTTCACCCACCACCACAACTGTAAAACGGAATACGCTCGCTGCAGAGCTCGAGCGTAGTTCGTCCCTTTCATAGCTAGGCACATGCCTTAATCGCGTTCCTCACACAAAGGTGTCCTTACAGATCCACACAGTTCTACCGCAAAGAGGCAACGGCGTGCCCACGCATTAAATACGACTCTTTCTCAGGCGGCCATTGAGCATAAGCTCGCCACTTCAGAGACAACACGCCTAGAACTCGAAATGCGCGTCTGCGAGCGCGACACGACGATCGGTCGTCTCGAAGCCGACCGCCGTGGCTTGCTGAACGTGGGCTAAAGGAACGGGAGGAAAAGGAGGGTCTGTCGAATGGGCGCGAGGAAGGAAAGGTGAGTAACAAATCTCTACTTTTTATATTGTACATTTAGACGACGTTGCTACTAGATAAACGTGGACCAAGACATCCGCTCCCTGTGCTCTGCGCTGAATACCTTCCAAGAGGACAACGTCGGTCTCCAAGACAAATATGACACACTCGTACGCCACGTCCCAAAAGCCCGCCGCACAAACCGTAAAGCTCTCCGTGTGCGAGCACCAAGTCGAGTCCCTCACCGCCGATGCGCACGAACCCGCCGCGTCCCACAGCGCCGAAGTTCTGCGTCTGCAATCTGAGCTTGACCCTCATGCCTCTAACGAAGCAGAGGAGGCGAGCTGGTCCCTGCCACGAGCTCAGCTTATACGCCAACTCCAGGCGGCGCATCCCTGCGCAACGTCTGAGCTGAGCACCTACGCGAATGCCGTACAGCTATCGAGGTGCTTTGCGAAGAAAGCTGCGATCTCGAGCACCGTGCGGCTTCTGCAGACGAACTGCGCGAGACTGTCATGCGCCTCGAGGCGGAGGTAGAAGCGGCGCGTGCAGGGTGCCAAGCATGGAGCGCCTTCCCGTCCTTTTCTGTGTGTTTTACACTTTGGTGCGACCTTTGTTGAGGTATTTAGGGCAAATCTCGCTGTGCCAGAGACACCCATCTCGATCACGCAGCGCCTGTCGGCGCTACGCTTGGAACAAGCGCACCTTCTCGAAGGACACGGTGCGGACCGCACTGCGCTGTGCCAGTGCGAGGCTGAGCTTGCCGAAGTACAGGCGCGCGAGATGGAGACGCAAGCAACTGCCAATACCTCCTCCAGGCTTCTCGTGCCGCGGAGGGACGTTCGACAGGGGCCAAGCGCACTACTGCGTTTGCCGAGTGGGATTCGGCCCTCAACGTATGTTCACGCTCTCCCTTGGATGTTTTGTGGTCTCGTTCCCCTCTGGGATGCTAACCCATGTGCCACGAATAGGCAAGCTACGCCAGCGAAGAAGATGTGCGTGGCTCTGGCAGCAAGAGCCCTGCAGCACATCAACGAAATCAAGAATCTGGTGGGCGAATAAAAGGCGCAGATACGGGCGCTCGAAACGGACATTCAAGAACCTGCCAAGCGACCTGTGCTCAGCCAGGGATGTCTTTGTGCTTGATTTCACCCACATTGCTTCAATTCTCTCTCAACCTGGCTACCCCAACGATTTCTCCCCTCACTGCGTCTCCTCTGCGCCATCCCTGACAATGGCCATCTTGCAACTCGTAGATGTTTATGCGTCCCTACTCTCTTTGACCAAACTGATGACCGACCTTCGTTGTCCCGTGGCCAGGCGTTATCATTCTCTCCATAGATCCTGATGTGCGATTCTCTCTAGGCTCTCGTACCCC
>Ga0307510_10010116_pt1 | contig 11214 bp, 10 predicted proteins | sample 12_EM_MG_FD_207224 | JGI IMG/M metagenome (GOLD analysis project Ga0307510, IMG submission 207224) | Populus trichocarpa ectomycorrhiza microbial communities from riparian zone in the Pacific Northwest, United States - 12_EM | ecosystem: Host-associated > Plants > Roots > Unclassified | place... | reverse complement strand
ATCTTCAAGCTTTGACTTAGAGGAGCTAAATTGCTGAAATAAAAACTTGGATATCGGTTTAGATGCTTCAGAACGTAATTTGGACTCGTTTCTTCACGAAACCTGTTTGCTGGCAGAATTCAGATGTCATCTTTGAAAAATCATATCTCCCTCATATGACATCGTTTTTGGCTGAGATTTTGTGCGTTTATATAACTTTGAGTCATGCATCCAAAACAATTGAGTTTGCATCAATTGAACTTCTGGAGCTCCATATATTCAAGTTGGAATGGCCAAAGGTCAACACTAGCAGATTGCAAGATTTGACTTTGAAGGATGCGATTTCCATGCTCTTCCTTATTTTATTTTCTTGCCTTAGATTTACAGAAAGGTATGGATGTTAGATTTTTAATGCCACTGGAATCACTTCATTTCGACCTCTGGAGCTCACGCTCTGCACAAAACATCGACTAAAGGTCAAATCTGCCAATTATCTCCAATTTACTGCTTTTTGCATCTTTCATCCAAAAGTGCCTTCAAAACATAAAACAAAGAATATCAAGGCATTTTATATATAAAACATAGGCAAAACAATAGTTAAATGTGGGTGAAACTATCGAATAATATGGTTGCATCAAATCTCAAGTTGGGTTTTAAAACTATGATAATAACATTTTTATCCTTACATGTCTTAGTTAGATAGTTTTGGAATTAAGAGTTTTGTATAATGATAAAAATAATAAATATTGTCTCTAGAGAAAGCCTTTGCCTTTCTCCCTATAAACGATGATGATGAGTGATGCAACCATATTATTTGATAGTTTCACCCACATTTAACTCATGTTTTGCCTTATATATATATATATATATATATATATATATATATATATATATAAAATGCCTTGATAATCTTTATTTTATGTTTTGAAGGCACTTTTGGATGAAAGATGCAAAAAGGTAAATTAGAGGTAATTGACAGATTTAACCTTCCTTCAGTCGATATTTTGCGCAGAGGTCAAAATGAAGTGATTCCAGTGGAATTAAAAAGCTGACACCATACCTTTCTCGACATCTAACGCAAGAAAATAAAAGAAGGAAGAACATGGAAATCGCAGCCTTTAAAGTCAAATATCATCTGCTAGTGTTGACCTTCGGCCATTCCTACTTAAATTTGTGGAGCTACAGAAGTCCAAAAATGATGTCTTATGAGGGAGATACGATTTTTCAAAGATGACAACTGAATTCTGCCAGCAAACAGGTTTTGTGAAGAAACGAGTTCAAATTATGTTCCGAAGCATCTAAACCGACATCCAAGTTTTTATTTCAGCAATTTAGCTCTTCTAAGTCAAAGCTTGAAGATTTCATGCAAGGTGATTTCTCTTTTTTAGGATAATAATTATTGAAGTACTTAAATGTAAACTGTCTACTTAAGGGAGGACTATTTTTTAAAATAGAGACTAGGATTTCCTAAGATATAAAAAGAATGAGAGAAAAGAACGGGAGTCAGCCAAGAAGAGAAAAACGCCCCCTTCTCTAAGAAACCTAAAATCATGCATTCCTCCTTCTTTTTTATTAGTTGTTCAACAAACATGCAAGGCTAAACTCTTTTTCTTGGTTGCAAGGACATGGAAACCTTCGGATTTCAAGAACTGTGAGATCTATTTTACCTTTTCTTTTCAGTTTATATGATGAATATGTTTGTTCTCCTATGCTTATTTTTCCTATGATTGTTTATTTTAATTGCTAGACCGTACTCTAAGTTATTATTGTAGACAATCTATTGCTAAGGTTTGATATCAAAACCGGAGTTGTGGTATATGAACTTGTGAAGTAACTGAGTTTAATAATTGTGGCGGATCTATGTTATTAATCTTAGAGAGAACATTCAATCAAATCAAACATAAATTGCAGACAATTATGTTTTCTTGATTAATCAATTTATCTAGTTCTTAAGGCTGCCATTGAATTAAATTACTAGTGCGGACACTATGGTTGTTTGATGGTTAGGGTTAGTTATACGACGAATCCGTTAACTAACCAATGTTAAGAAGAGATAAACATTCAGAATATAAATTGATATCTCGTTTCCATGATTAGTTTTGATTTCTATAGGTGGACATTTACTTGTGACTAAGGTTTGTTCTCTTGATAATTTTCTGATTTTATTTAATTTCGCTTGATAGTTTTCTATTTTCTTTTGCTTTATCCTAGATAACGTCCAAACCCCCCTCAAATTGCATATCATCTACCATAAAAATCTGACTTGAACCTTCCTCGTGGGATCGACCCCTTGCTTGCTCTATACTATCTTGTGTGTTGTGTTTTAATCTAGGGTATGTAAACGATGATGATGAGTAGACTAGATATCAACTGTAAATGTTTTCATCAAGTACTAATAAAAAGGGCATAGATCCAACCGTATGAGCAATATCTCTTTATGATGAGTGTATTTTTATTAAGCATTGGCTCATATTAAATTTTCTTGTATGTTATTTTATTTTTATTTTCTTAAGTAAAATCCAAAAAAATTAAGAAAAAGTTTAAAATTCAAAAATATATTTTTCTCGGGTCAACCTTATTTGTTACATAAAAAACGAGCTCACTAGGTCAATACAAGTGAAACCATATCAACCGGGATAAAAAATGAGTTTCAAGCCATTTCGGGTCAAAACTATCATTTTTGGTGAAAACCGATCCGACATACATCATCATGCATAATCATACATCCATATGCATCTACATTTATGGATTATGGAATATGCATCTACATTTATGGATTATGGAATTTTCATGGCGGGTATTTGAAATATAGGTCCTCTTACTAAAGTCTACAATACTAGGCTTCACAAAAGGATGAAGAATGAAAAAAGAGTTCACTTGGAGGCCTACTACCAAAAAGAGCTGGAAGACGTTAAGAATAATATGGCTCGGATGTCTAGTTTACTTGAGCAACTCCTGCAAATAGTTAAGATAATCTTGGCTAGGAACCAATCATGACAGTTATGATAAAGTGAATAATTATTCATCTTCGGTGAGAAAATTCAAACACAAGACTTCAAACAAAGTTGCATGAACATTGCTATTTGACATGAAATTGAAAAAATATCAGGCTTTTGAAAAGACAAAGTAAATCTTATAAAATGCTTGTTAGGGAAAACTCCCTAAAATAAAACCAAAAACATGTGTCATGTGTATTTGAGAAAAGTACACAAAAAACAACATTGTCATAAGGCAAGGAGTTATAATGCATTCCCAATTGTGATAGTATTCATCATGGCCTAAATACTCACAAAAGAAAAGGCAACAAAGGCAGTTTGATGCTCAAAATTTAAAAGTAACTCACACGAATATGCTCACACGAATATGCTCGGGTAAATTGGGAAGATGAGCCGACAAAAGTGACTACCTAGAAAATTACAACCGTTAGCAATCAAAAGAAGAGATTATTAAGAAATGGGGGGTCTATATTTTGAAAGGCATGCATTGCATATGGTTAAAACTTAACTTTGAAATAGTGTTGGTGCAATATTCTTCAATCAAGAGGAAAATGCGATGAAATTTGCATGGGTAAACAGAAGTTGAGAAATGGCAAAGAAATCTCATCCATATGATGTGGATAACTAAGGCCATAAGACAAAGCACTCGTTTTAAGAGTTTACCATTGGAGAGTATTTTTTTTTAATCTTGTTTTAGTAAAGTTTTGAAGGAATTTGTTGAAGATCCTACGTTTGAATTTCAAAATAGGTAGGCTGCCCATGAAAATTGAAAAATTTTATGGAAGTGTGAATGTTTTTTCAAGTTCTTTTTGGAATTTGAAAAGGGCAGGTCACCCATAAAAATATGCCAACTTTTGAATTTCAAAATGGATAGGCCGCCTATAAAAATAGACCAATTTCAAGGAAGTATGGATGCTTGTTGGAGTTCTTTTTGGAATTAGAAAAGGGCAGGTCACCTATAAAAATATAACAGTTTTTGAATTTCAAAATGGACAGGTTGCTTGTGAAAATAGATCAATTTTAAGAAAACATAGACATTTGTTGAAGTTCTTTTTGGAATTTAAAAAGGATAGGTTGCCCTTAAAAATAGGCTACCTTTTGAATTTTAAAATAGACAGGTCGCCCGTGAAAATAGATCAATTTCAGAGAAGCATGGACACTTGCTGAAATTATTTATAGACCAATTTTAGGAAAGTATGGATGCTCATTGGAGTTTTTTTTTTTGGAATTAGAAAAGGACAGGTTGCCTCTAAAAGTAGACCAGTTTTTGAATTTCAAAATGGACAGGTTACTTGTGAAAATAAACCTGTTGTAACCCAATTTTGACCCATTAGCTTTTAATTTAATTTTATGAGGTTTAAAACGTAAAATGAAAAGATTAGGGATTTATTTTGATGAAAAGTATGATTTGTCAAATTGCGCAGAAAATAGGGACTACAATGTTTTTTTGTCATTCTATCCTTATCTTCAATATAACCCTTATCTTTAAGATAATGATAGTTATCCGCTTTTGAATTTGATTCTTAATCAAATTTAAACTTTAAAGAAGAGAATAAGTTTGATTGAAACTTTATTTCTTATATGTGATGAGACTTTTACATTATAAATACAGATTTCGGGGTATAAAAAAAAGAGAGGGAGAAAACCCTAAAAGAAGAGGCTAAAATTACAAAAATCAAGGGACTTCAGAAAAATAAAAAAAGGACTTTAAAACGAAAAAAAGGGGAGGCGGCTGAATCCTACCCTAGGAGCTGCAACTCCTCACAAAAAAAAGAGCAAATAAAGGCCCGAGATCGTCTTCCTCCCTCCCGGTCACCTTTTTTAGGCCGTTGTCTCCATCGCCATTAATCTTCGCCATGTCTGCCTCTAAACCAAAACCATGAACTACATTGGCCTGTGATCCTCCTTACTCCGAAGATTTGCTGAGTTTAAAGGAACCATGATTTTTGTTTGGAAAAGCACAAGCTTTGATCGGATGCAGGGGGCATGAAAACTTTTACATTGGACGAAACCAATATCGTCAAGATTAGTAGCAACTCAACCACCTCCATGCACCATGAGCATGCATCAGCAACCAACAAGGTGCACCTCCTCCAACTCCAGCAGCAGTCCAGCACCATCCAGCAAGCAGCATGCTACTCATCCTGCACTAGCCGTGAACAACAATAGATTGCACCTCCAGCGAGCGACTTTCTCTGCACAGCACCGTGAACATGCAACCGCAAGGCCAACCACACTCTTTTCAGTCACAGTCATCACCATCCTTCCATCGTTAAAGTAGCTTCCTCCTCCGCGCCAGAAATGCACAACCAGTAGAGATAAGGGGGAAGACATAGCAAAACGATTGAAGAGAAAACAATTAAGCAAATAACAGAGCAAGGCAATTGAGAGAGAACAGAAGAGGAGACTGAGAGAGAGGACGGAAGAACTAGGAAAGTAACACAGGGGAAAGTAAACCAAAAAGAGAGAGAGGGGGGAGTGAGATTGAAAAGGAAAGGGAAGAGCAGGATGTTCTTCGGCCGGAGCTAGGATCATCACCCTCGTCTTCGTCTCCGTCGTTGTCTTCACCTAGGTAAGCATTCTTTCTCCCACCCCACAATTCCCTTTCAATTTTGTTCAAAAAAGTGCGAAGGTAAAATTAATTACCTTCGCACTGTGCAGTGCACGCGTAAACCAGTTGACGCGTGCCTGCTTCTTGGGCTGGTTACCGGCCTGAGCTTGTAACCGGGTTGGGCTAGATCCAGCCTCGCCCGTACAGCTGCGCTCGATCCAGCCCTAAAAAAAAAAAGGGTAAACATAAAAAGAAAAAAAGTGTAGAAAAATTGTTTATTCTTCATTAACAATTCAAAAACTTTGTGAACTTGTTCACTAACGCTAGAGTCAAGATTATCATATTTTTTTGGGTTTTATGCGATATTTACCAATGCCAGAGTTGAAAATATTTGTAGGAATTGTTCATTAATGCTAGAGTCAGGAACATGAAAGGAAAAATAAAAAAGAAAAAGGAGAACAAATTCTTTAGCAATTTAAGATAGAACCAACAATTCAGCTTGCCTAAGGTAGGACGCTTAAGGGGTGATGGTATCTTTCCTTTCGCGTAACCAGTCCCATACCATAGAATCTCTGTTGACTAGTTAGGGTTCCTAGTGACCATAATACTAGGTAGTGACTCCTTGAACTAGACATTCCCCCCCAAAGAATAAGATGTCAGACATCTGTTCTTTTTCCAATCAAGATTAATTTTTAATCGGTCGTCGCGATGTCCGGGTGTGACAAAACCAATTTCAAGGAAGCATGAACGTTTGCTGAAGTTCTATTTGGAATTTGAAAAGGGTAGATTGCCCTTGAAAATAGGCCATCTTTTGAATTTCAAAATGGGCAGGCACCCGTGAAAATGGACCAATTTCAGGGAAGCATGGACACTGGCTGGAATTCTTTTTGAATTTTAAAAAGATTAGGTCACCCGTGAAAATAGACTAACTTTTTGAATTTTAAAAGCAAAGTCTTTGGATGGGTGGATAACCCAACAAGTCGGATATACAATTGGAGAAGGTATAACCATGTGAAAACTCGAGGTGAAGTCCATGTAGCCTGCCCATTCATGTTCTTTCAATGTTTAATGATGTTTTTGAATCTTTTTGGCATTATTTATATTTTTAACATTTATATAGATTGATGAATGAAAATGTTATTTTGATTGAAGTTGATGAGATGTTTAAAAGGTGTTTATGTGTTTGTTTTTGACAAAGTTATAAGTTTTGGAATCTGTCAAAGGTAGCAGTAGGAGTTTAATGGCTTTTACTAGGTTGCTAATGCATGTTCTTAGTTACTGAGTTTAGTTTGGGTCTCAAAGTGTTTAAAAAGTTAGTTTTGAATTGAGTTTTAATGTTTTTGTTGGTTGATAATAGGGTTGTAGTTTTGGAAGTTGAAATCTTACAAATGTTCTTGATGATTCAAGGTTATTTGTTAGTGTTTTTTATTCAAACTTGTTTGTTTATGATAATGTAGTTTGTTAGGGCTAAGAGATCTTGGTTTGGAGGCCTAAAATGTATTTTCTAGGTTTGATAGTGTATACTGGATGTGTTTTTAGGTCGATCCGATTGGGTCAAAACTAGTGTTTTTGAGGCTTTGTTTGGTTTGCAACTATTTTGATAAGAGGAATTTTATTGTGAGGGTATGTTTGGTAAACACGTCATTAGGTCTGTTTTGACAATTTTGTTTTGAACAAAAATATGATTTTGCCAAACATGACCCAAAAAAATTAATTTTTTTTTGCTTGTTGCATACGGCCCAATCCTTATAAAAAAATTGCTTTTTAATTTATGAAAAAGGAGAAAAAATATTTTTAGCATGGTTTTAAACATTGCATCTTTTGGAATTTACACCAAGTTTGTAAAAATCCTTAAGAATTTCGCCAATATTTCAATAACTCTAAATTTTTAATTCATGAAAATTAATGGTCATCATCCTAGTCTAAATATTTGACCTATAAAGAGACTAGTATTTAAATACTAGGAGTTGACTAGAAATGTTTTAGGATTATTTTAGATATTCATTAATTTTAAGTGAGAGTAATTTTTTATCACAATATATGAGTTGTGGAGAAGCATTTTGTCTACTAGGATAGGTGAACCATGTTAGGGCACCTACATAGACCCCTGCCATAAGAATTTATTTGGGCATACGAGCGTATAATAAACTCAAGATGCCAAATTTATTTATGGGAGTAAATCTTTATTAAGAGCCATAGATAGCTTATCGATTAGGAACCCATCAAAATCATTAAACCATATCTAGACTATATAATGCAGCTTCCCTTAGGTAAAATATGCTAGAAGTACTAATACTTTTTGTAACCACAATCAATCTCTTATCCTTAAAATTTATGTTAAAATTAGCATAGTTATCATACCCGACCTGGGGTTGACCCGGGCAAGGAGCCGGGTTCCGAGTTACATGAGTTGACCAGGGTCAACCCGGAAAAATTAAAAAAATATATTTGAAGTTTTAATATTTCATATGAAAAAATTAAGAAACAATCTATATAAATATAGACTATATATGTTATAAATAATGAAGTTTGAAAGATTATTTCAAAAGGTTTTTTATTCCACATTGAAAAGATACTATGTTAGTATGTTATAATTTTAAATTAAAGTATTTAAATCAAAAAGGTTTTTTTTTCACATTGAAAAAACATAATTTTTTTCTTGTAAACATAGAGTATATATACTAAAGGGCTTCAAATTTCACATTGAAAAAATAATTTTTTTCTTTTGAACATAGAGTATGTATATACTAAAGGGTTTTAAATCTCACATTGAAAAAATAAAATATTCTTCTAGTATTTATATAGTGAACTTTGAAAAGGGTTAATAACCAACTAAAAAAATATAAAAAAGGGGTCTCTACCTAGGAGAAAAAACACATTTGAAAAAAACAAAAAAAAGGTCTCATCCGGGTTTAATCGAGTCGCCTAGGTCACAGGTCAACCATGTTTTGCTGGATTTTTACTCATTTCAATCTTTTATCTTACCCAAAACGGTCCAGCGATCAAATCCGAGTCAACCTACCGGATCGATCTAAGTTGAATAACTATGAAAATTAGTACATTCAAGTCTTCTAATAACCACATACCAAATAATTAAATAACAACTCCTCGATCCTGATATCCTACATCATATGCGTGCATGTGCCACAAAGCTCAACACTATCATTTTCGTAGAAAGACTAATACTGTATATATTATAGAAGGAGAAGGAAACAAAACGACAGGGAAAGAGGCTTATGAGAGCATGAGGTCCTTGACGTAATTTGCTAGAATGTTCAACATGTCTAGGTCATGCAATAAATAAGACGACTAGGAAACCCACCACACTAACTCCCTTCAGCCTTTTCTTACAACAAATACTAGCGTTTCCACTCTGTCAGACCTCAGCCTTTGGAGTCCAAGAAGCGTAGCGATACTTGAAGCATCTTCCTTTTCACTTCAAGAATGGCTGGTGATCAAGTAACCCTGTTGGATTTCTGGTCAAGTCCATTTGGTATGAGAGTGAGAATAGCATTGGCTGAAAAGGCTGTAAAGTACGAGTACAGTGAACAAGATTTGTGGAACAAAGGTGCTTTATATTTTCAACTGAATCCTGTTCACAAGAAAATCCCAGTTCTTGTCCATGATGGGAAACCTATTTGTGAGTCACTTATCATTGTTCAGTATATTGATGAGGTGTCGAAGGATAAGGCTCCTTTGTTGTCTTCTGATCCCTACGAGAGAGCTCAATCTAGGTTCTGGGCAGATTTTGTTGATAAGAAGGTAAATTATTTTTTTGTAAATAAATATAAAGGGTTCATCTTTTGTGTTTTAATTTCTATTATTGTTTGGTTTTGAGTCATGACCTGATTAAACCCACATTGCAATTTGATTAGTTTGAATTTTACATCGCCAGTACAATTAATTAGCCTGAAGAATAATTTCACGCTTTAAGACGCACCACGAAAACTTTAAAAAATGACATATTTAATGCATTAAAGACAAGATTAGGTGCGCAGAAAACTAAAAAAAATGAGGTTTTCCTTTTACAAACATATTTAATGCAAAAATGACATACTTTAATTAATTGATAGTGACAATATTGAGGTTTTCCAAGAATATATCATTGATAGTGACAAAATGAGGTTTTCCTATTGGTGCGCAGAAAACTAAAAAAAATGTTATCACCATCTTTGTCGCTAAATATTTAGCTGCTTTGAATTTCTAACCTCTCTAACAATTGCCCTCCTCTTTAGACAGAAATGGAGTACTGGGACCGGAAAATAATATAGAATAAAAAAAAATAGAAAAATAATATAGTTCAATATAACCATGTTTTTAAATATTAATTTTATATACAATTATTATTGGAAATAATGATGGTTTAGTTAAAAGATAAAATATATTAATAAAATTTTGGGGTTAATTTTTTGTATTTATAAATTAATTTGCATGAGATATATATTTTGATTTTTAACTAAATAACCGTTATTTCTAATAATAATAAAAAAAACAGTTTTTTTAAACTGTTCTATTTCCATTGGATGTATTTACCAAAACATTTACCTAATTATGTGTGGTGACCATTATATTAATTTGTTATGCAATGGTGTGATATGAACCTTCAGGTATATGAGCTTGGGAAGAAGATATGTACAACAAAAGGAGAAGATCAGGAGGCAGCCAAGAAGGATTTCATTGACAGCCTCAAGCTTTTGGAAGGAGAGCTTGGAGACAAACCTTACTTTGGGGGCAAGACCCTCGGCTACGTTGATGTAGCACTACTTCCTTTCTATTGCTGGTTTTATGCCTATGAAACCATCGGCAACTTCAATATAGAGGCTGATTGTCCAAAGCTGATTGCTTACTGTAAGAGGTGCTTGGAGAAAGAGAGTGTATCCAAGTCCCTTAAAGATCCACAGAAAGTCTATGATTTCGTTGTGATGATGAGAAAGAAGCTTGGGCTTGAGTAATGTGCATCCAAAGGCAAGGAGGTGCTATTTCCTGTTGAGAAGTTGTTGTACTTGTGTACTGTGTGAGTTATGTTTCAAATAAGGGTGGCACTTTGCTGTGCCTGTAATATGTTTATAGTTTGAGAGGGCACTTTGTTAAGCCTGACTGAGGATGTGGTTTTTCTCTCTGTGATGTTTGCCTTCAAGTAAAAAGACGGTCTTCGTTGCCCATTGGTTCTTGATAAATATAGATATTTATCATCTTAAAAGTGTGGAAAAATCATTTGAACTTAAAAATCTAAGGTATTGAATAAGATTTCAAAAATTATTTATTCTACTTTTAATATTCTTTAAGCTTAAAACTTATAAAGATTTACAACTATTTTGTATTTTATTTTATTAACTTAATATTTAATAGAATGAAGGTAGTTGGATTTAAATTGATAAGAAATATCTTATTTTAAAATTTTAAACTATTGGATGAGGTATTGCACAATTGGTTATCAATGATTTAATAAAATGGTTATTGATTTATTTAATTAGATGTTTTCATAAACCTTTTAATTTATATTTTGAATTTTTTTATGTGAAAAAACACATCGAAATAATCTGCATACTTGGTTTTTTTTTAAAAAAAAAAAATTACAATCCGAGAACGCAGTTTAGATAGATAGTGCACTTATCAAAAACATTTTGAACTTGAAACTTTATAATAGTTCAAAATGTTTGGAAGAAAATTATTTATTTCCCTTAATCT
>Ga0307510_10010115_pt1 | contig 11215 bp, 14 predicted proteins | sample 12_EM_MG_FD_207224 | JGI IMG/M metagenome (GOLD analysis project Ga0307510, IMG submission 207224) | Populus trichocarpa ectomycorrhiza microbial communities from riparian zone in the Pacific Northwest, United States - 12_EM | ecosystem: Host-associated > Plants > Roots > Unclassified | place... | reverse complement strand
TACCAACTGTCACGAAAAAACCGAGCAGGTGGAAGTTGTCGTTTGGAAAGAGCGCCGGCGAGGCAGCCCTGAGCACACGGTCTGACTCGCAGCCGAACTCGAACCCTGGTACAGCTCGTGTGGTACATGTGTCGAATACGATTATGGGGCTCGATCCACCTCCTATCCCTTCAACATCTCAACCGGAGTCACCACCACCTACCTCACGGTCAGACACAGCTGTGCAGGACAGGGATGAGCCCCAGCTGCAGCAGCAGTCATGGCGTGCCACATCACCGACGAGTACGCGCAGTGGGCGGGCCGTGGCTGGCAGTCCGATAAGTTCGGCCTCGTCGAGCAACTGGCGGAATTCTATGGCGAGCACAAACACCTCAAGCAGTACATTCACGCGGTACAGTAACCAGAGCATGCGCTCGGTATCGACGTTTGCCACCTCAGTTTCTGCATCTTCTACCTCTTCGAATTGGCGGAAACATCCAGAGCCTGTCTTCCCGTCTTCCTCGAGCCTTGCGTCTTCCTTAAATTCCAATAATGGGTCTCAATGTAGTCGTAATACTGGACAGCCGCAGCTGATACCGTCGAACGTCAAGCGTACGTACTTCTCCGCCCAAATGCCGCCGTTCCCAAGAATGTATCTGTTGACGAGGCGATCCCCAGTGATGACAGGTGTTCCATGGGAACTGAGCGGCGCGCCGCGCCAGGGTGTTCCGCCAGTGCCGCGCGAGCGCAAGCGCGCTGCACGCGGCGCTGGTAAGCAACCCGCGACGGGTACAGGAAGCAAAAGTGCGCTTGAACCGATAACCGAACGTCCTCAGCATCTTCAGACACAGTACAGGCAAGATGCCTCAACGAGTACAACAGATTTGGCCTCTCAGGCTAGCGCTGGACCAGGACAGGGGTTGAATGGTCAGGGGCAGGGAGGACAAGATGGCGGTGATGGTCCCAAGGTGGGCAAGGCGCAAATCAATGCCCTTGCTAAGATGCTTTCCGCGCTTAGGCGGTGACATGATCATCAGGTGATGGTCTATTGACGCACACACCTGGTTCGTGCCTGCCCACCTTTCCACTAGACTCGATTCCGTATCTTGCCCTTGTGTGTTGGGGGTCGTGCGGCTCGTTGGTTTGGTGAATTGGTCGATGTGTCCGTGCCTTGGTTTAGGGCTCGTATGCTCGCTTGCCTAGCTTCTCATCGTCACAGCAATTGCCCCCTCGTTACATGCCTTTCTTATCATCGTGACGTATGCGTTGTTTGTACTACTTGTCTGAACACCACCATCTCCACTCCCCCTTTTCCATCCCCATCCATTTTCACATCCATTGGCGCGTGTCCATGCGCCATTTACGCTTTTGTAGACCATTTTCTGATCTCCCCCCTCTCCTGCATGTCGTGCCCGTGGACCCGCGCCATTCCTTGTACAACCCCGTTGTTCCTTTTCAGTTCACTTCACCCACTTCCGTGCTTTTATCGTTTGCCCGCACCGTGGTCGCTTTTCATATCGCCTATCGGACTAACTTAAAGTCATTTTTTTTTCAAGAAAGAAAAAGTGAGCGCATGGGCGCTTTTTTTGTCAACATCATTTTCACACGAAACCCACCAATTTGCATTGCGTACCGACACTGTCACTTCTCTCTTTTTTCCTCTTTTTATTATTTACTTCTCTCACCATTACAAAGTACGAGTACGAGTACCTGCCCCTTGTGTGCGCCGAATTATTCAATGAACAAGCATTATACGGTACGGTCTACAAGCCGCCCGTTGGTTGGTCTGTCTCGATTAGTCATTCCCCATGCACGTGTTGGTACCCCCCCAGTTCTGTCACCAGGGCAAGAAAGGAAAGGAAAGGACGGCACCTTTATACAGGATAGCCGTGCAGGGTAGCCCAGCACGGGACCGTTCATGGGTGGGCTTGCATCATACAATGTGTATAGGTCGGCCATATGTTGTGTACGTGCAAATGACATGTAGCAGTTGAGTGCTCGAATCTGTCTTGGTTCGTATAAACGAAAGAAAAAAATGACATGATATGACATGAAAAAGAAGGCCGGATCTAGAACATATACACGTGTAGAAGGCGATGAAAGTGACAACTAAATTGAGGAAAACAAGAAAGTCAAAGAGTGGTAAAAAAAATGGAAAAAGACACTACAGGAAGGAAAAAAAGATGCCGTTGACGTGACATTGAAGAAAATTGTTGGTGATTACAGTACAGTAGTTCAACCTTCACCTTGGGTACGTTGCCGAAACTGAGCGTATGCCATGTTCTGCTCGACGCTGGGCGTCGGAGCGCCCATCCTTGGTCCGCCGATGGGTGGCGGTGGTCCTGCAGCTGCTGGTACGATCACCGGTGATGCAGTTACCCCTCGGCCCAAGGCGCGGACCGGCGGATCGAGCATTCCACCTTGAAAGGAGGTACCGGCAGTACCGGCGGAAGTGGCAGTTGTCGTAGTTGTCGCTGTGCTAATTGTTGTGGCGGCGGCGGCGGCGGCGGTGGCAGCGGTGGCAGCGGCAGGATGGGTGGTGGTGACGTCACCTGTGTCTTCCGAGTCGTCCGAGGAAGAAGGGATGTGAAATCTGCCTCCCGAGTGGGCGACGAGGTTGACGTAGTAGAGCTGGAGGACCTCGCGGGTGCAGGCGAGGCGCCAGTCGATGGCGGCGAGGAAGGCGCGTTCGAGGCGGGCGAGCTCGGAGGGCGCGAGGCCGCCGACGCGGGCGTAGTGCGCGTTGGTGCAGAACGCGTCGCAGTGGGATTTGGAGGAGAGGGAGACGGCGGCGATGATGAAGCGGTGCACGGTCAGGGAGCATATCGTGAAGGTCGGCTCGCGCGCGCAGATCTGGTCGATGTAGTGTAGGATGAGAAGGAGGCAGGTCTTCTGCGTGGTTCCGCACGGGTTTCGTTATGTGCGCGGTATCGCGTGGAATCGGGGAGAGATCACCAGTGGCGTGCAGAGAAAAAAATAATTTGGATGGGTGGACATGTGTATGCAGGATGTGTATAAATTTATTTTTCTGGTCAGTCTCGTTGTTGTTAGGACAGAGGGAGAATGGGACGATGGCAAAGTAAGAAAGGACGGGACAAACCTCGAGATTAGTGAAGCGGACGATGCGCCTGAGATATTCGAGGATGGAAATCTGCGGTACGGATGCAGAGTGGAAACGCGAGATGCTCTCTCTGAATACGGCAGCCCGTTGATTATCATCGGATCACGATAACATGGGCACCGACCAAAAAAAAACCGAAAGCGAAAAAAAATAATGACGCTCAGCCATCTGTCAATGACATTAGGGGGGGAGATAAACGCACGGTGAGAGCGGAATACGATCGTTGATGGATATCAGTCGGTCCAGCATGAGTGCTGTTTGGTACGGAGAGCCTGAGGTGTGAGCCCTACCGTCTTTGATCTACGAAAACGAACGGGAGACGGCACGTACCGATGAGCTGGCACAGAGCATCGATGTCGGCGTCCTCGTAGGCGGGCGGTAGACCAACCCTGACTGAGGATTCCATGCACCCATCGCACTGAGCCCGTTATCGGGCCGTGACACAACGAGAATTTTATGTCAGTTCGTCTTGGGCCTCCTTCCCTGTGGACCCGACCGATTCGACGACGGGGGACGGAAGACGAGTTTTACCGTTTTAAATGGAGAACGGCGGACGGAATGATTAGAATTCGATCCAAATTCAAATTCGTTTCGTGATTCGCCCCCAAAGCCGACCACAAATCTCGGCAAAAGAGTCACGGATTTGTGACGCTTGCGTGACGGATTTTCGGTGTGTTTTTGTCGGTAATTGCTCTTGTTCCAACCCTCAAGTCAGGGCCCGTTGAATATCCGAACGATCTTTGGAGCAGTCACGCATGGTCACGCCCTTTTTTGAAATAACCAACTATAATCTCAGTTGTGTAGCAAATCGGACGAATAAAATCCATTTAGGCACGTTCCCTGCAGGATATACTGTGTTAGATGAAAATGTCAAGTTTCATTCGTGGTGACCGAGTGAGGATGGAGTGATAAAATTAGTCTTCAAATGTGAGCCGGGTGGGGCCTAGATGGTACTTGTATCGACCTGCTGTACAGTTCTTACAGTCGGGGTGTGAACCTTGTTTCTGTGCTCCTCCGCTATCCGTTGGCGGGCGGCGGTAACGAACTACTTGATTAACAGGCCCTGCTTCAACACTGTTTCGATGGCCCCAAAAATCGTACGTCAAGTCGTGTTCACCATCGCCCTTTCCCCTTTATGCCGACATGTAATCTTTTGCGCTCGCAGGACCCCAACGAAATTAAAATAATCTACCTCCGGGCCACTGGTGGTGAAGTTGGTGCTTCGTCTGCGCTTGCGCCTAAAATCGGTCCTCTCGGTCTTGTGCGTATGCTACATTGTTGCTCGGCCGTGCCATTGTTCAATGTTTTGTCCTTTATTGCAGTCCCCTAAGAAGGTCGGAGAAGACATTGCAAAAGCGACCACCGCATGGAAGGGCCTGCGCGTCACCGTACAGCTCACCATCCAGAACCGTCAGGCCCAGGTCGCTGTCGTACCCTCCGCCTCCTCTCTCGTCATCCGTGCGCTCAAGGGTACGCTCACTGATTCTGTTATTTCTATCACATTCTCACGTTGGTAACACTGCGCCCTCCCTCAGAACCGCCACGGGACCGTAAAAAGGAGAAAAACATCAAGCATTCTGGAAACATCGCGCTTGATGAGATCTATGAGATCGCACGGACTATGAGGTTCAAGTCGCTGTCGAAGGATCTCGCCGGAGGCGTCAAGGAGATCTTGGGCACTGCCCAATCCGTTGGCTGCAATGTGGACGGCCGACCGCCACATGACGTTATCGATGCCATCAACGCTGGGGAGATTGACGTGCCGGATGAATAGTCGCACCATTGATACAGTGGTTGGGGTCGCAGTATACAGTGTGTTGTTTTGTTATTTCCCTCCTTGCACTATCACAACGCCATTGGACAACCTCACTCCACCCATTACACGGGACCTGTGTGTGCCCGGAGATAAAGGCTCCGATTCGGAAGTTGGTCGGTATGTCGTTATGAAATCTTAATATCTGTCTCCACGCCAGGGCTTCGATCCGGTCCTCCTGTGAACCCGCGGCAGAAGTTTAGAGCCTCGCACCAACCTTTTTATGTCCGCATAAAAATAGGAAAAACATCGGTCATTAAGGTACGACGTTTCGCCACGGAGGCTTATTGAGTGACACGCCCTCCTGTCCTTCAACTGTCCTCACGACGCGTAGCACACGTGACAGCTACTTGAGTGCAAGCGCACGAGAAATATTAATGTTGGGAACGCGGTTTGCGCTGCCCCAAGCTGATCACAAAAGCACAAGGTGCGTCGGTGCGTTGGTGCAGCAACCCAATTATAGGCATTCGAAGTGACCGTTCGAAGTGACCGAAGTTGATGCATTCCGAGGCTCGCATGTCTCGAAGCTCGCGATGGAACGGTTACGCAATTTTGCCATTTGCGACAACAAGGATGGGATGATACCCCACAATTCTGAATGACAAAGGGACGAAGCATCAGATTACGTCGAGGGATAAAAGGACTCAGCGAAGGGGCGAGAAAGACAAGGCGTTGTACCACCGCGGCGAAGTCATCCCCCAATTACCCAATAGACATTGCACCTTCTTGGCTACTTTGCTACTGCTGCTTCTATCAACACATGGCATATCAGACCACTGGAGGCGGGCTAACAGGCACGTATCGGGCTGTGTCATGTTTGTGCTTCTGAGTCTTTGACTTCTGACTTTTTGGTCGCTGCGCGCACCGCAGGAAGCGAACTTTCGTTCTCGCGTTGGCTCTTTTCCTTTTCGCTCGTCACGACGTTGTTCTTCACATGTCAGTGGGTTACTTGACTACGTCTTTTATCCCCTCTTACTCCACAAATGGCTGAGACTTTCCACCTACAGGGGGATTTGCCTACGGTGTGAGTTTGTCGGGGGTCTCTCCGTCATGGGACCTGTCTCTCTTGACGCTGACACCACTTCTTCGCTTGTCATGTTGTTTTGCTTCGCTTTTGTTGTCTTTGTCATTATCGAAAGCTTCTGGATGTCTTGAATGCGCATTTCCAGCAGGTGTTTGGGATAACCAAGCTTCAGAGCACGATGCTTCAGCTCGCTTACTTTGTGCGTACGCTCGGATCCTAGTTCCCTCGACGGTGGAGCGTTTATTTTTAGGGAGCGTACATCGTGTTCTCGCCGATAGCCGGAATATTCGTACGTCTCTCTTGTCTCGAGGGCAAACTCGTTGTCTGACGCTGCAATACTATGTTCGTAGATGAAACGTCATGGATATAAGGTAGAACGCTCTGATTGCTCTTACCTCTGGGGTTCCGAATACTGACATGCAACCACCGCTCGTTAGAAGGGCATACATCTGGGCCTGACGCTGTACTCACTTGGTGTGTTAAACTCTACTCTACTCTCTATGTCCCATGACGGGAGCCAATCCAACGCACAACCTTAGGCGCGATCTTTTTCTGGCCGTCTGCCAAATTCCGAACGTACGGCGGCTTCGTCGGCTGCACCTTTGTGATCGGATGCGGCCTCTCCTGCCTCGAGGTAGCCGCCAACTCGTACATCACCGTGCTCGGCACACCGCGCTACGCCGCGATGCGGCTCAACATCAGCCAGGGCTTCCAGGGCATCGCGTCCTTTGCCGGCCCGCTCATCGCGTCGGCTTACTTCTTCAAGGGCAAGAACGCCGACTCGCTCGACACCGTTCAGTGGGTGTACCTGGCCGTGTTCGGCCTCGGCGTCGTGCTCAACGTGCTCTTTTTGTGGGTCCAGCTTTTTCTGTTCTCTAAAAGTCGGCCAGTCACGATCGAGGCTGCTGCTAACGATGACCCCGTTGCGAGGATAGCTATTGCGATCTGCCAGAGATCACGGAGGAGGCGCTCACCCGCGAGCTCACCGCCACGAACGGCGCTGCTGCCGCGGACGTGGGATCCTTCTACAAGCAACATCACTGCATCCTCGGCTTTGTCGCGCAAACCTGCTACGTGTACGTGCACTCCTATTCTGCCCTCGCCTATTCTTCCTCCCGCAAGGGCTGAGAGACCTCCGCGTGTCGGTACACATGTAGAGGTGCCCAGGTTGGCGTCGCGGCCTTCACGGTGAACTACCTTGTTGACCAGGGAGAGGGCATAAGCCATTCGCGCGCGAGCCTCATGTTCGCATTCTGCCAGCTCACATTCACAGGCGGGCGCTTCTTTGGCGCGGCGATGCTGCGCTTCGTCGATACGGCATTCCTGCTGAGCATGTACGGCTTCGCATGCATGACATGCTGCCTCGGTGTCGCGCTCGGAAAGGGTAACGGGGGTGTCGCATGTCTGTATATGCTCTTCTTCTTTGAGAGCATCTGTTATCCGGTGAGTGAGAGGACATCTTTGCACGTCGCACTTCACCCAGGATTGCGTAAACGCTAACCAAGTCGCGGTACAGTGCATCTTCACGCTCGGCACGAAGGGCCTAGGACCCCACACAAAACGTGGGTCGGGTCTGATTGTCATGGTACGTAAGACGCGCATCCCTCTCTCGCACATGGGATGTTAAGGGAACGGCACAGGGCGTCGGGGGAGGCGCGTGGTTCCCGCCTGCACAAGGTGCGCTGGCAGACAAGTCATACACGCGGCACTCGTACCTGGTCCCGTTCGCTGGGTTCACCGCGATGACGACATATGCCATGTACGTTTCTTCCCTCTATGTCGTGATAACTACTGACCTTCAACGCACAGCGGCCTCGTCGTCAACGAGGCGATCAAGTCTGGGTTCCACGTTCGCAACCGTGGCGCAAAGCCAGACGAGATCTCTGCGACGTCATGGCCCGAGGAGGGACAAGTCGCGGACGAGGCGGAAAAGAAAGACGAGTGGGTGGAGAAGGCTTGAGGGTGCCCCCACCTGATGACGTTACGAACTAATTGAACTCAACTTGGAGAGAGAGGTCCTTGGTGGATCATAGTCAAGTCCGGTATTCAGTATCCAATGACACTATGCAGTGATAAGTACATGTCCGACAAGGCCAAATAATAGGTAAAATGGCGTCGGGTCATACGACGGAGGTACGTGAGCCTGCTAAACGATCCACGAGCTGAGACGCGTGATCGTCGCGAGAGTGAGCGTAAGCGTCATATAAGCCAAGTAAGAGGTGACGGGGAGGTGGCGTACAGGACGGATGAATGGTAAATTCAAGAATTGGCCGATAAACGGTAGTTGGCGGAGGAAAGTGATGATGACAGGGAAGAAATCTCTGGAGCCGAAAGAGTCGGGGTGAGAAGCGGCGATTTGAGGGCGATGGAGGAAAGCCCTGCACAGGCAACAAGCACGCACCCGAAAAGGTTGAGGAAACCGAACATCTCGACCAGCACGCCGATGGTTGGCCATTTGAGAAATACGAGGAGGATTCCACCGAGGAAGCAGACAGTTCCGCGTAGCTTGTTCTTGCGGGCGAAAAAGTAGAACGTCTTCTGTGGGCCTATGATGAGGAAGAGGCCTCCGAGGAAGAGGACCTGGATGTGCGTGCGTGCGTGCGCGGTAGTGGTAAGGGTTTAAAGACAAGGTCAAACGCGACGGGACGTGATTAGTCGGCCTGCCGAAGGTGCAGAAAAAGGACGTGCGTACGTTTCCGAGGGCGAGGAGGGCACCATCAAAGAAGAGCATAACGCCGAGCATCATGAAGAACACGCCAAACGAGGTCAGCCCGACGCCGATTTCTGTGCGTTCCGATTTGGAAGATGAGTGTTTTTCGGTAAGGGAAGGGAAAGGCAGGCTTTTTTATTTACTGACTTTGCATGTCTGTTAACCACATGATTGAGGAAGTGCAAGTTGTGTCGAGTCGAGTTGAGGATTGATTGATTGGCCACGCCGGTAGCTGTGTGTCAAGTCGCGTGGCAGGAACGCTGACGTGTTATTGACAAATTCAATTCCTTTACGTGCACAATCCAAACTGCCACGGCGCATGATCCTGGCATATCAACTTGTCACAAGCTTGTCAAGGACGGAACTTCTCAATGATCCCAATAACCTTATGGATCGGGACGTTCCTCTGCAATTAAAGATGCAATTGTGACATCCACCTCACGTCAGAACCCTCTTTTCTAAGCGTTGTCGTCAGCCACGGTCATCGGTTCAGCCTGAGGTTACTCTCACTTCAAGGTTTAGAGTCATACTACAGTAGCGGTCTTCTTCTCTTTCTACGGGGTAAGTACAACTACCAAACAATAAGTTGGTCAAATCTACACCGTGACCCTAAGTCCAAAGCGCGCTCTGAAGATCTGAAAGATCTGAACCCGCGATCGTTACACATTACCCCAGGACCATCTTTTTTCTGCATATGGGCGCTCAGGGAGATTGGGTTCCACTTCTCTCTTTGTCTTGGAGTCTTGGAATTTTTTATCTACGTCTGGGCCGCATCCTCCAGTGGTGTCTGCTTTGACATCTTCTCCCCAAATTTGTCGCTCTCCTCCCCCACTTCGAGCGCTCCAAAGGCTATCTATTTGTTCTCAGCGATGAGCAAAATTTGCAAGAATACCTCTCGACATGTGGGTCACGATGGCAGTGGCGATTGCGGGTTCAAGACTTCGACCTCGCGGTAGGTGACAAGAGATAGAACGATGACAGAAGCAAGTTTCTGTCCCTTGACAAGTAAGTGACGAGAGAGGAAAAAAAGATTGCACGTTCGCGTAAGATTTATGCGGGGTGACGAGAACGAGAATTGTGTTTACCGTGGTCTGCCCGCGCGTCCAGCTGGCTCCACGCTGTAATCATAGTTGCTAATGACTCCGAGAATATCAAGCGAAAATAGGAAGAATTTTAAAGTAATATCTGGGAGCTCGACCAGCGTGTGGAGCGTGTGAGCTACTAGGCAAGCTCGATCCTCATTTCCACGGAAAAAACAGCATAACAGGTGCCAAGGACAGATAAATGGAATTTGTGCTAAGATTGTTGAGAGATTCTTCGTGGTGTTGTACTCGACAAGGACTTCAACAATGCTTCGACGTCTGAGCCTCGGCGACAGACCAAGGGGTATGCTACCACTGTCGTTTTGAAGCCTTGGATCTGCGTCATGCTCGAGGAGGGCACGGACAAATTCTAAGGAGACCTCCTTCCACTGCATCATGCAATGGAGACGCCTTGTGACTATCCTTGGCATTCACATCCGTGTTGTGTCCGAGAGGGATTAGAAATTTGTTCAGACGTCTCAGGCTGTAATTCGCCAACAGATTAAGAAGTGTCCTATTATTCTCTTTCCGGATACTTGGATCTGGGCCATGCTCTACGAAGGCTTGGGAATAAATTTGTTTTGTTAATTCATGATGGCTCAGGAGCCAGTTATAGCTGTCCAGGGCAATTGTCACTGCTCCGTAATCGACTGCGGATGGATCCGGTGAATAAATCGAAGCATGCGGAGTCGGGGCTTTCGATGTGCACTACGCTCGAGAAGGGCCTGGACAATTTCAAGGTGTCCTCCTTCCACGGTGAAGCGAGATTGGAAGACTCACGCGTGAATTTCGTTAGGCAGATCCGAGTCTATAAGGATTGAGGGGGAAAAAACGAGAACGAGAGGGGAAAGTTGCTTGCTCTTCAGACAGTCAATCTAGCCAGGTAATATGCATGCCAGACCTTGTAACTATAAAAAGGGAGAACCGAAGACATCGAAACTAAATGTAAACGTGCGAGCAGACCGGGCGAACGAGGTGACATGTCTATGGATGAAGGGAGAGCATAGGGGAGGGAGAGGGATGAAAGGGAAACGGCGCGCAAGGGGAGAGCAGGACGGGTAGGTGCGGGCACGGGCAGAATATACCAGAGCCGTACGGAATCCAACGCTGTGAACGGAGGCGAGGTTGCATCGGATGTATGTGAGCTGCCAGAGCGTCGACCGAGGCAAAGGGACTTTCGTGCGCGCACAACGGCATAGCTCACCTTACAACGGCACGGTGTAGCAGAGTCACCTCATTGTACTTGAGACGGACTTGAACACCTTTCCGATGTCTGAACCTCGATGCCAGATGCTACATGAAGCGACTCGGATGTTCAACGTGGTGATCGCGGGCGTCCGAATCGGGCTCGATATTTCAGGAGGCCGTATGGCCCCCACCCGCCTCGCAGCTGATGGACCCGCTCACGTCAGCCTCTCAGAGCGTCGACCTAACGCGCGTCGTCACCGACGTCATGGGCCTGCAAGCAGCCGCACCCGAAACGGGA
>Ga0307510_10010114_pt1 | contig 11215 bp, 15 predicted proteins | sample 12_EM_MG_FD_207224 | JGI IMG/M metagenome (GOLD analysis project Ga0307510, IMG submission 207224) | Populus trichocarpa ectomycorrhiza microbial communities from riparian zone in the Pacific Northwest, United States - 12_EM | ecosystem: Host-associated > Plants > Roots > Unclassified | place... | reverse complement strand
CAGTGGGCCCACTCACAGGCTATGTCAGGTTTTATTCAGTTGGCCCATGTGGGCTTTCACGAAGGCAAAGGTAAAACTGCACATGGGATTTCACATATATACTGTCTACATGTTGCCGAATTATGTGATATCTACCCATCCATTGACCTTTTCTCCGTCGAGGAGCGACATGAAGTAGATGCACTTGGAGATGGGGTCTTTGGCGATGTCTGCCTTGCGGTTCATTAACATGAACCTATTGAATTGATTCAGGAACCGTCGAGTTTTGGATCTATCTCCTTCGAATTTGTCTGGGTGAATCCCTTCCAATCGACGACCTTTATCGTTGGTTCGTTCGGGTTCGTCCATCAGGTCGTCGAGACCAAATGGGTCATCCCCGGTTCCTTTGGGGCGACGTGGAGGAGGCCTAGATGGTTGTCTAGCTGTTCGAGAGGAGCGCATTCTCCAGGACCCAAACCCAGCGAAAGACTTTCGCTCTGGTTGTTCTTCTGGTTCGGGAGAAGAAGATCGGCTAGTGTTGCTTGCCGGTGCTTCTCTATCGTCCGGGTTAGTTTCGTGGAAGACATCCCCATCATGCGGTGTTACCATTGATGTATCTAGTGGAGCTAGTCGAGCTGGAGATGTAGCTCGAGACGGAGCTCTAGTAATCAGGAGACTGGTAAGCTTCAGTCGCGCATAGTTGATGCCTTTCATAGGACAGTCTTTCAGCTGAAGACTTGGTTGTGCCAGCCAAAAGCACTTGTATATATTTCCTGGTCGAAGCCGGATTTCAAACCAGACTCCATAGACGTTGGACAGAGCTAAGAGAGCTCCTTTAAAGCAAGCATAATAGGCAGTAAAAGGGGCCTTTTTTGACACTTCTTTTCTGTTGATACGAACGACGATGTCTTGTCCTCCAACCAGATGGCGGACTCGTTCGGAAAATTCAGAAGGGACTGTGTCTTTGGTTTCGGGTTTTGTTTCGAAGGGGAGGTCCAATATTGCCAATGATTCTTCTGTTGGTTGATCAATTGCGCGTACGCGCCAGTCTACAGGAATACCTAGTCCTTCGGGGGTTTTCTGTTTTTCTTTCGATCCAGAGGGAGTCAAAGTCATCGTGAAGAGAAGCTCGTTCTAATATCACGGTCAGACCACCATGTCAGATCGAGTTCGGGGATCTCGGGGTTCGGGGATCTTGGACAAGATTGCGAAGATGGATTCTGAGGAAGGGTCGTTCCCTAACGGGAAATCGGTCACGTGAGGCATCACGTGACAATATGGATGACGAGTGAAGATTACACAAGTCAGACGTGACTTGGAATCAAGCGAGACACTAATATGTGATCTCGAGACATATAGAGTCAAGGGCAATTAGCAGCTAAGCTGACTAATGCAAGAGGGGTTCGTTCGAGGGAAGCCGCACGCGTTCAATAGTGAGAAGAGACTGTCAAAGTCTGATTGCACGAATAGAACAAGCTTAAGAAAGCCGTTCTATGCTACATAGTACAGTTTATATACATGAATGGATGGAAGCTACTAGAAGGTGAACGGAGGCTACAGAAGACCATAGAACGAGAAGGAGGCTAGAGAAACGTATGGAAGTCTCTGGAAAACGCAAGATCAGTCCATCGATAAGTAAGCAAGCAGTGGGCAAAGCGGCCCGGAGTCACAGACGGAAACGGAACAAGAGAAACTAAAATAGGAAGGAGAAGATGAGGTAAGTGGGGCAGTCCGTGACAAACACACTGTGGTCCTGCAAATATCAAGGTGACTCGGCACTAGCATTTATAGATGTCAAACATATTCAAGCTGTGGTTGCAATGGTTCCTCACGCCCCAGCAATAGAAGGACAAGAGGCGTGCCAGCGATTCTTCCTTGTTGAAAAGCCAGGCTTGGATGTCACAGTTCTGGCAGGTGCAGAGGAGGACTTTATTGGAGGCGACCCTGATGGCCACCCAGAACCGACAGCGGTGTGAGGCATCTAGAGAGCATGCAGCGTCTTTGTTTTGTAGCAGCAATGTTCTTATCTTTAATCTACAGCAGTTTTCGTCCGTATTAGGCAATCTGAGTGACTGATGCAACCGGTTCACAGTCCGCGTACATCCGAGAAAAGCGTCTGCAGAGCACTAAGTCAATTCCAGATCTCTACGGTCCGCCTTGGGGCCCGCTTTTGTAGGATTCAGATTACCCATTTTGGATGATTAATCAGATTGCTATAATCAATCTATACGACAAACGCAACGCATATAACGCTTTCTACAAGCAATGCTTCAGCACGATGATATGAGAAATTTAGAGGGGAGAACCGAGAATACACAGATCCTTCTAGTAGTGTAGAAAGCATATATTTGGACATAGCATGCCCAAAGCGAGATAAGGTGTCTTCTTGGCATGTGAAACAAAGGAGCACATTTATGAATGCCAATGTCTCTGTCTCACTTTTCTTCGTCTCTCCCATATCTACACTCTCAAAAAAAAACCTCTGATGTCCTCCCCTCTGACCCTGTTTCAAGCTAGGCATCAGCACTCTGCGAGGTCTCTAGGTGGTGTCTACAATGCTCTCAAAGTACCATGGGCTGGTACCTTCCCAGTTGACGATGTTTTCCCAACCTCTACAAGCTTCAGTCTAGGACTATGCACTCCCTTTGATCAAACTCTGCTTTCTCCTCTTGACATACCACTCCAGACAACCAATACACTTGGCGCCTCAGGACCAATTGGAAGTGAAAAAGGTGCATACATTCAACTCTTGCGACATTATCAAATAACGCAAAACAAGTTGCTTAGGGAGAGACAAGAGCATTCTCTTCTCAAGTAAGTATTATCACGCATCAATTCAGGATGACCCATCACATCACCCACAGGACGACGCATAGTGAGATCGTGCGCTCACACAACACCCTCCTGAATATGTATGCTGAGGTCACAAAGAGACCGCATACAGAAGATCATGCACCAGCTCTGGCAACACGTGCCAGTGTCACACTGCACGACCACCACAAGGAAGAGGAATCACAACCAACCGCGCTCCCAGTCTATTCAAGATCAGATTTCCCTGATATCAAATATTGGACCAGGGAGGAATGGGACAAGTTTGAAGCTACAAAAAAGAACTCAACTGATCCCACCATCAAAACCAGAAGTTGCGGGAAAACAAGATGTGCAAATGACGAAAATGTTAACTTGATGTATCTTGAACTATCAGATGGCACTCTGATTGGTGGCAAGAAGGCGATGGATGTTCAAGCCTATGCCAGGTCGATCTGGGTCAATCTCTACACAAGAGGCATCGCCCCAAAAAAATGGAGCAAAGCGTCAAGGACAGTACATGAAGAATACGCGCGTGAAATGGAAACGTGATGGCCTATCCTCCAATACTGCAAGAACCACTACAAGGCCCATCTACTTGCAACCAAACATTATTCCCAATGGTACAAAACTCACCATATGGCCCAGATGATCGGCAAGGACAACGACAAAGAAACGAACGGGCCACCCTCAAAGAAGTTCAAAACGATGGTCAAGGATGATCACACGTGTGTAAGCCAGGCTGACACACCACCCAAGGACTCAGATATCGATGACGACAATGATGACAACAACAACAACAACAACCCCAAGCCTTCTTGTGTTAAGGGCCAAGGACCCTAAGGTGCGACGTGCACGAGTTTGTATGACGGTGGCGGGACTTGTTCTTCAAGGGATAGACAGGTGGCTAACGCTGACCCTTGGATGCGCTGATATGAGTGGTCTGCACGCGTGCAAGACACTAGTGGGGATAATGAAAGATGTAGAGGAGAGTCTCGACGATGTTCGAGACGACTTGCACGAAGTGCGGGCGAAAACTGAAGGCGCTGTGGAAGCTACAACACTTGGGATTAAACCAAGTCAGGCTTAAGGCCCAACTCTAGGAAAACACAAGGGTTTATATACATGTGAGGAGGCTGTATGACTAAGGACTAATACGACGAGTACTTGTACTAGTAACGAGTCATAGTCCAAGAAATGGAGTCATATACTGCAGAACTGACTCACGCATGAAGGTAACAAGAAGGGAGTCAATATGAGTCGTGAAACGAGGCTATGAGGAAAGTATAGTAAGCGGGCCGAGAATCCGGAAGCGAGACTGAGGTAAGCGAATAGAGACGAGTCAGGGGTAGGGATAGGGTCATGTGAGGTCAGGTGAGGGAGTATCAGATGATACGCAGGTGACTTGGGAGCAGGTGATATAGGACAGGTGACTTTGAGGAGCGGATGACTGAAGTGGCATGTGACTGGTCATGTGAGTGGTCAGGTGACTAGTCAGGTGATTGGTCATGTGATCAAGATGGATGGGTGGTTGGTCACGTGATGGGAAAGACTTAGTAAGCAGGTGGAAAATGAAAAATGCACCCTGCATAGGCCCAAGAACGTAACATGACGCCCTTCCTAGAAAGTCACTACCACGTGACTTCAGGAGGTCGGTCCAGAGTGCCAATTAGCATGTCGTTATCAGTGTCTTCCCATGTGACGCCCAGTGTGTCGTATGCGCGGAGCACCAGGTCGCTATTTTCATCAGCCCATATAGCTGCTAGTGTTTCATATTTGCTGTCGCGTGTGCAGAACATCCCATAGTTGGCATGTGTTTCTGGTACCAGGCAAGTCATCCCAGTGCAGTTGTGGTGAGGGATGGGGCAATCCTCATGAGCGTGAAGCGGGGAGTAGCATCTCCCACAGAAGACCCAGAGCGGGCAATCCTCCTTCAGATGATCTGGTGTCTCATCGTGACATTTGAGACAGTAGGGGTAAGAGACGTGTGCGCGCTTGCGCGGGGTAAGAGGTGAAGGGGAGGCGGCTCGTTTTAATGACTGGGGGGTGGGTAGTGGGTCTTCGTCTGGGTATCGTAGCTCCATGAGAGCTTCAGCTATCTCCAATGGTGAGGGCGTTGTCGTCATGGGGATGCCTGGGGAGCGCGCTATTGAAATGCTCAAGTGGGTAGGGGTTGGGGATAGTGGTGTCTGTGGGAGGTTGCTGGTACTTGCGGGTGGATGTGACGGTTCTGATGTGGATGAAGTCGCGTTTGACAATGCAGTGGGTGTTGACAAAGGTGGGCTCGCTTGTTCCTGCTCTGACGAAGGTGGAGTAGTGGGATATGGTGTTACCAGATTGGTAAACATGGGTGAGTATAGTGAGGTCGCTAAATTGCTTGACATAGTTAATGGCACTGGGGGGGAATAGACGTGGGGTGAAGGACATTCAACAGTGGTAGACACAGCGGTAGTCTTGGCAGAAGTGGGAGTGCTCCAGAGAGTGTTCAAATGTGGTGTGAATCCTAGTATAGACGATCGGAAGTCCTGTTTCCTTGTTTCTTGGTCCTGAGTCTGGTACAAATTTGTGGAATTTGTAGGGGTTGGGGTAGATAGACGGGTCTCTGAAGAGGGAACAGAAGAAGTAGAAGGAGGGCTGGGGTTGGCTGTAGTTGATGACTGGTTTGCGGGGCATGATGGGGATGTGTTGTCTAGCAAGAGGGTATTTATGCTGTGCGCAACCTGGAAATCAGCTAAGAGTTCAGGTGCATGAAGTTCTTCAGCGTTAACCCATGAGTCGTGCGCAGGTGAGTATCCTTTCCACCTGACCAGGTATTGTTTCTTCTTCCACCGCCCATAGGTACATTCTTTGATTATCTGTTCGACTTCCCATTCTTCTTCGCCTTCGATGATATCAGGTGGTGGTTCGATAAAATTGGGGCCGTGCTGATCGGTTTCTTTGTAGGGCGTAAGAAGGGAGGCGTGGAATATGTCGTGTATTTTCCAGGTGGGTGGGAGGCTGAGTTTGTAAGCGACGTTTGATATTTTGGCGGCTACCATAAATAGTCCGTACCGCCTTGGTGCTAGCTTCGTGGTGATGTTGCTTGGTAATCTGAGGTTTGTTCCTTCGAGCCAAACTTTGGTTCCTACTTCGAATGGCGTAAACCGGGGGCGTTCTTTGATCCAAGATTCTTGCGCTTTATGTTGAGCTTCTTGAGCAGCGTTCCTGGCTTCTTTGATTGCTGACAAACGTTGTTCAAATGTGGGAAGGTTCGATAATCTGGTTGGCTGATGAATTTGTGGCGTGTATCCGATAAGGAGGTCGAAAGGTGTCTTCTTTGTCATTGCCGAGGGCCATGAATTCTTTGTATATTGGGCAAGTGGGAGCCATGCGTGCCAGTTGTTCTGCTGCGTACCACAGAAGACTTGGAGGTATTGTTCCAGGGTTTGATTGGTTCTTTCGCTGGATCCGTCGGTCTGAGGGTGGTATGCTGTGCTCATGTTCTGTTTGATGTGAAGGAGCTTACAAAGCTCCGTCGCGAACTTTGATGTGAAGCGAACGTCGCGGTCCGATATGATTTTGCAAGGTATGCCGTAGTGCGGAGTTATGTGATTCAGGTACAGAAGTGCGACTCCTTCTGAGTCGATCGCCTCGTTGCATGGGATAAAGATAGATGCCTTCGAGCAATCTGTGTCCGTGACTGTGAGAATGGTGTCGTATCCGCCTGACCGTGGGAGTTTAGTGATGAAGTCCATTGCGACTGTTTCGAAAGGGCGAGCGTTCTCTGCGGGAGTAATAGGAAACAGCGGTGGGTGGGCAGGACGAGTGTTAACTTTTGTCATCTGGCAGGTAGCACATCCTTTGATGTATTCAGTGACAAATGTTTTCATGTTCGGCCACCAGTAGTACTGTGAAAGAAGTTGCAGTGTCTTGGTAATCCCGGGATGGCCGGCCGTCACATGATTGTGGAAAAGGGAAATTACCCCCCTTCTAAGCGCGTTGTCTGCCACGACAACTAAGGCGGTCCCGTGATGCCAGTGGGTCCCGTCCAATAGGGTGAGGTTATGTAATGGTGCCCATCGCTTGAGTTCTGATTGGTGCGGATATTGCCCTATTTTGACTTTGCTCTCCCAGTTGTCATGGATACTGTCTATGTCGAAGATGCGGATATGCGTATCTTCTCCACCGGGCCGCCTGTCTCCGGGGTGACTCCCGACCATGGATGTTACAATCCACCCAGTTTTTCGTTTTACCACCTACCCCAAGCACCCTCAGGACCCGTCGTACCTCCCGCACCAACCACCCAGACCCCTCAGAATATATCCCAACCAATAGCACCACCATCGGTACTTCCCAGAGCACGCACACCCCCGCTACCCACTTCCTTCAGCCAAGCGATACCAGCCATCCCGATCATGTGGCCTACTCACACGCGCCAACATTCCTCTATGGAATACTTCGTAGAGCCCACACCAATGACCACAGATCCCGCTACAGACAGCGATGGAGACAGTCCTATGAGGGACTGCAGTCCTAGCCCACCACACGTGCCATACCAGCCTAGACCATCTGGCTCTAACATCTATGAGTTAGAAGCCAACGAGCAGCCTTCACCGCCATGGAAAGCATGGCTTAGTCAGCCATCCCCGCCTACCAGTATAACCCGGCCCATCTCCCCGAGCAGTGAGACCTCAGCACCTAAACGCCAACGTCATGATGATGGGACCTACACACCCATTACGTCATCAGCCACATCTCCGACATCCCCGAACAACCCTAGCGCCCAAGCCACTCCTGATTACCAAAGCCTACCAAGTCCCCGGTCTGTGGGATCCGATCAAGATCCAAATATGGAGTCACCTCCTATGCTGCTAGAGTAAGCAGATCCCCATCAAAGTGGATTACCAAAAGCAGATACAATACTCATTCGCTTACGCGCCCTTCGTATCGTCATCTCCCGGCCCCCGAATTAGAGCGCATCAGCGCATCTACTGTACCTCTGTCCTGACTCATTTCCAGACTCGATATGACTCGTAGTTACTGCGCAACTGCGCATTCTCTGACTCGTACTTACTTGACTCATTCCAAGTGACCCCTGTAATAGTTTCGACTCATACTTAGCTATAGTAAGCATAGCATAGCCTCAGACTCCTCATGTATATAAACCAGCCCGTAGTTACAAGTCAAAGCTCTAAGCTTGACTTGGTTTCCAATCCAAACGTCTTGAAAGTCTTCACTCTACCGTTCGACTTCCCTCCCCCTTTCTAAAATCCCTCTCAGGTCTTTGACATCGTCAAAGACACCTTAGCCATTGTTACTCGTCACCACCACTTCGTGCAAGTCGCACCTTAAAGGTCCTTGGGCCTTAACAGAATCCCACCGGTCTGCGTGGTCCTGGTTTTTCTGTGCCATTTGCGCAGGTAGTTGGTGGATCTCTTTGGTATAATATCGCTCCTGTGCCGATTTGTGAAGCATCCACTTCTAGCTCGAATTGTCTAGAAGGGTCTGGTTTGACTAGTACCGGTGAATTGGTTATGAGCATGATTATTTTGTCCTGTGCTTCGCGTTGTGCTGGTCCCCATTCGAATGGGACGTCCTTGCCTGTAAGCTTAGTGATAGGTGCGGCGATGGTCGAGAAATTCTTGCAAAACATCCTGTGGTATCCAGCGACGCCTAAGAATCCTCTAGCTTGCCTAAGATTGAGTATATCACGTGTTAAGGGCCAAGGACCCTAAGGTGCGACATGCACGGGTTTGTATGACGGTGGCGGGACTTGTTCTTCAAGGGATAACAGGTGGCTAATGCTGACCCTTGGATACGCTGATATGAGTGGTCTGCACGCGTGCAAGACACTAGTGGGGATAATGAAAGATGTAGAGGAGAGTCTCGACGATGTTCGAGACGACTTGCACGGAGTGCGGGCGAAAACTGAAGGCGCTGTGGAAGCTACAACACTTGGGATTAAACCAAGTCAGGCTTAAGGCCCAACTCTAGGAAAACACAAGGGTTTATATACATGTGAGGAGGCTGTATGACTAAGGACTAATACGACGAGTACTTGTACTAGTAACGAGTCATAGTCCAAGAAATGGAGTCATATACTGCGGAACTGACTCACGCGTGAAGGTAACAAGAAGGGAGTCAATATGAGTCGTGAAACAAGGCTATGAGGAAAGTATAGTAAACGGGCCGAGACTCCGGAAGCGAAACTGAGGTAAGCGAATAGAGACAAGTCAGGGGTAGAGATAGGGTCATGTGAGGTCAGGTGAGGAAGTATCAGGTGATGCGCAGGTGACTCGGGAGCAGGTGATATAGAACAAGGTGACTTTGAGGATCAGGTGACTGGAATGGCATGTGACTGGTCATGTGAGTGGTCAGGTGATGCGCAGGTGACTCGGGAGCAGGTGATATAGGACAAGGTGACTTTGAGGAGCAGGTGACTGGAATGGCATGTGATTGGTCATGTGAGTGGTCAGGTGACTAGTCAGGTGATTGGTCATGTGATCGAGATGGATGGGTGGTTGGTCACGTGATGGGAAAGGCTTAGTAAGCAGGTGGAAAATGAAAAATGTACCCTGCGTAAACCCAAGAACGTAACATGATGCCCTTCCTAGAAAGTCACTACCACGTGACTTCAGGGATGTCGGTCCGGAGTGCCAATGAGCATGTCGTTGTCAATGTCTTCCCATGTGACGCCTAGTGTGTCGTATGCGTGGAGTACCGGGTCGTTATGTCCGTCAACCCATATGGCTGCTAGCGTTTCGTATCCACTGTCGCGTGTGCAAAACATCCCATAGTTAGCGTGCATTTCTGGTACCAGACAAGTCATCCCAGTGCAGTTGCGATGGGGGGTGGGGCAATCCTCATAAGAGTGAAGTGGGGAGTAGCATCTCTCACAGAAGACCCAGAGTGGGCAGTCCTCCTTCAGATGGTCTGGTGTCTCGTCGTGACATTTGAGACAATAAGGGTAAGAGACATGTGCGCATTTGCGCGGAGTGAGGGGTGAAGGGGAGGCGGCTCGTTTTAATGACTGGGGGGATGAGTAGTGGGTCCTCATCTGGGTATCGTAGTTCCATGAGGGCTTCAGCTATCTCCAGGGGTGAGGGCGTTGTCGTCAGGGGAATTCCTGGGGAACGCGCTACTGAAATGCTTAAGTGGGTAGGGGTTGGGGATAGTGGTATCTGTGGGAGGTTGCCGGTGCTCGCGGGTGGATGTGACGGTTCTGATGTGGATAAAATCGTGTTTGACAATGCAGTGGGTGTTGACAAAGGTGGGCTCGTTTGCTCCTGCTCTGATGAAGGTGGAGCAGTGGGATATGGTGTTACCAGATTGGTAAACACGGGTGAGTACAGTGAGGTTGCCAAATTGCTCGACATAGTTAATGGCACTGGGGGGAAATAGACGTGGGGTGAAGGACATTCAGCGGTGGTAGATGCAGCGGTAGTCTCGGCAGAAGTGGGAGTGCTCCAGAGAGTGTTCAAATGTGGCGTGAATCCTAGTATAGACGATCGGAAGTTTTGTCTTCTTGTCTCTTGGTCCTGGATCTGGTACAAATTCGTGGAATTTGTAGGGGTTGGGGTAGATAGACAGGTCTCTGAAGAGGGAACAGAAGAAGTAGAAGGAGGGCTGGGGTTGGCTGTAGTTGATGACTGGTTTGCGGGGCATGATGGGGGTGTATCGTCTAGCAAGAGGGTTTTTATGCTGTGCGCGACCTGGAAATCAGCTAAGAGTTCTGGTGCATGAAGTTCTTCAGCGTTAACCCATGAGTCATGCGCAGGTGAGTATCCTTTCCACCTGACCAGGTATTGTTTCTTCTTCCACCGCCCATAGGTACGTTCTTTGATTATCTGTTCGACTTCCCATTCTTCTTCGCCTTCAATAATGTCAGGTGGTGGTTCGATAAAATTGGGACCGTGCTGATCGGTTTCTTTGTAAGGCGTAAGAAGGGAGGCGTGGAATACGTCGTGTATTTTCCAGGTGGGCGGGAGGCTGAGTTTGTAAGTGATGTTTGATATTTTGGCGGCTACCATAAATGGTCCATACCGCCTTGGTGCTAGCTTCGTGGTGATGTTGCTTGGTAATCTGAGGTTTGTTCCTTCGAGCCAAACTTTGGTTCCTACTTCGAATGGCGTAAACTGGGGACGTTCTTTGATCCAAGATTCTTGCGCTTTACGTTGAGCTTCTTGAGCGGCGTTCCTGGCTTCTTTGATTGCTGACAAACATTGTTCAAATGTGGGGAGGTTCGATAATCTGGTTGGCTGATGAATTTGTGGCGTGTATCCGATAAGGAGGTCGAAAGGTGTCTTCTTTGTCGTTGCCGAGGGCCATGAATTCTTTGTATATTGGGCAAGTGGGAGCCATGCGTGCCAGTTGTTCTGCTGCGTACCACAGAAGACTCGGAGGTATTGTTCCAGGGTTTGATTGGTTCTTTCGCTGGATCCGTCGGTCT
>Ga0307510_10010113_pt1 | contig 11216 bp, 12 predicted proteins | sample 12_EM_MG_FD_207224 | JGI IMG/M metagenome (GOLD analysis project Ga0307510, IMG submission 207224) | Populus trichocarpa ectomycorrhiza microbial communities from riparian zone in the Pacific Northwest, United States - 12_EM | ecosystem: Host-associated > Plants > Roots > Unclassified | place... | reverse complement strand
AAAAGAGTTCAGCAACCGGGATTCCCACATGGTCACCCACTGTAGTACTAACCGGTCGATACGATGCTTGTTTACCGCAGAGCGGACGGGATGCGAAATTTTCATCGTTCTGTGGCCGAACACATTTACATAGAATTCTTTTCGAGTTATAATCTGAAGCGACGATTTTACGCAGGCATCTAAAATGACCCCAATTTCACTAGTAAAGAGCTGGAGGTGGGCGCTTGTGGACCGAGACCGAGATCATGCTCAATTGATGATGCGCGAACGTGTTCAGCCACAATGTGATGAAATTTCCCAGCTCTCCATTCCAGCATTTTTGTTGTGTGCTCGGTAGCGGCGCCATAGCCAAACACAATAACAACCCCCCATGTTCTACGATAGATTACAGCGCTTTAAGGATTCTAGAGGTATTCACTAAAGACAGAGATGCATCTTCAAGGTGTGGGGTTTAATATTTGGGCCACCACTAAGTTAAACTATAACTCTTTGAGTTTTTCATCGCCAATCATCTCTCTCTCGAGGTATGATAGAAGCACCCAAACTTTTCATAAGTTGCTGCCCATTTATCGGCTCTACCTAAATGATAGATGGATCACGATCCACCTTTTCGGCCTTATCAACAACAATTAATGAGAGGGTACGAGAGCCAGGTCGGCATTTGCACTCGACCCCTTGCTTGGCCTTTCAGAGCCTTTGATTATCCCTAGATATCAGGAGGGTGCAATAATCAAATAATCACATAGATCAAAAGTAACTTTACTGCTCTTTTTAGATAATATTTTATTCTCCGCTTGACTACTCTATCCTCCTAGTAGAAGAGGAAGCAACTATGACCAGTTAAGTGCACTCGTACTTTATTAATACTAGACCGACCGTGCCCTGAGCGAGGTGGTGCCCTCAGCGAGGCATGGTAGTGTTGCTGTGGCGGAACCGGTGTTTAGTAAGAGTCCTCATATCCATCTCTCAAAAAGTCGATGGGGTCAAGTGTAATTTAATCACCAACGGAAGCCCTCCAATGCACTGACTCATCATGTCGGCCTTCTGGGCGCAATATTTGTCATCTCCTACTGCATAGTGCTTGTAAATAATTTAGTGAGCCGGAGGAGTTACATCATTTTTTTCATATAGCTTCCCTGCTTCTTCCTACTGATTGTGATGTCAAGTGCCGCACCGCGGAGTATCATACAAACATTGTTTAGTAAACTCATAATGCAGCCCCTACGTCCCTATAAAGTCCCGCATACCCCGCGTCCCCCAAAAGTATAAAACCTTATGTTTTTCCGCCACCTTGTCCGACAAACCTTCTCACGCTCATCTAGTCCTTTGAAGGCCTGGCCAAGTTTACAACATCAATCGAATTGCAGAGAAATGGTACAACTTGACCCTTTAGAGTAAAAGTGGGATCGCTAATCGGCTTCGGTATAGTCTTCTTCTGGTCAGAAAATCACCGATTGGGTGGCTACAGTATAGTTTGCCTTCCGCAGGTTAGTTGATCACTACTAACCAGCAACAACAGGACTCTAAAAGTGGGGAATTCAATCGCAAGCCCGTAAGTTCTTCCATTCAAGAATAAAGGATCAATTCTCACAATTCCCCCCAGCCATCCTTCCGCGACCAGGTTTCTCGTGAAACCAATGCCAAATTCCCTCCCGAGAGCGGTCGTTACCACCTCTACGTTAGCTATGCCTGCCCATGGGGTCAGCCACCTAGTCTGGTCTAAAGTACCTACACTAACAACCCTTAGCCCACCGAACCCTCATCACCCGCGAGCTTAAAGGCCTACAGGACGTAATCGGCATCAGCGTAGTACACTGGCACCTTGGGGAGAATGGCTGGCGTTTCGGCACCATCGAAGAGGCTGCGGAGTGTCCCGAAGTGGCTATCAGTCCCGAAGCAAATACCGGGGCATCATTCCTGAGGGATGTCTACTTCAAGGCCCAGCCGAACTATGATGGCCGCTATACGGTGCCTACGTTTTGGGATAAGAAGGATAAGACTATCGTCTCTAACGAGAGCAGTGAGATTATCAGATTTTTATACACGGAGTTTGATGACTTGATTGACGAGAGCAAAAAGGGGGTCACATATTATCCTGAGAAACTCAGAAAGGAGATCGATGAGCTGAATGAGTGGGTTTATGGAACTGTGAATAACGGGGTTTATAAAGCCGGGTTTGCGACGTAAGTGATGTCGACTGCTGGAAGTGTGCGAGCCGGCCACTAACACCGCCATAGGAAACAAGAACCCTATGAGGCAGCCGTCACAAAACTATTTGAGTCTCTCGACCGTATTGAGAAGATTCTCAAGGACTCGGATGGACCATATCTTCTCGGGAAGGTCCTCACAGAGGCGGATATCCGCTTATATCCCACCATTGTCCGCTTTGACCCGGTCTATGTCCAGCATTTCAAGTGCAATCTTCGGATGATTAGACATGAGTATGAAATCCTCCCCCACCGTGCTAGATACTCATAGGGCCGTGAATGGGCTTATTCTGGTATCGTAGTTATCCCGCAATCGAGAAGTGGATGAAGCATCTATATTACGACATTCCGGGATTTAAGGAGACGACAAACTTTGAGCACATCAAGAAGGTAGAAATAAAATGAAAAATCCTCAGGGAGTGGTGCACGAGTTGGCCCGCTGACAAACTCGATAGCACTACACGAGGTCGCACAGCCAGATTAACCCCAAGGGGATCACGCCTCTTGGCCCAGTCCCGGATATCATGCCGAAGGATGTCTAGCGATGAATTTCTATTAGCTCATATGTTAAGAGGTTGGCGGATGTTCATTGATATACTGTAGTAGCTATCCAATATCGGCACCAAATACCGAGCGTTCATCGCTATTTCCATGATCTAAAATTTACTCACGTAGCTGCATGCTCTCACCAAAGTAAAAGTGAGCCCGATCAATCCCCTTAAGCACTCACTCAAGGGGAGTCAAGGCCATCCAGATATTCGTGATGTTTCCAGGATAATCTAATTCAATGCCCTACCCGCGCATCACTCACTCACACACACACCCTCGCTACAGTATATGAGCCGGAAGGTATCGCATTACAAATGTGTTCGGCCATAGAACGATGAAAATTTCGCATCCCGTCCGCTCTGCGGTAAACAAGCATCGTATCGACCGGTTAGTACTACAGTGGGTGACCATGTGGGAATCCCGGTTGCTGAACTCTTTTGCACTCCCTCTTTTTTATTATTATTCTGCTTTTATTATTATTATTTGCTTTTCGTCCTCAGCCAAGTGTCGTTCACGCCCGGGGGCTGCCAAGGTTCCTCCTTCTGCGTAGGAATGCCGTGAGGGTCGAAGTTGAGGATATATTATTACCTTGGAAGTGGTGGGGGGGATTCCTAGGGGTAAGCGAGCTTGGGGGCTTTATGGCGCCGTCGCATAATAAGGTGTCTTGATGTGGCGATGAGTGAGCCTGATAAAGACAGGGGTTTAAAAACTTTTTTTTTCCAGTTGGCGTTCACAAGAGGTCACTCGAAAAACTTCCGGGTTGTTAGTGCTAGGTCACTGCTATAGTCACCGGAGCACACCAACGACATACCATGCCTAATTCTCGCAAAAGGGGGAGAGAAAGGAAGGAGGAAAGGAAAGGAAAGGAAAGGAAAGGAAGAGATCTGAGTTGAGTATATCATTTCTAGCAAGGGGGCGCACGAACTACTTAATAATCTACATCTTAGGAACATTCTCCTCCTCCAAGGCAACTCCCTGCAAACCCCCCTCGATGCCGGTGGTCCCGGCACGTTCCTCCTTTTGCACAAGCCTCTTACGGATCTGAACGACCAAGTCGTCCATGCTAACGTCCACACCATTCTTTTCGGGATGGTCTCCTTTCAGCCCCATCTCTTTGATCTTGACTTTGCCCTCTTTCAGCTCATCCTCACCGAGCACGACAGCGAATGGGACCCCATTTTTCTCCGCGGCAGTGAATTGTTGAGGAAGTTTTGGTTTATTTTTATACATAAATTCGGCCTATATCTGTTAGCATCCGCTCTGGCTGGAGGGGGAGGGTGAAGAGGACCTTAATACCAGCATCCCAAAGGGTTCTGCAAACTCCCATGCGCTCTTTGAGTAATCCTGTGAACCCTTTACCGCCAAACGCCATGACGTACACTTCGACTTCATTACCGCGAACTTCGCCCGTCATGCGTGCCTTTGTAATGCTGAAGATGCGGTCTACGCCGAAGGAGATACCGACGCAGGGGACGCGGCCCTTGGCGTTGTTGGCAAACATACCGACTAGTTCGTCGTATCTACCACCTGCGGCGATCGAGCCGATGCCGATGGAGTCGTCATTAGAACGGTCGGCGTCTGGATCGTCGGATCCAGGCGCCCGCTGCGATTTGGTAGACTTGCCGGCTGGTGGGGCGGAGGCTTCAGTCACTACTTCGTAGATTATGCCGGTGTAGTAGTCCAGCTGTTTTCGAGTTAGATTTTGAGTGAATTGGTGACGAAGGAAGGGGGAGGATTACCCCGCGAGCAAGGGAAAGGTCGAAGGAAAGTTTTGGCATGACGCAAAAAACTTCGAGATAGTTGAACAGAAGGCTCATATCTTCGATGCCGCTAGCGAAAGATTCGTTGCTGGTTAGGGTTTCATCTTGTAATAACTCATCCAGCAGTTCTTTTCCACCCTTCTTCTGGACGTATTCTCCGATCTTGTCGGCGACTTCTGGATCTAATCCTTTCTCCTCTATCATCTCTTTACGAACGTCTTCCCAGGAAGCCTAGCCAATAAGCACAGATCAGTAACCCATCCCAACACACAAAATCACTCGACCTACCTTATCTAACTTATCTACCGCACTTGAAATACTCCGAATCTTGTCTATCGGAACACCACAGATCTGAAACAGCCCATCGAGGATCTTCCGATGATTAATTTTGATAGTATAACTCCCCAAGTCCAGACTGTCCAAGATCTCCGTAGTGATCCTCAGGATCTCGGCATCAGGGAGCATAGGATCGTAGGTGCCGGCGATATCGAAATCACACTGGTAAAACTCCCTCATCCGGCCTTTGGTCATAGCGGGCTGATCGCGGCGGTACACCTTGGCGATGTGGTAGCGTTTTATGTTCTGGATAGATGGGTTCATGGCGAGCCAGCGTGCGAACGGGACCGTTAGATCGTAACGCAGAGAACAGATTTCTCCGCCTTGATCCGCGAGGTCGTAGATTAGTTTGGAGTCTTCGCCGTATTTACCCGTGAGAACTTCGCGGAGTTCGAAGACACTAACATCCCCAAGTCAGTTATGTTTGTTTGCTAGCTTCTTCTCCGCCAAAGGAGAAAGAGAGCAAATACGTACGGAGTATCAATAGTAACCGCCCCGTGGCGCTTAAACACATTCGTTATAGTAGAAAATATCTTATCACGGATAACCATATCCTTTCCCTCCCAATCCTTGGTCCCTTTAGGAACCTTCAACTCAAACCCTCTCTTCTGCTTCCCAGCCTTCTCTTTCCCCTTTCCCCCTTCCTTTGGCGGCATGGCTGATTCGCTCATCGCTCGGAGGTTCAGTCTAGATAGCAGAAGTAGTGTGCGTGGCGGTGGCGGTGGGAGGGATTGCCGGAGGAGTAACGTGGTGAGTGCTCTGGTGATGGTGGGGGTTGATGAGGGGTAATGGAGGGGCATTTCGATGTTGTGACACGTGGAAACCTAAAGGTTAACAGAATACCGGTAAACAAACCCCCGAACCGCGCAACTAGTTAAACGCAATTCCTGTTCGGGGAAAGAGAAAGAAGAAAAAAGAGAAGAGAAATATTAGCACACCGACAAGGTGAGCATCTATAAATAATTGTCGTTTCAAGTCTCTATCCGTAAGGCAGCGCGGCTGATCCCTCTCGTTACCATAACTGCGGTACGATACTATAATAATATACATCAATTCCCTTCCAGGCATTATATCTGTAACTACCTGTGGTCTTGAGCCTCAGGGTTAGGGCTCTATGGAACCAACCCTGACACAGGCCAGGATCTGCCAAACCAGAACCTGAGTGTGAATTCGAGTGATGGAGAGTGATCGGGTATGTGACCAGCCGGTTCGGTAAAGGACCATCGCGCTGATATTGGAACAAAAAAAATATCTCTCACAAAGCGAACCACCAAAGCATCACCATGAGCGACTGATTGTGACCACAGCCCCCAGGCACCAGGACATTGGGACTCTCAATTGACTCCGAAAAGTCATTAGTTTCATATCATTACTATCATAATCATGAGCACATAAGAGCATGATGGCAATCCAGCTAAGCTGAGATAAAGCTAAGCCGAAGGGAAAGAGATGAAGAAAGGGGGCAAGGAGGTGAGGCATGGAAAAAGGGACAAAAGACGGGAACTACCCAAACCCACGACTCCGGAACAAGAGGAATAGAAAGAGTCCTAGAAGATAGGACCAAAGGAAAAAAAAGGAAAATGGGTATAAAGTTAAGTACCAAGATTCTTAAGAATCGAAGACGAAAATGAAAACTAGGCCCTGCCCGCCCTGTTATTTTCTAAGAAGGAAGAATCTTGATGAAATGGTGAAATAGTGAAATAGTGAAATAGTGAAATAGTGAAATAGTGAAATAGTGAAATAGTGAAAGAGGATGAGAAGAGAGAAATGATAATGTGTATCCCACGAGTGTTTTTTTTTCATTGTCGTTCGTAAATGCAAGAAGCCGCCAGATATAGATGACAAGACAAATGGAAAGAAGCAATAAAGTTTCTACATCAGAAAGTGTTTTCCGAGTGCTGGATGCAAAAGGGAAACGTAGCCTCCGAAAAAGAAAAGAAAGGAAGAGATAGCGAAAGTGAAAAAAATGGCGTCTGCTATGCAGAGCATCGAACACCCGTGAAAGCAATTGACCGAACCTAAAAACTCCGCTCATGTGCGCCCATCCTTCATGAATTATTTCAAGGTCTAAACATGCTATCCATCACCTTCCGGGCAAAGCCCCCCATCTCCCCTCCTTCTCTCAAGAGCTCATCGAACCCCTCTAACTGTCTAACCGCATGGAACATCTTGGCCACATAAGTTGTGATGCTTTCCCGTAACAGAGCAGTTTCGTTGTCCCTTCCATAAACACCACCTTTGTACCCCCCATTTCCGTTCCCGTTACTAGTACCATTCATACTGCTCGAGTTGCTAATCCTGCTTGTACTTCTTCGCTCGGTTGTCATGGCCAACCCAACATCGCTTCCCTCGGCCGCTTGACCAAAGGCAGAAGCCGCGCCCTCTCGATTCTCCATGACAGAACTTGCTACCATAGGGTCGTTGAGTGGGTATCCGCTGCCTGAGCCGCCACCATAAACATATCCATGTGTGTATCCCGTGCTAGGGCTTCCTTCTCTTGGCATCATCCCTGACCCACTGAGCGAGGAGCCCACTCCACTATCCCTTTTTCTGGTAGATATGCTTTCTGGCAAGTCCTCAAAGGCGAACCTAATCAATCTCAATAGTCTCTGACTGGGTGGGTTGGGGCTCGCCAGGTCAAGTAATTCATTCATAAGATGGATCCGAATAAGGCTCTTGAGTTGGGAGATTCCGAATTTGTCTGCCATTAAGAACAATGCGTATTTTTGTTCATCTAGTTCCTCCTCTTCGTCCATCATCTCAACGGTATTATCATAGGTGTTGAGATAGTCATAGGTTGGCTCCTCTGGTGGTTGTTGTGATTCGACAAAACTGCTGGCAATCGTTGACACGGCATCATCCATGCCACGTGGTGGAATGTTGGGGGGTGACCGTGGCGAATGGTGCATGCCATCTGGTGTAGCCTTTTTTGCTGCAACGACAACACTTGGGGATCCTGGGATGTAACCATTTGTATTCATGTTCGATGCTAGTGGGTACTCTCCGGTGTATAGGAACTCCAAGAGGGCTTCAAAAATCTTGGGATCTTCATCTGGTAAAATAATCCTTCCTTCTCTTGCTTCCCTAAACCCCGGTCTCAGTGCCGCCTCAAACCATTCGCTTCTGGCTGCAAGGATTGCTTTGTGTCCATGAACAACATGCCTATCTGGACCGACAACCAATTCCAAATCAGAGTACTTTCGGCTATTGATTAGTGATCGGAGATTCTTCCCTACAGGATCAACAACAGACACGCCACTCGTCTTCTGGTCCCAGTAGCTCGCCGGAGCAGAAGCGGCTCGAGCAGCCGCGTGATTGGCACTAATCATAGGACCTCCTAATAAGTTACCGGTCATGGTCGGGCTCAATGGTCTTCGCATCTTCTCGCCATCGGGGTGGTATCTCAGCCGACATACGATGTCGACGGTACGTCTTGTGTTGACGACGGGGTCTCGAAGCAATATGCTGTTGTCAAGCAGTCCAGGGAAGCCCCACGACAGTTGGTTCTCGCGGTAAACAGCGACCGTGCTCTTGTCCTTCAACTGTCGGCCCTCAGAATTGAGGATCACAAACTGCAAGTAACGGATGTCTCGAGTCCAGGTCCGCTCCTGGAGCTCATTGTCGGTCATAGCAACGTAAAGGAAAATACCATATACCCGATTTCCGGCAGAGTCGACGTTTTGCTGGAAGAGCATTCGCCAAACCCAACCGTCTGGGTGGCCAAAATTTTGTGAATATCTGTAGCAATTGTCAGCCTAAAATTCCTTCAACAAACACCGCGAGTTTAAAAGTAGCATACGTTTCGAAATCTGCCGATAAATCAACGTTTCGCCATCGATACTACACGGTTAAACAAAATTAAAAAAATAAAATTAGATTTAGTCAACAGCGGAGCTCGCAGTAAAACTTACCACCCAAGTGACGTATTCTGATGTAACGGAGTTGATCTCCAGAGTCATAGGAGACAAGGGAATGTGAACTATGGATGCTGCCATTTTGATTGCTTCCACCTCAATTCGTCGTACATAAAACGGCTAACTCGATTCCGCCGATGCAGTGAGCGGTGCAAGCCCGTCCGACTTGCTGGTAACTCCTCTGAGTCTTCGTAAAGGGGAACTCAAGGTAGGGCGTAGTTTCGGGAATGGTAGCCCCGTTTATGGAAACACTGTACGTGCAGATAGAGGGAGAGGAAGCACTCGGTGAGGGAGGATGGCCCTGTTGTGTCAATGTCCGCTCGGGAGGGACGCTACTGTGCCTAACCTTCTAGCCATGAAGCGAATTAGAATTTGAATCGCGAGGTTTGGGAGAACTTGATGGATAAAACAAGAAGAGGTCTATTATATACCGGAGAATATGACTATCTATGGACGAAGGCAGGTAAGACGAGAGCAAAGCGCAAATAAATTTGTGGAACACGTTTGTACCGCACGTTTAAAGTGACCTGTTTAAAAAGGGAAAAGAAAAACAAAAAACTTTTTATGGTGTTTGTTGACCCCACCCTAAGCTCGCTTTGCTTGCTTGCTTGGAGGGACTATCAAAAAAAGGGAAAAAGCAAAGCAAAGAGCCTCGACGTGTGTGGGGTGCGGGTGCTGGGTACGACCTGGCTCCGTACGGCCGCGAATGTGGATGGTTTACCGGGAATGAGGGAGTGAGTGATTGAGCTGACCGAGCACACAGCTTAGTGAGGGTGCGAGCAGAGGAATGATCAACAAAGGAGGAATTGGGTGTGTGTGTGTGATGGGAGTGGAAGAAGGAAGACAAGATGTGAGGGAGGGGTGGTGATGGAAGGAGCGAGGGGTTCAAGGGGGCACGGGCTGGAGGTAGCTGGGGGGGGGGGGGGGTTAAAGTAAACCGCACCGCGAAGCAGCAGCGAAGGGAGGATGGGGTGGTGGTGGGAAAGAGTGAGTGCGAGAGAAGGCGAGAGAGAAAAAAGAGGCAGCGGTGTCACGGAGAGGCAGGCGAGAGCAGAATAAAGTATCAGAAGCGTGAAAGAGTTGATAGACACAGGGAGAATGAACGAGCGAACGAAGCAAGCAAGCAGCAAGCAGGCAAGCAAGCAGCAGCAGCAGCAGTCCGGAGAGCAGTGCAGACTAGATCGCCGGCCACGCTGGCCAGCGAAGCCCGAAGAGAAAGGAAGCCTGCCATGTTGTTGTCATTGTACTGTACATAGAACATCCCTCCACCCTCTTGCCCACCCCCTCCCCCCGTTCAATTGACCAAGGGCCAGCCAGCGAGCGGCCCAACCCCAGCCCAAGCGGCGTGTATTTTTCCCTCACTGATAGTGAGCGGCCACATCGGGGCGAAAGTGCACACAATCAATGCGTTCTAATTAGAGCATTTTAGCAAGCATTCTTCTACAAATAGAGAGCGAGAGATAGAGAGCGAGTGCTGGTATAGGTTCAGGGAGAGATATTGGAAGTATAGAATGCGGATATCGGTAGGGTAGGGTACGATAGGAACGAACGAACGAACGAACAAATGGAGGGAGTGAGTGAGACGGGGAGAGAGTGGAGACAGAAGGGGGTGGCGGTGAGTCGGCGGCCAGTGAGTCTCATCTGCTTCCTGCTTGCATACGTGTTCAGGCGTGGTGAGTGTCTGTCCATCCTTCTGCACTCTAGCTCCCTAAACTTGCGCCAAATGTGTGTGAGCACGAAATTCTGTGTGTGGTCTGTTCTATCTATATGTGCGCTTAGCATAAATTTCTCTAATTGTGTGGGTGGGAGCTCGTTCTATCGGTGGCCTGTGGAGAAGGGGATATCTGGGGAGAACAGGAAAAAAAATGATAGCGAGGAGGAAGGAAGGGAGAAAAAAAATAAAACCGGATGGTTGATGGGAAAGCGGTTCTGCGTTGTCGCAGCACTTGCCTTCGCCCCCGCCTAAACCCCTCCCTCCCTCCATTCTTTTTTTTCTATCAACTTTTTTTTCTAAAAAGTCCTTTCCTCTTCCTACTCGAGTATCTCCCCTATGACAGGCCGCCTGGGCGTGCGTGTTGCCTCCCAGCAAATCGAAGGCTGCAGCTCTTTCGCAGCTGGGATAAAGTGGGTATCCCTTCGTTTCGTTGCCATTCGCCAGGCGATGAATGGCCAGCTGTACAGCAGATAGACGCAACAAAGCAGAAAACTAATTTGAATCCCAAAGCTTTAGTGTGATTACTCGGCGTTGGCCTCCGTCTGGCAAATTCGGTCCCATCCTCTTGCCACAACGTTCGTATGCAAACGCTCACCTTCATACAATCATGACTACAGGATAGAATTGCAATTGCAATTTTGGGGCAGGCTGTATCCTGGTATGTGGGAAGGGAGGGGAAAAAAACATATGTCACTACTTGAGTAACGTATGGAAAGCTGCGAGAGGGGAAAAAGTG
>Ga0307510_10010112_pt1 | contig 11216 bp, 9 predicted proteins | sample 12_EM_MG_FD_207224 | JGI IMG/M metagenome (GOLD analysis project Ga0307510, IMG submission 207224) | Populus trichocarpa ectomycorrhiza microbial communities from riparian zone in the Pacific Northwest, United States - 12_EM | ecosystem: Host-associated > Plants > Roots > Unclassified | place... | reverse complement strand
CTGCCTGTATCTACCTGCTTATCTAATTATTAGTTCTATTTTTACAGTAATGCTGTTCTTACAGCCCCGCTGTCCTTAAGTCCATTTTATTTTGTCAGCCTTACTGTAACTTAGTATATAAAATTGGTGACATCGACTGCGCCTGGAGGGGCGGGGGAGCCACAAGCAGCGCAGAGCGTATGTGTCAGGTCCTCCTCCAACTGGGCCTTGACGAGCCACATGCGGGTGCAGGAGACAAAGGCGTCTCTGACAATGTCAATAGGCGGCACCTGGAGGCGATCAGCCTGGACTACGGAGCAGAAATCGTCCCAGTCCTCAGCAGCCATATCAGCAAGGGTGGCGAGTTGGGTGGGGTCAATCTCAGTGCGGGTCTGATTGCGGGCTGTCAGGATGACAAGTTCAAAGAACGGATGGCATGACTTGTCATCGCCATGGCTCTCGAAGCGCCTGCGCGCATCGGCCATCTCGGCATCTTCTTCCTCGGCACGGGAGAGAGCGGACGCTACGTGGTAATCCACGCATTCCTCATCTTCTGGCGGGATGTCATATCCTGTATTATATCTGCCAATCCCAAGGGAGGTATTGTCATCAAGATCGGCACCCCATGCCGCATTGGCGGTCTCAACCGCGCGAAGGCGGGAGCCAATGTCCTCAACAGAGGACTTGATGGGGGCAAGGGAAGCAGTGATCGTCAACCCAAGGATGCACACCAGGCGCTTCTCCATCATCTCAGCAGGGGGTGGAGTAGGCGACAGTGTCACCGACGGGTAGCGTTCTACCAGGGAAACTTTCGGGGGGGAACCAGAGTCTGCCAACGCAACATTGGGACTGGAGACCAGTTGCGCCGAACTAGGGCGGGCGTCTCCTGAGGGAGCAGCCAATGCCATTGTGACGTCTGGGACGTCATTCAAAGACACAGGAGGGGCTGCGGCGGGCAGTGCCTCAGGGAGGCAGCTAGTCAGGGTTGAGGGTAAGCCAGAATCGGCATCTCCAAGGGTCCCCACTGGCGCTTTCGCGATGCCAGGTCCACTCAGCGGCCCGACCGCAAGTGTATTCGGAATGGGTCCAAGAACCTCTTGGGCGACACTAGGTCCAGCCCAGCCCCAAGCGTGGTCGCTTACAGGGGCGCAAAGAGGGGCAGAGGAATTCTGGCTACTCACCTGAAAGTCTGCCTTTGTCGGAGTCTTATCCAACTTCTTCTGGCTAGGAGATGGGGATGGGGACGGGGAGCGTGCGCGGGACATGCTGCGCGATGTGCGGGTGGGGTCCGCTCGTTGTGCTTGGCGACGGGAGCGACTCTCGGTCTTTGAGAGGACAAGGGACTTGGCCGCGACAAGGTGGGCATTCTCCTTGTGTTCCTCCAACTCAATGGCAATGCCATGTTTGAAGGCGTCAAGCTCTTGAAGCGTCGCTGCTTTCGCAGAGGCTTCCTTGGCCTGGTATTCAGGGATAAGCGTGGTGGACTTCCACGTCTCAAAGTCCTTGTCAGCCTCCGCAAGGGCATTGGCCTGGAGATGGGTCAGTTCAGTGTGGTAAAGACGCTTAGCCTCTGCGCGGGCATCGTGGCGGGCAGCATCGATCTTTGCCTGATGCTCAGCGTCAAGGAGATCGGAAATGTGCGTGGGGAGGGTCTGTGAAGCCTTGGTAACGAGGGTCTCTGTGAAATGGTATCGCATTACCTCAAGGAGGCGACAGGACCATTTGATCAGGCGTGGGTCGGAGATGACCTCGGAAATGTCAGGGGAGTGATCGGACGCGAGGCGTTGGATCATGGCGTCTTGGGCGGAAATGCGTTCGCCATCAACCCATGCCTGAACGTGGAGACGGGCAGCCGCAACGGCCTCGTCGACAATGCGTGTTCATGCGGCAGTAATGTCGCCGCTGCAATCAGAGAGGATGGCGTCCCAGTCATCTTTGCAGACGGGGAGCTGGAAGGACGTGGCGCACCCCATGCAGGTAATCCACTCCTCAGGGTCATCTTGGGTGTCAGCGAAGAAAGTATCAAGGGACTCAATGGACCGCTTGAGGAAAGACAAGTGAGTGGTCTCTGAGGGGCTCAGGTTGGAGAACCTGCTCAGTGAGGAATTCTGGATGGAGGAGAGCAGGCTGTTGTGGGCGTCTGTGACGAGCGACATCAGGAGGTGGATCCACACAGCTCGGGATTTGGTGAAGTCCATGTCGAGGAGGGCGCGGACTTGGTCAATGGCAACTGAGTTATTGATGTCTATGACGACTGAGGGGTCGGATTCGGGTTGGGTGAGGGGGGCCATGTCAAGGATAGTACTGGGGGCCCGAAAGGTGGAGTGGTCGGTCCTGGCGGGGCAGAACGAGGCGGGGTTGAGGGGGGGAAAAGACATGATGGCTGAAGCCGGGGGCGGTGAGGAAGGGAGGGCTGACAAGGTGGGCAGCGAAGAGTATATTGTTGTAGACGATGTGTAGCTAGTACGACCAACAGCCTTTGGATCTATTTCCTAGGGATGGTGGTGGTATGAGAAGAAGAAGGATTGAGCGACCATCGTTCCCCGAACCCATATCTGAATTTCTTTCAAATGCAAATTATAGCCCGAGACACTCTTTTGCTAGTTTACAACTGAGATGTACCCTCAATAAAACTCCCCTCTCCTGGACCCACAATTTGTGGTCGCTCACGGTGGCGACGTTCTGTAACCCGTCGCACCCAAGATGGGGCACTTAAGTCTGAAGGCTGAAAAGACAGAACAAATTCTGGAAGCTTTGGGTGTGTTGTCTCACCAGAAACCTGGTGAGACAATGGTAATTAGATCTCGACAGGTGAATGCAAGGCGAATGTACCTGAGTCCAACAACACCCCTCCTCTTTGCTTGTCAGTAGCAGCCACACTTGTCACGGACTGCCCTGCTTACCTCATTTTCACCTTCCTATTTTGTCTTTCTCATTCCGTTTCCGTCCGTGACTCCGGGCCGTTCTGCCCATTTGCTTACATACTTATCGATGGACTGATCTCGCGTTTTCCAGAGACTTCCATACGTTCCGATTCTATTCTCCTATCTTCTGAAGCCATCTTCTGCCTTCTAGTAGTTTCGCTCATCTGTGTATATAAACTGTACTACATAGCATAGAACGGCTTTCCTAAGCTCGTTCTATTCGTGCAATCAGACTTTGATAGTCTCTTCTCACTATTGAACGCGTGCGGCTTCCATCAAACGATCCCTCTTGCATTAGTCAGCCTTGCTGCTAATTGCCTTAGACTCTCTACGTCTCGAGACCACGTGCTAGTGTCTTGCTCGATTCCAAGTCACACCTGACTTGTGTAATCTTCGCTCTTGTCACGTGACGCCTCACGTGATCGATTTCCTTTTTAGGAACGACCCCTCTTCAAAATCCATCTTCGTAATCCTGTCCGAGATCCCCGAACCCCGAGATCCCCGAACTCGATCTGACACGGTGGTCTGACCGTGACATTAGAACGAGCTTCTCTCTCTATGACACCAACGATGACTTCGACTCCTTCCGGATCGAAAGAAAAACAGAAAACCCCTGAAGGACTAGGCATTCCTACTGACTGGCGCGTACGCGCAATTGATCAACCAACAGAAGAATCATTGGCAGTATTAGACCTTCCATTCGAAACAAAACCCGAAACTAAGGACACGGTCCCATCGGAATTCTCTGAACGAGTCCGCCATCTAGTTGGAGGACAGGATATTGTTGTCCGTATCGATGGAAAGGAGGTCTCCAAGAAAGCCCCCTTCACTGCTTATTATGCCTGCTACAAAGGGGCTCTGCTCGCTTTGTCAAACGTCTACGGAGTCTGGTTCGAAATCCGACTTTGACCAGGGAACACATATGAATGTTTCCGCTTAGCGCGACCCAGTCTTCAACTGAAAGATAATCCGTTGAAAGGAATCAACTATGCCCGACTTCGACTTACAGGCGTTCCCATCACTCGAGCCCCATCCAGGGCAACATCTCCCATTCAACTGGCTCCACTCGATACAACTATGGTTACCCCACACGACGGAGACGTGTTTCACAAAACCAATCCAGATGACAGGGAAGCTCCAGCTAGCGATACAAGTCGCTCAACTTCCCCAGAACCAAATGACCAACCTGAGCGAAAATCCTTCGCAGGATTTGGATCATGGAGGATGCGATCCTCCCGAACAGCTCGACAACCGTCTAGACCTCCCCCGCGTCACCCCAGAGGTACAGGAGACGACCCCTTTGGGTTAGAGGACATCCTAGATGAACCGGAGCAGACCAATGACAAGGGATGTCGCTTAGAAGGGATACATCCGGACAAATTCGAGGGAGATCGATCTAAAACCAGATGTTTCCTGAATCAGTTCAACAGGTTCATGCTGATGAATCGCAAGGCAGACATCGCCAAAGATCCCATTTCCAAATGCATCTATTTCATGTCACTCCTCGATGGAGAAAAAGTCAATGGATGGGTAGATATGGCCTTTAACTGGCTCGAAGAAATTGAGGCCAATCCGAGTCTCATTGACCGATTCTCCAACCCTTGGAAAATGATGGAAGAGAAGTTCAAGGTGTCATTTACCGACTACGCAGAAAGGGAACGCGCTCAAGACCAACTTGGGAAATTAAGAATGACCGGCGATAATCTCGACGAATACCTAGCTGCATTCGAAACCCTTGGGAGTCGTGCCAAGCTCAATCCTGATGATCCCTCAAACTTGCGTACATTTGCTCAAGGACTCCCTTGTCAACTAGCGGATGCTTGCCTCGCCATGGAAAATCCAGATACCTACGCACAGTGGCGTGCAGCGGCCCAACGACAACAGGTCATCTACCTGAAGAAAAAGGCGTTACACTCCGAATATGGGACTCGCAACGCTACTCGAAACACCGGTCAAAACTCTCAACAAAAGCAAAATGTCGGTTGGGTCTGGCGTCGCCCTGGGGGAAATTCCAATCCCAACAATCAAAATTGGTGCAGACAAGGGAACCGAGTACAACCCCCTCGTCCTCGTCTCCCTCCCCAAAACAACGACGCTATGGACCTCTTGGTGATCTGCAAAGCCACTACCGACAAAGAAAAAGAAGAATATCGCCGAACAGGTCGATGCTTTCAATGCGGGAAACAAGGTCATCTTGCACGCGATTGTCCCAGTAAACCCGCTCGCGCTCGCACTGTCCAAATAGAAGACAACCAATCGACCACTTCCAGCGATGATTCTTCCTTTATCACAACCCCCTCCCTCGCTGCGCAAGTAGCCCGTTTGACAGAGGAAGATCGCGGAGCATTCATGAATGAAATGCGCTCCTTAGGAGAAGATATGGATTTTCTTGGCGCCTGAGTACTACGGCTCTTACTCGGGCGGTTCTGAATAGTTCTGGTTCTATGTATATAGCTCGAAATCATGCAATTCAAGTCCCCTTTCAGCTACGAACCAAAACGAAACAAGTCGATCAAAAGGCACTACTAGACTGTGGTGCCACTGAATGCTTTATTCACCCACGAGCAGTGGAACGTCTCAAGTTAGTAACTAGGAAACTAGCCAAACCTCGAAAAGTACAGAATGTTGACGGTACTCCCAATAAATCTGGCGAAATCCTCGAAGCTGTCGACCTCTCAGTCAATAACAACGGCCAAAAAGCCTCTCACGCCTTCTTTGTCGCCAACATAGGGCATGACGACTTTATCCTCGGATACCCATTCTTCGAGGCATCTAACCCCAATGTTGACTGGAGTGGAGGTCGCATTGAAGGACTCACCACGATATCGTCATCTAATGCTGGAATCTGGCGACCTCCCCAAAAGGGGATGAAACGAAGGAAGTCAACCCCAGCTTGGGTACGTTGTATTCCCGGGTGGGAAGAAGGCGACGAAGTTTGGCTACAAACCAAAATCGCCAAAACCACAGTGGCTCAACAACTCGCAGAAGCAGCTACGGATAAGACGAAACACACCTGGCAGGAATTGGTTCCAGAGCGGTATCACCGTTATGGCAAGGTCTTCTCCGAAAAGGCTTCCGAACGCCTTCCCGATCGTCGCCCTTGGGATCACGCTATCGAACTAAAGGACGACGCACCCGCTTCTATAAACTGTCGGGTTTACCCGTTATCACCCAAAGAAAAGGAGGAGCAACGGGAGTTTCTCTCACAAAATCTTCGCCTTCAGCGAATTCGTCGATCGAAGTCTCCTTACGCCAGTGGTTTCTTTCTAATTCGCAAGAAGGATGGCAAGTTCCGCCCAGTACAAGACTATCGCAATCTGAACAAGTGGACTATTCCCAATAAATATCCACTCCCTTTAATCTCAGATTTGATCTACGACCTCGCAGAGAAACGTCTCTTTTCGAAATTCGACATTCGCTGGGGCTACAACAATATTCGTATCAAAGAAGGCAATGAATACAAAGCCGCGTTTAAAACCAGTGAAGGCCTCTTTGAACTGACAGTGATGTTCTTTGGTTTGACCAACTCTCCCGCCACGTTCCAAACAATGATGGACGACATCTTCCAAGAAGAAGTCGCACAAGGTTGGCTTCGCATCTATATGGACGACATGATCATCGCCACAGAAGATGACGAAACTCTCCATGAACTCCGTGTTAACCACATCCTCGATAAGCTTGAGAAGTTTGACCTATTCCTCAAGCCCGAGAAATGTAAATTTCATCAACACGAGGTTGAATACCTGGGAGTGCTCATTGGCAATGGCTCTGTCAAGATGGACCCCGTAAAAGTCCAAGGCATCTCCGAATGGCCCACTCCACAAACGGTGAAGGATGTGCGAAGTTTCTTGGGGTTCTGCAACTTTTACAGAGCGTTTATTCAAAACTTCTCCGCTATTGCACGCCCTCTCAACGATCTTACTCGCAAGGACGAACAGTTCATCTGGACACCTGAGCGGAATGATGCCTTCCTCCGTCTTAAGACAGTTTGCAGCAACTACCCAGTCCTTCGCACACCGGACTGGTCTAGACAGTTTGTAATGGACACAGATGCGTCTGGCTATGCCCTTGGTGTGGTCATCGCTCAGGAATTTGACGACAGCGTTCATCCCATTGCTTTCCATTCCAGAAGTCTCCTACCGGCTGAACGGAACTATGATGCTCACGACAAGGAACTCGCTGCTGTCATTTTTGGATTCAAATGTGGTCGCCCTCTTTTCCTAGGTGCCACACGCGCGATTCGCGTCCACACTGATCACAAGAACCTTCAGTACTTCCGTGATCCTCGCAAAATCACGGGCCGTCAGGCCCGTTGGCTCGAATTCCTACAGGACTTCGACTACACTCTAGAGCACATCCCCGGGTCAACAAACACCGTGGCTGATTTGTTGTCGCGAAGAAAAGACCTTAACAAGGGGGTGGATTCCAACAAACCACGCATCCTACTCCCTGACCACCTCTTCGCTCCGACAAATCCAATCGAGGTACACAAAGTTTTTCTCAAAGACGACCTCGACCTACGACGTGACATTCTACAAACCCTCCACGATTCTCCTGCAGCTGGATATCCAGGCATCTCGAACACTTGGGAACTCGTCCGTGAACAATACGAAGGCCCTAGACTCCGAGAATTCGTCGAACAATACGTAAAAGGGTGTGCACGCTGCCAAGAATCCAAGACCAACGTACATCGATCGAAAGCACCTTTACAACGTTTTGACACCCCTGTCGAAGAAGGGCCTTTTCAATACATATCAATGGATTTGATCACGGACCTCCCAAAGTCGCAAGGTTTCGACTCCATTCTCACGATCGTAGACCAAGGGTGTTCCAAAGCAGCTAAATTCATTCCATGCACCAAGACGATCGATGGAACAGGAGTAGCACTCGAATACCTGAAACATCTCGTTCCCTGGTTCGGACTTCCCAAACGGATCATTTCAGACAGAGACCCGCGATTCACTTCAGCGTTTGCAAAAGAAATGTGTAAAGCTCTAGGGATCCAACAAAACCTATCTATGGCTTTCCATCCTCGCACTGACGGACAGACAGAGCGCATGAACGCTTGGATTGAACAGTACTTACGACCCTGGACCTCAGGGAAACCCTCCGCCTGGAGTCAACTCCTTCCTGTCGCAGAATTCGCGCATAACTCTTGGAAACACGACGTAGCGCGCAGATCCCCTCATGAACTTCTGATTGGAATCAAACCACAGGTGATTCTGAAACATCTAGAAGGACCCGTGCCTGCTGCGGAAACACGCCTCTGCCTTCTGGATGAGTCTAGACAACTGGCCCAGAAGCTTCTACAAAGCGTACAAAGCCGCAAAGATAACAAGAAGCTGACAGAGATTAAAGAAGGTGACCAAGTCTGGCTAGAGGGTCGCAATCTCTCTATCGCGGGCAATCGCAAACTCTCCCCAAAGCGATACGGCCCCTTCAAAGTTTCACAAAAGATAAGCCTGGTTGCAATGTGACTCGATCTTCCCAAATTGATGAAAATCCACAACGTGTTCCACACGGATCTCCTCCTTCCATATAAGGAGACGGAGCAATACGGCACGCCCTACACACGCCCCCCACTGATCATCGATAGCGAAGAAGAATACGAAATTGAGAACATTCTAGATGCACGGCGTTTCGGCAAGAAACGTAAACTCCAATACCTCGTGCACTGGAAAGGGTACCCTCATTCCGACGACCAATGGGTTGATCACAAAGACCTGAACGCCCCAGATTCATTAGCCGACTTTTACCTAACCAACTCCGCTACGGCTGGACGACCGACTGTATAAAAACACCCATTGAAACCCCCAAACCGTTCTCATCCCCACTCGCTTCTACAAACTGGCTTCTCCCTACTCAATTTTCTACAACCACGACGAACGCTTCCAACGCTACTTGTTCAGTATTCATTGTACCAGTCCCACTCCCCTCAACCACTTAGTTCAAGTCTGCTCTACGATCAATGACATGTCCGACACCGCCTCAGCAATTTTCGTGCCATCCTGCTCCACTTCCCCGACTAACGACCGTGCAGGGAGCACTCCCTACGTCGTATCCTCTCCCCCTCTGGATAGTCCCACTGAATCAGAGGCCGCCTGGCCGCATCAACAGATGATCGAGCACATCGCTCGTGTATTCAATATAGAAGAGGATGAAGTTCGGGAGCAATTCCCTACTAACCGCTCTCTTCTTCCGATCGATGTTCCCCCTTCTCGCATGTCTTCCCCTGTCTTTGTTCCTCCTGCTCCCTCTCCTCCATTCATCCCAGGATCCCCTATCGGACCTTACCCAGGGACAGAGTTTGACGGGTACGTCGACCCAATCTATCCTGATAGCCCCCCTTCCATCTCGTCCTCCTCATCAATCGACCCCTCGACGCTTGTCATCGCAACAGAAGGAGAACAGTATGAAAACGAAGACGCCTGGAACAATCGCGTGGAACGCAGTCCCCAACTTCGTCGCTCATCACCCCGTCTCCCTCTCGCCGACATAACGCCAATCCGCCAAGTGTCTCATCCGTTAGGGGATACGACTGACTACGAAGAACTGGCAATGGTCTTGTACCGACAAGTCTCGGACCAAGACGCGACGATCAAGGAGTTGTTGGAGAACAAATAGAACCTAGCGCCATCCCCAACTAACCCTCAACCTAGCACCCATCCGGGCTCCGGCTGGCACGACAACTTCGACGCCACAGGCACCCGCCACCTCTTTGTCATCCCGGTAGGCGACGAAGACGTCATCGCCCCATTCATTCGCTACGATCTCAGGAACCCCTTTCCCGAACTCCTAGCCACCAATGGACGACACTGCACCATTCACTCACGCCCCCTTCATGCTGCCCCTCAGACGTCTCGTGTCGCCCCATTGTCGCCACGGAACGAGTTATTCTTTCACCCTGACTTGGAACTGACTAGGGGTGTTGACTGGGCCGTCCTCTATGAGGACAACCCAACTCTAGCCGGTGAAGTTCAACACTTCCGGTCTCATAAAAAGGCTTGCGACCACCTCGCCAAGCGTATGGGTCAACTTCGAGAGTCGCTGGAAATAGAGAGACAAGCCCTCTATCGCAGCTCCGGTAGACTCACCGCTGCCAACGCTATCGGACGCCTTCAGCGTCACATCGACTCCTCACTTCACATCGCCCCCTCCTTTTCTACTGCGCGGGTCAAGAAGATCCGCGCTTCGGTCCGCAACCGAGTTACCGAAGAACGCGCCCGCCACCCCAAAGAATGCATGTGGTGCAGTAAAGTCGGGCATACGATCGACGACTGCTTCTGTATCGGACTTTGCCATCACTGCTCGAGGCGAGGCCACACTGGAGTCGACTGTAGGGATCCCCACGCCATGTGCTTGGAGTACGGGGATTGTAAGGTCTATGGCACACATCCTAACTTCGAACGTGGGTACTGCGCTGCTATAGATGACTGTGTTGACGTCTAAAGGACGTTAACAAGGGGGTAATGTCACGGACTGCCCTGCTTACCTCATTTTCACCTTCCTATTTTGTCTTTCTCATTCCGTTTCTGTCCGTGACTCCAGGCCGTTCTGCCCATTTGCTTACATACTTATCGATGGACTGATCTTGCGTTTTCCAGAGACTTCCATATGTTCCGATTCTATTCTCCTATCTTCTGAAGCCGTCTTCTGCCTTCTAGTAGTTTCGCTCATCTGTGTATATAAACTGTACTACATAGCATAGAACGGCTTTCCTAAGCTCGTTCTATTCGTACAATCAGACTTTGATAGTCTCTTCTCACTATTGAACGCGTGCGGCTTCCATCAAACGATCCCTCTTGCATTAGTCAGCCTTGCTGCTAATTGCCTTAGACTCTCTACATCTCGAGACCACGTGCTAGTGTCTTGCTCGATTCCAAGTCACACCTGACTTGTGTAATCTTCGCTCTTGTCACGTGACGCCTCACATGATCGATTTCCTTTTTAGGAATGACCCCTCTTCAAAATCCATCTTCGTAATCCCGTCCGAGATCCCCGAACCCCGAGATCCCCGAACTCGATCTGACACGGTGGTCTGACTGTGACAACACTTGTAGGACATCTCCTTCGTGCAATGTTGATTGATATTTATTGAGAAAAATATCCCCTACTTCCAGTGCACAGGACGAATGTAAAATCGGAGGCCGCATAATGGCAGTGGTGTTGCAAACGCTGTACCAACAAGTGGCAATCCCTGTGCGCTTGATACCGACAGAGTGACAAAAAACCTTTAATCCCTAGGGCGCAGGTTCATGAGTGAACTTAACACCGACATCCAAATTAAAGACGTACATTATCACTGACTATTGA
>Ga0307510_10010111_pt1 | contig 11217 bp, 9 predicted proteins | sample 12_EM_MG_FD_207224 | JGI IMG/M metagenome (GOLD analysis project Ga0307510, IMG submission 207224) | Populus trichocarpa ectomycorrhiza microbial communities from riparian zone in the Pacific Northwest, United States - 12_EM | ecosystem: Host-associated > Plants > Roots > Unclassified | place... | reverse complement strand
TCGAACAGCTTGCCCACGTCCATCGACACGAACAGCGCGACCTGCGTGTTGGCCGGGAACAGCAGCTCCTCTTCGAGCACGAGCAGGTCGCGGTTCAGGCGGATCACGTCGCCCTTCACCTCCTGCACGCGGGTGTCGAGGTTGCCGGCGGGCGCGCTCGCGGCGGCGGTGGCGGGCGCGGCAGAAGCGGCCGGTGCCGGTGCGGGCGCAGAGGCAGCGGCCGGCGCCGCGGGTGCATCGGCGGCGCGTGCGGCCGATCCGATGCACAGCGCGGATGCGAGACCGAACGTGAGACCGATGACGGCGAGGGGGCGGAAGCGATTCAACATGCGGGCGGCGCTTTCAGAAGGTTGCCGACACGAACAGCTGCAGCACGTTCGCGTTGTACGCGTACAGGCTGCCGGTGCGGATGTCGGTGAAGTCGTTGAACTTGAAGCGCATGTACTGGTACGAACCGTTGAGCTTGACCTCGTACTTGCCCGGCACCTGCTTGACGGTGTAGGCCACCTTGCCGCCCAGGCCGAAGCTGTTGAAGGCGCTGAGCTGGCGGTTGCGCGAGACGTAGGTGGTTTCGCTCTGCGCGTTGTCGCTGTAGAACAGCGCGGCCGACTGCTTGTAGTAGCGGCCGAAGCCCTCGGCCAGCCACTTGTCGCCAAAGTAGCGGCTGTAGCCGAGCTCGAGCGTGTGCGCCTTGATGGCCCAGTTGTCCCAGAAGTAGCGGTACTCGGTGCGCAGCGAACTGCGCGAACCGCCGCCCACCACATCGCTGATGTCGTACAGCGAGCTGAACTTGATCGCGCGGCTGGTGCGCGTGCGCGGATTGCGCTCGGCCACCGCGGCACCGAACACGCGCGCCGCGCGGTACGGGCTGCCGAGGAAGCCGCTGTCGGCGATGGCCTCGGCGTTCACGCTGGCGAGCCAGCGCGGCGTGAGGATCTGCGTCAGGCCGACGCGGTACTTCCAGTGCGTGGCGCGGTCGAAGAAACCGATGTCCTTCTTGCCGACCTGATCGGCGCCGCGCGAGAAGCCCAGGCTCACCGTGGTCAGGCCGCCGAACACTTCCTCGGAGACGTCGAGGTTGGTGGTGTTGGAGATGTAGTCGGGCTCGCGGCTGCGGGTCGTGCCCAGCGTGATGAGCGCGTCTTGATAGACGTAGTCGGCACCGAGCGAATACTCGTTGCGCGTTTCCTTGTACGGGCTCGCGGTCGTGACGACGTCGATCGACGCGTTGCTGACCATGTCGACGTAATAGGTGCCGTTCAGAGAAATGCTGTCGTTGACCTTCTTGCGCACGAGCAGGGCCGGGCCGCTGGCGCGCACGCCGCCGCCGTCGTAGACGTGGATCATCGCGTCGGCGCGGTCTTCGGGCAGGTCGACCGCGTGCGCCGCGCCGCCGGCCATCAGGCCGCCGAGCACGCCGCCGGCCACGCGCGCCGCGTGCATCGAGCTGCCGCGCATCATGCGGTGCGGGCGCCGGCGCCACAGCAGCGCGAAGTCGCGCAGCAGGCGCTGCCACGCCACCGGCTTCAGCCAGCGCTCAGTTGCAGCCACAGCCGCCTCCCTGCACGCCGGTCGCGCCGTGCGCGCCTTCGCGCACGTCGTAGATGTGGTCGCGGTGGCGATCGGCCAGGCCGTCGCGCGAGAACTTCATGATCGGATCGGCCAGGCGTTCGCGTTCATAAGGCTTGACCCAGGGCTCGATCGAGCCGCAGCCGCAGAGCAGCGCGGCAACGGCCAGCGTGCCGGCCAGGGGCAGTCGAATCAGGCGCAGCATGTTCATTCCTTGAGCATTTCGCGGATCTGCTTGTCGTAGGTGTCCTCGTAGCCGTCGAGGTAGCCGCGGTGCACGTAGCGCACGCGGCCGTCGCGGTCGACGAGCACGGTCGAGGGCATCGCGTTCAGGTCGTAGAGCTTGCTGGCCTTCTTCTCGGAGTCCAGCAGCACCGGGAACTTCAGGCCGAGTTGCGCGGCGACGTCGGCGGCCTTGCTGGTGTCGTCGTCGACGTTCACGCCGAGCAGCACGAAGCCGGAGGCGCGGTACTTCTCGTACAGGCGGTTCAGGTGCGGCATCTCCTTGCGGCACGGCGCGCACCAGGTGGCCCAGAAGTTCACCAGCACGACGCGGCCGCGCTGCTCCTGCATGCGCAGGTTCGGGCCACTGACGGTGCGCAGCGTGAAGTCGGGTGCGGTGGTCGCGGGGGCGATCGCGCTGGCCGGCAGGATGGCGCAGGCGGCGAGCACCGCGCCGACAAGGGCGCGCGCGCTTCGCGTGATTCGGGTGCGCAGGTGGGATGTCATGGTGTGGTGTGGCTCAGAAGAAGAACGTGATGCCGCCGGTCAGCTCGAGGTTGTTCGTGCTCTGGCGCTTGCCGAGCAGGTCGTACGAGAAGACGTGGTCGCGCATGTCGACCTGCAGCGCGGCCCAGTCCTTCAGGAACAGGCGCATGCCCAGGCCGAAGTTGAAGGTCTGGTGGCGCTCGCTGGCGAAGTTGGTGCTGCCGACGCCGCCGATGATGTACATCGCCGAGGCCTTGGCGACGTTGCGGCCGAAGAACACCTCGCCCGGCAGAACGTTGTAGCCCACCGAGACGTTGTAGTACTTGAGCGTCTGCTTGGGTTCGGTGAACACGCCGCCCGGCAGGATCTGGCGGAACGATTCGTCGCTGACCTTGGTCTGCGCGTAGACGCCTTCGACGAAGAAGTCTTCGGTGATGTGGTAGCCCAGGCGCAGGCCGCCGACCGCGCTGGTGCCGAAGTTCTGCGCCGAGTAGGTGCCGCCGAACAGACCGATCTCGAAATCGTTCGACGGGATGCGCGGCAGCTTCACGTCGCGGCGATCGACCTGCGGCACGACGACCTGGTCGGTGGTGGCGGCGGGTGCGGCAGCGGCATCGGCCGCGTGGGCGGCGAGCGGCAGCAGCAGGCCGGCGGCGAACGAGGCGAGTGTGATTGAGCGCATGGGGTTCGTCACGGTTAGAAGAAGAAGGAGATGCCGGCCGTCGCGGCCCGGTATTCGCCGGTCTGGCTGTCGGACAGGAAGGCGGTGTAGAGCGTGTAGTCGATGCGGGCGACGAAGCGCTCGCTGATGTGATAACGCAGCCCGATGGTCGCGTTCGCGAGCTTGGCGTTGGTGGTCTCGGCACCCACGAGGCTTGCGTTCGGGATGTTCTTGAACTGGCCCACGCCGACGCCGAGGAAGGGCGACACGCGCTTGTCCGACCACGGCTCGGCGTTCAGGTTGAGGTGCCAGAAGTTGGTGCCAGAGAACACGCCCTGCACCTGGCCCACGGTGCCTTCGATGTTCAGGCTGCGCGAGAGCTTGTAGCTGGTCCACAGCTTGAGCACCGGCTCGTTCTTGAACGTGCCCCAGGCCATGCCGAGTTCGACGCGCCGGCGCAGGTAGTCGTCGAGCATCACGTCGCGGAAGGTCTTGGAGCCGCCCGCGGCGGTGAGCGTGCGTTCGAGCTGGTCGCGCTGGACCCAGCCTTCCTTGCCGCCCGAGGTGCGCACCTTGAACCAGTCGGTGTGGCGCAGCTCGACCTCGATGCTCTCGTCGCGCGCGACGACGAAGAAGATCGGGTAGCCGCGGCCCGGGCCGGTGCGCAGCTCGAGGTAGGGATCGGCGACGGTGAGCTTCTCGAGCGGCTCGTCGGCCGCGAACGCGGGCGCGGCGGCGAACAGGCCGGCGGCTGCCGCAGCCTGCGCACCGACGAACACGACCGCGCGCAGCGCGCGGCGCCAGAAGGGCAGACGACTCATGGCGCTCACTGCGTGTTGCACGTTCCGGTCTGCGGGTCCGCAGGCGTGAACATGGAATAGGTGGCGGTGCTGAATTCGTCCTGGCCTTGCGGCGCGGGGTGCGAGATCCAGTACTCGATCAGCTTGATGTTGGCGTCCTGTTCGTTCGCGAAGATCTGGCCGCCGCCATGCAGCACACCGAGCACCAGCGGCTTGGTGACGATGCGGCTTTGCGTCGGTTCGCCGACGATGGTCTGGCCTTGCGACGAGTAGAAGTTCTTGTACATGTCGGTCGCGCGGATCACGTCGGCGGTGTTGGCCGCGCTGGTCACGTCGACCACCTGCGCGCCGGGCTCGATGCGCAATGCGCCGCCGGTGCCGGTCGCGTTCGCGTGGCAGCCGGAGCCGGCGCAGGTGTTGGTGGAAGTGACGCCGTTCTGCGTGATCTGCTGCGGCGTCAGAAGGATCGGGTTGATGCACTTCTGGAAGTACGCGAACGACAGCTTCTGACCGCCGGTGACCCCGGGGTTGTTGATCTCGGCGGCATTGCCGAGCGGGTTGCCCGACCCGCCGCAACTGGCGAGGCCGAGCACGGCCCCGCCGAGCAGCGCGCTGCGCAGCAGCGCGCGGACTGGAGTGATGGAACGCGCCTGGCTCGTTGTCGTCATGGGTTGTTGCAACCGCTGGTGATCCAGCTGGCGATCTTGTTGTAGTTGGCGCTGCCCACCGGCAACACCGCGGTCGTCTGGCCTGCTGCACCGGCCGGATGCGGGATGGTGGACGGGCGCTGCAGCAGGTAATTCTGCGCCGCGTTACATGTGTCCGACACCATCGTGAGCGTGACGTTGTAGTCACCTTCGGGCGATCCGGTGAGCACGAAGCGGTTCTCGCGGAAGGCCACGCCCGCCTTGGTCTCGTCGCTGCCGATGGCCTGGTGGCACGAGGCCGAGCAGTTGGCCTTCAGGATCGGGTAGACCTGCGACTCGAACGAGGCCTGGCTCAGCGCGACCACGCTCTTCACGCCACCGTCGTACGGGTTGTTGAAGTACTGGCCGCCGAGGTCCATCCACTCGGTCACGAGGCGCATCTCGCCCGCGTTCAGGATCTTGGAGTGATCCGGTGCGGTGCTCGGCGGGTTCGGGTGCTTGGCGAGTGCGTCGGCACCGGCCTTCAGCGTCTCGCCGTACAGGATCTCGGCGAGGCGGCTGCTGCGCGCCATGCCGGTCGCGTTGCCGGCCATCGTGTCGACCAGCGCGGCGCCGCGCATGATCACCGGCACGCCGTCTTCGATGCGCGTCTGCGGCAGCCCGGTGGTCGGGTCGAGCAGCGGATCGCCGAGCAGCAGTTCGTCGTACGACGTGAGGCGGCCGCTGCCGCCCGTGGTCGAACGCAAGTCGAGCTTGACGGTGTCGGTGTGGCAGTTGGTGCAGGTGTTGGCACCACGGTCACGCGTCCACAGCGGCGCGATGTGCGTCGGGTAGTTGATGATGCCGTTGGTCGGCACGGCGGTGACGAGGTCGTCCGCGGCGTTCGCGTTGCCGGTGTAGCGCAGCGTGATCGGGTTGTGCGCGGTCACGCCGGTCTTGGTCGTGTCGGCCCAGACGTCGGTGAAGGTCATGTCGGCGCGCAGGGTCAGCGCGGTGGGGTCGAGGCGCGTGCGCGTCGACGCCATGGTCTCGCCGGACTGGTGCGCGCTCGAGAGCGCGGTCTTCAGCGATGACGACAGCGTGTTCACGATCGCACCGGAGTTCAGCGAGGCGCCACGGCGCGGGCTGTGGCAGCCGTCGCAGGTGCGGCGCTCGCCCGGGCGGACCTGGATCCAGTTCAGGTGGGTCTGCAGGCTGCGGCCCTTGGCGTCGATGATCGAGAGCGCGAGCGGAATGTCCGCCGGCACCTGCAGCTTGAACGAGCCGTCGGGTTCGACCGGCGCGTAGCCCAGGATCTGCACCTGTTCGAAATCGGTCTCGCCGATCACCTGGCGCATGCCCATGCGGTTCGACGGCGGCGCGACCGCGCGCGTGGCACGAACGAAGCGCGCCGGCGAGCAGTTGTAGGCCGGGTCGGACGGGTCCTTCATGCGCACCAGGTCGGCGACCGAACTGCGCGTGTCGGCGGTGTCGGCAGGGGTGGTCTGCGCGATGCCCTTGGCACAGCCCGAGGGCAGGTCGGCGGCGGTCAGCATGGTCTCGCCCATGCGCTGCAGGCCGTCGGTGTCGTAGACGCTGCGCACTTCGATCAGCGCCAGGCCTTGGCCCGCGAGCGTGGCATCGACGTTGATCGGATCGACCGCGTTCGGCTCGGTCTTGGCCTGCAGCGGGATCGGGTCGGTGTACATGAAGCCGGTCGGCGGCGCGGCGACGATCAGCCAGGTCTGGTTCGACGGATCGAACATGTAGATCGCGTACGACGCCGGCACGTTGTCCTTGACGGTGTCGGCCTCGATGGCGGTGTCCAGACGCTCGTCGTCGCTCAGGCGCGTGATCTCGTCGGCGGTCAGCGTCGCGCACGGCACGACCACGCCGGAGCGCGTGACCTCGCACGGGCGATAGCCGAGCAGCACGCGGTTGGTGCCGTCCCACAGCGGGTAGGGCGTCGTGATGCGGCCGAACATCGAGATGCCGCGGCCCTGGTTCAGCGCCTGCGCGGTCACCTCGGTCTGGCCGCCGGCGGCGGGCACCGAGCTGTTGGCCGGCGTGTTGTTCTCGGAGTAGTTGGTGGCGTCGATGAACATCAGCGCGCCGCCTTCCTGCGTGCGCGACAGCGACATCAGGTCGGAGGCGATGAAGCCCTTGTACTTGCCGGCCGGGTCCATGTCGCGCGGGTGCAGGAAGCTGTTGCCCGGGCTTTGTGCGCCGTAGAACACGAACATGTTGGTGCCGTCCGGCTTGGCGGTGAAGACCGCGAAGCGGTTGCGCGGGCCCACATGCTCCCAGCGCGAGAACATGATGTCGCCGTTCGGGCGCACGACCGGGTTGCGGTCATGGCTCTGGTTGAACGAGATCTGCGTGATGCTGCCGCCGGTGGCGTCCATCGTGTGCAGGTTGAAGACGCGCTCGCGTTCGTATTCGTCGAGCGCGTAGTACGGCGCGGTGCCCACGGCCTGCAGCGTCTTCGATTTGGTCTGGCGGTTCGACGAGAACACGAAGCCGCGGCCGGCCGGCAGGTAGGCGGGGTCGACGTCGTCGGAGTCGGTCGGGCTCGTCAGGCGGCGGAAGGTGCCGTCGGTGAGCCCGCTCTTGCTCATGTCGTATTCCCAGATGTTCCAGCGGTCCGTGCAAGCCGGCACGCCGTTGATCGTGGAGGTGTTCGACGCCGGACACTTCATCGAGAAGATGATCTTCTTGCCGTCGTACGACACCTCGGGGTCGGACGCATCGCCCTTGCCCTGCGTGAACTGCGCGGTGATGTTGTGCTCGGGCGCGCTCGCCGACGACTTCTCGCGGATCATCAGGTCGCCGCCCGGCGCGCTCGGCGCACCGTTGGTCGGGTTCATGGTGATCGCGTTGTTGCGCATCACGTAGGCCACGGGCACGTCGCCCGACACCGTGACGGTGCCGCTCGACGAGGTGTCGCCGCTGCCGCAGCCTGTCAGGCCCAGCGCGACCACCGTCGCCGCGCATCCCAGCGCATTCCATCTTGTCAGTGTTGTCATGAAAGCCTCCCCACCGTTTGAATCGTTGAACGACCAGTTGCTCATTGCCGCGTCTGCGCCGCGCCCGACTGCAAGCCGGACGAGTAGTGCAGAACGCCTTGTGCATCGACCACGACCGCATCGACGCCGGGCTGCGACTCGACGAGCCGCAGGCCTTCCGTCACGCCCATCACGAACACGCTCTTCGACAGGCCTTCGGTCGTCAGGCCGTCGTCCGCAAGAATGGTCACGCTGTGCACGCTGCTCGGCGACTTGCCGGTGCGCGGGTCGATGACGTGGTGGAAGCGCTCGCCACCGTCGTCGAAGAATCGTTCGTAGTCGCCCGAGGTCGAGATCGCCACGTCTTCCAGCGGCAGCACCGCGACCACCTCGCCGGCACGGCGCGGGTCGCGGATCGCCACGGTCCACGGGCGGCCGCGGCGATCGCCGAGCACGTGGCTGTCGCCGCCGGCGGTGACGATCGCGTTCGCGATGCCCATGCGCCGCAGGATGGCCGCGCCGCGGTCGACCGCATGGCCCTTGGCGAAGCCGCCGAGGTCGATGCGCATGCCGGGCAGGCCGAAGCGAACGCTGCGCTGCTGCGCGTCGAGCATCAGGTGCTGGTAGCCGATGCTGGCGCAGGCCTGGGCCAACGCTGCATCGCTCGGGCGCACGCGCTCGCGGTAATCGTAGAGCTGGCCGGCGCCGGCGTAGGTGATGTCGAAGGCGCCGTTGGAAATCTTGGAGAGTTGGATGGCGCGCTGCAGCAGCGTGAACATCTCGTCGCTGAGCTCGAACGCGCGCGTGCCCGCCTCGCGGTTGATGCGCGAGAGTTCGGACTCGGGCTTGTGCGGGCTCATCGCGCGGTCGATGCGGTGCATCTCTTCCATCACCGCGCGCAGGCCGGCTTCGGCGAGCGCGATGTCGTCGCTCCACAGCTCGCACACGATCGCGGTGCCCATGATGGCTTCTTCGCGGCGGTACCAGCCACTGTGGACCGCAGCGCCATGGCGTCCGCCGGCGACGCCGCCTGCGGAGTGACTGCTGCTGGTTGTCCCGAATGACATGTGTTCCCCTGAAGGTTCCGGATGGCGGTGCGAGAGACACGCGCTTTCCAAACCTCTTCCTCGATCCGTTGTTGAAGTCCTGGACTTCGATCTCGCCGCTTCTTGCGATGCGTGCGGACCGCGATTTGTATCGCCGGCGCATCTTGGGGCCTGAACGCGTCCGCAAAGCGGCATTTGTTGGCAAATCGCGAACAGCTTGCACCGCGTTACCTAATTGACGCGAGCTGTCTCGTGCGCTTACGAAGCGTTGCTGCGAAACTTCCAAAAAACGTCACCTCGCCCTCCGCTGCCGGATACTGGCGACCATGAGCAAGGCCTTCACACGCGAGAGCGATGCCGCGAGCGACGACGATGACGACGACATCGCGCTGCCCGCGCTGCCGCCAGGCACCAAGAACTACCTGACGCCCGCGGGCTATGCGCGGCTGCGTGCGGAATTGCTCGGATTGCTCGACGACGAGCGGCCAAAAATTGTCGAGGTCGTGTCCTGGGCGGCCAAGAACGGCGACCGTTCCGAGAACGGCGACTACCTCTACGGCAAGAAGCGCCTGCGCGAGATCGACCGGCGCATCCGTTTCCTGACCAAGCGGCTGGACATCGCCGAGGTCGCCGACCCGGCGCTGCACTTCGGCCACGACCAGGTCTTCTTCGGCGCGACCGTGACCTACGTGAACCAGCGCGACGAGGAACGCACGATCACGATCAAGGGCATCGACGAGGTCGACAACCTGAACGGCGAGGTGAGCTGGGTTTCGCCGATCGCGCGCGCCTTGCTGAAGGCGCGCGTCGGCGATGAGGTGCAGTTGATGACGCCCGGCGGGCTGGAGCAGATCGAGGTGATCGCGGTGCGCTACCCGGCGCCCGCGCCGGCCGGTTGACGCCGGCTCAGGGCTTGATGCGCGAGACGCGCAGCACCGCCGGCGCGCGCTTCAGGGTGCGCATCACGTCGGCCAGGTGCAGGCGATCGCGCACGCTGACCAGCAGTTGCAGCTCGGCCGTTTCGGCCGCGGGCTCGTCGCCCATGTCGATGTGGGTGATGTCGGCTTCCGCCTCGCTCACGGCCTGCGCCACCTGCGCCAGCACGCCCTTGCCGTTGGTCACGAGCAGCGACACGCTGGCCTCGAACGCATGCGCCGGTTGCTCGGCCCAGTCGACGCCCATCCAGTGCTCGCTGTCGCGCTCGAACAGCCGCTTGCCGACGCTGCATTCGCTGGTGTGCACCATCAGGCCTTCGCCGCGGCCGAGGTAGCCGACGATCGCGTCGCCCGGGATCGGCCGGCAACAGGTGGCGAGCTGGACCGACGCGCCTTCGCTGCCGTCGATCAGCACCACGCCCTGCGACGGCGCCGAATCGTCGGCGGCGTAGCGGCCCATCGTCAACGTGAGCGCATCCGGCTTGGCGCCGTGCTCGGCCATCAGGCGCGCCAGTCGCTTGGCGACGATGGTGGCGATCTTGCGGCCCTGGCCGATGTCGGTGAAGAGATCGGTGCGGGTCTTGCTGCCGCTCCACTTGGTGAGCTGCTGCCAGAGCGCAGCGCCGCTTTCCTCGTCGGGGAGTTGCAGGCCTTCGGCACGCAGCGCCTGCGCGAGCATCTTCTCGCCCAGGTCCTGCGACTCCTCCTGCTCCATGTTCTTCAGGTAGTGGCGGATCTTCGAGCGCGCCCGGCCAGTGCGCACGAAGTTCAGCCAGGCCGGGTTGGGCCGTGCGCCCGGCGCGCCCGAGACCTCGACCACGTCGCCGCTGCGCAGCTCGGTGCGCAGCGCGACCGGCTCGCCGTTGACCTTGGCCGCGACGCAATGGTCGCCCACATCGGTGTGGATCGCGTAGGCGAAGTCGACCGGCGTGGCGCCGCGCGGCAGCGCCAGGATCTTGCTCTTGGGCGTGAACACATAGACCGCGTCGGGGAAGAGATCGATCTTGACGTGCTCGAGGAACTCGTTCGCGTCGTGCGTCTCGTCTTGGATGTCGATCAGTGACTGCAGCCACATCGCGCCCAGGCGCTGCGCCTCTTGCACCTGCGCGCCGCCGCTCTTGTAGAGCCAGTGCGCGGCGATGCCTTTCTCGGCCACCGCATGCATCTGCTCGGTGCGGATCTGGAACTCGACCGCGGTGCCCAGCGGGCTCACCAGCGTGGTGTGCAGCGACTGGTAGCCGTTGGCCTTGGGGATCGCGATGTAGTCCTTGAAGCGGCCCGGCAGCGGCTTGAACAGCTGGTGCAGCACGCCCATCGCCATGTAGCAGTCCATCAGGTTGGGCACGACGATGCGAAAGCCGAAGATGTCGTTGACCTGCGCGAAGGTCAGGTGCTTCTCGCGCATCTTGTTGTAGATCGAGAACAGCGTCTTCTCGCGGCCAAAGACCTGCACCGCCATCTTGGCCTGCTGGAACGACTTCTCGACATCGTGCTGGATGCGCTCGACGATGTCGCGCCGATAGCCGCGCGCCTTCTGCACTGCCTTGGCCAGCGCGGCCTGGCGCCACGGCTGCATGTTCTGGAACGACAGCTCCTGCAGCTCGCGGTAGGTCTGGTTCAGGCCGAGGCGGTGCGCGATGGGCGCGTAGATGTCGAGCGTTTCGGTGGCCACGCGCGCGCGCTTGGCCGGCAGCACGGCTTCCATCGTGCGCATGTTGTGCAGCCGGTCGGCGAGCTTGATCAGGATCACGCGCACATCCCGCGCCATCGCCAGCAGCATCTTGCGGAACGACTCGGCCTGCGATTCTTCGCGCGTCGAGAACTGCAGCTTGTCGAGCTTGGTGAGGCCGTCGACCAGATCGGCCAC
>Ga0307510_10010109_pt1 | contig 11219 bp, 8 predicted proteins | sample 12_EM_MG_FD_207224 | JGI IMG/M metagenome (GOLD analysis project Ga0307510, IMG submission 207224) | Populus trichocarpa ectomycorrhiza microbial communities from riparian zone in the Pacific Northwest, United States - 12_EM | ecosystem: Host-associated > Plants > Roots > Unclassified | place... | reverse complement strand
GAGGAGACAACACGAGTGTCATTCAAATTGTGACCAATCTTGTTATTCATGAGTCGTACAAAGCATATTGAAATGGACTGCCATTCTAGTCGGGAAGCTGTGGATACTCGGATTATCACTCTTCCGCATGTTTCCATTGATCTTCAGCTTCCTGACATATTTACCAAGGCTATAACCCGACAGCGCCATCAATTTCTGGTTGGCAAATTGATGCTTCTTGATTGACCAGCATCAATTTGAGGGGGGGTTTCAATAGATATGGGATGGCATTATTTAAAACCATGTTAATTATAGGATTCTAATTGTATGCTAATTATACAGTTGTATATGTGGTTTCCATATTTAGCTAGGTTAGAGCTAGAAATCAGCCTTGTAATTAGAGATGTATTATGCTATTTGGTTCTATGTAATGGAAGGAACTCTATTGAGAGGCATTTAGACAAAACTCATTGTTTTTGTCATAGATGGTGGTTTATACCTTTTAAGAAGAGGAAATCTCTCTGGTCCAGAAAATAATCTCACGATAGACTGTAAAACGTGGCCTATCTTCATTGCTTTGGACTTAAGTGCCTTCATAAACTCCACAAATTCTTTATATTCTGCGGCGTTAAGTTTCTCTTTAACCTGTAGGGAAAAAAAGTTGGTAAGCCATAACAAAAGGAGTTTGAAGACAATTTGTTAAAAGGAAAACGTAAATAAAAATAAAATGTTTGTCAGAAAGTTTGTTTTATATTTTTCCTATTTCTAAAATTTAAAAAAAAAAAAAGATGCAGCAGAAATAGTCTGAAAACTCAAAAGCATGGTACAGGAGAACTCATTCTTATGGGGAAAATTCATCCCTGCAGAAAATTTTTGACATGTTTCAAAAATACAAGAAATTGTATTATATTCAATCACCACCACCTACCCTTCTATCCACCAGCTTTTTTTCTCTTTTTCTTTTACAAACTAATTGAAAATGAAATACACTCTTGAGGCACCTGAAATACCCATCTTTCCTTTCCACCAAAATAATAATTAAGGCTTAGCTTAGAAAAGATGGCTGTAACTTTAAAAAGTGAAAAAAAAATAACTAAAAGAAAAAAGCTTAAATAATTAAAGCTTAGCTTAGAAAAGATGGCTATAACTTAAAAAAGTTAAACAGAATTACTAAAAGAAAAAAGCTTAAACATATCAACGCTAAAGGTAATAGCAGGAGCACAGAGCTTTTCTGAGGCCAAGAGAATATGAGCAACATATAAATCTGGAGTAAAGAAAGCAGAGTTATCACTTGGTTAAACATGATCCACTGGAATAACATGATAGAACAGGAATAAAAATCCAAGCACAGCTTAAGATGTTATGATCCACGCTTCTTTTCTTTTCTTTTCTTTTTCTTTTTTTTTTTTTTTTTGCCTGTTCCATGGGAGGTTATAATCCTTATAGTACATTAAACACCTAAACAGTGAGTCCAGCAGGACTCGATCCATGGAAAGCCCAATGAGTGGGCAAGGTACACACCATCCAGCTACAAGCCTGTGGTGTGTGTTCTATCTTTGGCAGCTTTTATTTCAGTTAGAAACTGAGCAGGTATTAGTCACCATTCCAGGGAGTACTTGAAAAGGAAAAATGCCAAATTCAGGCTTAGTTAGGTTTCATGGTTGAAATCATTTCACCTGAATGAGAAACGCTGATCCTCTTGTTTGCTCATCATCGCGAGGCACAGAAGTAGACTGAACATCTTTGTTTTTTTGAGTGAGAATCTCAGCATCCTTATGTGTGATTGCATGATCTTTAATTGGCAATGTTGAGCTAACTTGAGCATTTTGCCTGCCTTTATTTGCAGAAATCAGTGGATTCTCTAGTTTTACCAAACTAGAAAGGGAAAGGGGGGCAATTGATTGTGACCTTTCAGCACTGGATGCATGCTCATGGGTATTTCCAATCTGACCAGTTGAATACTCTGCATGAAAAACTTTTCGCTTCTTTGCAGAACATGGCACCAGCTCCTTTCTGCTTTGACTTTCATCCATTAAAGATTTACTAGTCAAATCAATCATCTCAGCATTTTGATGTTGTATATTTATCCTCCCAGGAATTAACAATTTTTTCTCATTATAGATTTCACTGCGCGAATGATTTAATTTGAAATCCTGACTTTCCTTGAAGGGAGAGAGAGAAGAGCGATTGGCAGGAAAAATGTTCTCTGATAGGCTTGAATCCTTGCCTCTTTTAGCTTCAAGTAAAGAAGATAATGATTTTGAAGAGCAACCCTGATCCGGTGTCCTCTGTAGACATGCATGAGCAAGAAAAAATTCTTAAGAGAACAACACTCAAAAGATGTAAAAACATGTGTGGTCACATTATCCTGGATGTACCATAGAAAGAAAACTGTCCAGGTAAAATTTGTCCAAAGGCTGTGTGTTCTTTTCTTCTTTGATATTTTCTGCAGGAGAAACACAACCAAAAGTTGCAAAATCAATTGGTTAACTTGAGGAAAAAGAAAATGCAATAAAGGAGCTAATTCACTATATATAAAGAGATGTCTTCCTCAAACTACTAGTATTTTTTTGAGGAGCAGTGTCATTCGTGCTAACCATAATAAGGATGAGTCATCCCTTATTATGAGAAGGGAGGTACAAGAGCAATCCCTAGGGCCAGATAGACTGCCAAATATTTTCTAGCAAACAGAATAGGTAACCCCAAACAACAACCATGAAATTCATGACATTGAGAAACTAGAAGATACTTTACCAGTGTCTTCCCTTGGTATTGACCTAAGCTTTGCAGCATCACGACTTCCTCCATCTCGGAAAAAACGACTCAATGTAAAAACCACATCCCCAAATTTAGAGTGACACTGAAAACATAGAAGACAGTACTTATAACAGCTGTCAATGAAAAGGGTTATTTCACTGACAAAAGAAGAAAGCTATGGAGATTGGAGACCAAAAGGGTTGTTCCAAAACCTGCAATACATACCTTGATGTGAGGCTGTATCCAAAGTGATATTTGGGTCTGGCGATTACGATGTTCAAACCTGCCCATGATTCAAAAGTTGAGTCAATCCCACAAAAATCTAAAGTTTATAACGATGTGCTCAAAGAAAATTTCAGAGAAAAACGCATTTGGAGAGCCTTAAATTTTACCATAGAATCCTAGAGTTTAAATCCAGCTGCGCACAGGAAAATTTTGAAAATGATTCATTCACACACAAACAGTTGTAACAAGTGTAATCAAAATCCACGTGAAGGTCAGATGAGTGTGCATTTCAGTGAAGACAACCAATAATAAGTATAAGAAAGAACCTTTCATCACAAAAAATAATTGCTCCATAATCATAGCGATGACGGATTACACGTCCAACAGCCTGATTTACAGCCCGTGATGCCTGTTGACCATACCACTCTTCTCCACTTAGAACCTGCAACTTCAGCATCTAACTCAATTCACAAAATTGTACACATTTTTTGAGATATAATTGACAACCATAATGTGATGTTGGACATTACCTTACATCCATCTCTTTGTGAGTGTGTCTGTCCATCCAAGTATTCACGCTTCAAACGAACCTGACCAGCATAATATAACATGTGACATGAGCTAGAATTACAGATAATCATGTGCCATACAAGGAAATACTGCAGTGTTATAAGGATACATGTTGCCTCTTTCTAGGCAATACACAGTAGCTGTCATACATTGAGCATACAAGGAAATCAAATAGTTTATTTTTTTTTGGGAAACAAATTTTCAGAAACGTGCTCCAGACTTTTCTCCAGTTTTCATGCAGTCTCTCAGAAAATAAACTGTGACTACATCACAATCTCAAACAACTGTAAATATCAACATAAACCTGATTGATTGTGATACCGAGACCAAGATGAAAGTAGAAAACTCATTATTATCAACATTTGGAGTTAAGAAATCCAAACTCTCATTTTCTGGTAAAAATAAATGCAACTACAAGAATGTTGTAAATGTGAATCTTCAATTTCCCTATGCTAAGAACATATAAAACAATAGGAAGCACAGTAACTAAATTTAAGTCAATGATGGCAAAACCAACCAAATATATAAGTTGCATTAATCTAATTTGTCTGGCCATCAATAGATCATTTAATTGTGAACCACTAACAATTGTAACTTTGTCTCGAGTGATGCTTCAAGAATCAATTAATTCTTTCAGAACTAACAAACATAATTTTTTTAAGAACAGCAACTGAAAAGGTCAAATAGATTAAGCAACTAAGGTTAAGTAAAAACCCAAGAAAAAGCAGGGTAATAGACAAAACCTTAGGATCGGTCCTCATGGCAAATGGCATGCCAGTGATGACAACGGCTCTTCCAGCATGATCAGCAAAATCTAATCCTTCACTCACCTGAGAACCTACTAACAATCAAATATGACAAACAGGTGCAACTCTATAAAAAAAAAATAGCATGCATACATGAAGTAAAAAGCAAAGCACGCAGAAAAGGTTATCAAGCAACCAAACAGCTTATTTTATACAAGTGGAGGTACATATATGCCGGATATGTCAATTTCAGAACTGAAAAATATATTGGGAAAGAGAGAGATCACACAACAGAACATCAACGTATGTGTACTGTTATGTCCCGCGTACATATGGATGATGCGCTATTAAAGTATTGGATGCATCTTAAAATGATTATATTGTTCTGGATAGTTTCAAAGACCTAAGCCATGGAATAAAAAAAATCAAAGCAAGTTTATTCCCCTCTTCACAAGCCAGCATGACATACAGAAACTTACTTGGGTAAGAACATCAAAGAAGAGTTGTTCACAAGTCTGAATGAAGGCATACCTTGCCACGACAAACAGCAAAAAATACTGCACCAGAAGTTGAGGTGTCCTTCAACTTAGCCAAATAGTCCTAGCCAATATATGTAGACAATCACGATATGAATCCAAAAGAACATCCTAGTTGCTGATAGTAAATACAACAAATATGCAATCATGTTGACCTAACTTGTAGGTTGCGTTAGTTACCTCAATTGCAAGAGGAAACAGTGAGGATTGTCTAGGTTCTACAACAGGTTTCTTATGCTTGCAGATTCTTTCCCATATTGTTGTTGAATTTGCCTGACTCTGCAGCAACATAGAATATTTACAGAGATAAAGCTAACATATGTGCTATACAAACTGCTGTATTTGTATATGATGCCTTACCATATTCTTCCAGCAACTAATGCATTGATCCAGAAGGTAGTAAGATGGAAAGAATACAAGCAGTCCATCAGGTACTATTCGGGCAAAATTGACTGGAAAATAAAATTCACGAAACTCATCATCAGTGGACAATGATACAGATGGAAAAAACGGTTTGGTTGATAAATTGTGTTACATACCAATAGCATTTCCAAGCTCCTGTTTGTATTCTAGAGAATCACGGGTTCTATAAGATGAGTTCAATGAGCGACCTGATGGACCAGCTGGTACAACACCAGCCCATATCTGATTTGAGGATATGACATGAGGGTTTTCCAGCCGAATGGGAAAATCTCTGAGGTGGAACCAAACTCTCTAGTCAGCATCTTTTTAAAGTCACTTAAGTTTTTTACAAGATACAATCTACAAAAAGAGACTCACAGTTTCAACTCTTGTGCAAAAGAATCCAAGGGAGATAATGTTCCGGATGTCAAAATAATAGAGCGAACACCCATGCGAGAGAACTCTTGCATGGCGATTCCGGGATTAAAACACCACCAACTGAGCGTTCTAGATGGCTTACCTGCACAATCAAAATAATGGAATATTGAATATACATACATACATACATACATACATACATTTATATATATATATATATATATATAAACTCACACAATTATCCTTGTAGCAGGAAGTCGTGTGTTCAATAAAAATAATCAACTCATATCCTACAATTGTGTATCTCTACCAGAAATCACAGGAAAAACATGAGTTATGCAATCAATCTTGAAATATAACATAAGTTAGAAAGCCTTTAAAACCACAAAAATCTTTAAATTGAGTTGCACATTGTGTATCTCTACAAGAAATCACAGGAAATGAATAAGCCATAATGCTTGGCGACCAAATATAGTGGAATTATTTCTTTTGTGCCAAGTTTGATGGAAAATCTGGTATCTTTCAGGTAATTATTATCTACAGGAATAAATAAATAAATAAATAAGGATGGGAGGAATCACTTTTTGGCCCAACCTCTCTGTTCTTTCTCTACAGTATAAAAACTAAAATCCTTTTTTATGCATGTCAGTAATTTATCAAATATGATTGTAATCTTTTGTGATACTTCCCCTTTGTTATTGAAGTATACATGAAATCACCTGCAAATTACATTAACTGATAACCCAGTAAGTGGAACCAGAGACCCATGATGAGCTTTCCAACAACATTGTTTATAAAGTTCAGCTACCACCAACCCATTGTCTATACTACATTATAAAGCCTAAAACTGCCAGGCCCCTCCAATATGTTCCAACAATGACACTAAGCCACTCTATTTCAAGATAATTCTAGATTCAGTAAGATATGCTCCAAACCTAAACTACATGGCAGAATTGCTCAGTATCAAAGGCAGGACAGTAATACTTTTCAACAAGACAAATTTCTTACATGAATTCCCAAGAGTTAGTTTTTATACAAAACATTAAACATCATGCAAGTATGGAATGTGTTATTTAACTTGGGCATTGCAAGTTTAAGCTGATAAATCAGTAAGTCAAAAGAGATTTTGCAAGTGAGAACATAAAGAATAGTGGAACACTATGAAATTTTGGCCCAAACATCAGAGCATGATTTTTCCCTGAATACCTTTCAAGACATCTGCAGCATTTGCCTCACCTTCCTGCACATGAACCTAAAAGGAACATAGAAAAGTTTCAATGAAAATAAAAAAACAGAAATAACAGCAAATGAAAAGGGAAACGAGATTGGCAATAAAACTCCCATCCAAGTCCTACACAATTCTATGACCAAATCATAAAATTAAAGCTTACTCGATAGAAATTCGCATGGGAGTTGTTCTTTTCTCTAAAAATTATTTGAAGGAAATCACTAATGCTTTCCAGCCTGCAACCAGTGCCTTTTGACTTGTCCTGCTTATCTTCTTCAAGGAGAACAGCAGCATCTTTGATTATATCAATGATCTTAGTTGCAGTGTCGTGTGTAACATTAAGATCAGCAAGAAGCTCATAAATGTAAGGTCCAGGTTTGGTGAATCCCAATTCTTTGGATTCAATGGGCACTTCAGCAATCCGCTTCTCAAGCTTCAAAAGAAGTGCTGCAACAGTTGAAAATTAGCTCCCAAGAAGTACGGCCATATCAATTACAAGCATAGCAACAAAATTGTAAGAAGAATAGCAGGAAGTATATCTGAACATGCAATCCTAAACAGCATATAGTGAGATAATATAGGCATGGATCAAGTTGAGTTGAGGAAGAACCAATGCGTACATATAAGAATAGCAAGTGCATATTGACAGAACTAAGCAATCAGAGACCAGAATACCTCTGAGAATAGCAAAATTATCTGGATTCCATGATTTGTCATTTGATTCTTCCCTCCTTGTCACAGAAAGGTCAATACAAGATTTTGCTTCAGAAATGCAAGCTGTGAGAAGCCAAGAAGGCAAGTCAAAAGAGGCTGCATCTGCACATAAGCTTTCCTGCAGCATATTTTTTAATATAAGAGTTTAAACTCATATAACATCAAATGCAGATGACTGTCAGCAAGAAAAATTTGTTTTCTGAAATGATAACATTAAGAAACCAGCATATATGGTTTCACAAATTTACAAGAAAATTCTAATTTCCTGGCAAAGAAAACACCAATTGTTTCTGCTTACCAGGTTATGAGCTTCATCAAATATCAGTATACTGTTGTCCCAATCAATGGCAAGAGATTTTCGATTTCCACGATCAATAAGGTAGTTATAAGGTGCAAACAAAATATCAACAACCTTGTGGAGCTCCCTTGATATGTAGTAAGGGCATCTACAAGTATTAACAGACAGAATAATCACAAAACCATCAATGGCTACGACCTTTTAATATTTTTTTATTTGTTTTTGTAAAAGAGGATATTAAACCTACGGTCCAAATGTTCTTCCAATATTAACCAAATCCTCTATGTCGACAGGCTCATCTCCAAGATGGGGATTGCATTTCACATAATCTAGAATGTAAGAACAGACACATATAGACGTCAGATTTTGTTGAGATTATAACTGTATGGAAAAATAAACTTTGAGCTCCACTGTTCAACCTCTTTATCGTATGTGATCTGCAAATGCAATCTGAAAGTGTCGGTGACATCTTAAACATTCAATAAAATATTTACTATGCTAAATTCGACCACAGTCATCACCATAGAACTTTATCCATCAAATTGTTTTTTGAAAAAAAAAACTTCTAATTAATTATCATCCATGAATTCACCAAATATTCACGGCATTTGAAGGACTAAGCCTCTGAGTGCATGCAAGAAGTAGAGAGAGAAAAAGAAGGGTAGAAATGTAGAAGCATTTAATGTCGAATTGATGCCCAAGTCTCAGGAATAAGAAAATTAAATTTAACTTCATTCAGTGAGAAAATTTGAGGAAAGGCCAACTAACACTATGAAGAGAAGGGGAGGAAAACCGGAGCTAAATCAAGGATAAAAGAGAGCATCTTATACTTTACATAACAAGTCTCTCTATTGCAAATTACATGAATAGGATAGTATTTTACATTTAGCTAGTTGTCAGGCAAAACAAAATCAATGTTAGTATGAATGAACTGTTGCAACATAGTTTAGAATCAATGACACTTAAAGAGCTATTCGGAAATAGAGTGATACTTCAATTTCATGAAAAAATGGAGTATAAAAAAAGAAGAAAACTGGAACTTCATGTTCATATGCAACATTTCTCCATCTACAAAACAGGAAAACTAGTTTTTCATTTTTCAAATTTGTATTGAATTAGGAAAACACTTAATTTACAAGTTTTCCATCATTTTCCAAATAAAGAAAGACCTAAACAATTCTTTTATGTACAAAAAGATTAAAATTATTTGTTTTTACATTTTCATATTTAGTTAGTGTCATATTTAATTTTTATCATAAATCAAATATAAAGATGTTATTTAAGCTAACAATTTAACTTTTTATGATAATTTTTTATTTTAATTAAATAAATTCTACAATTAGATTATCATGAATACAAAATATTAAGATGACTTATAAATTATGGTTTTGTTTTTCTATGAAAAATAGTTGTAAATTGTAACTTGAGATATTTCTTATTTTTTGATGGAAACATTTGTCTTCGTTCTCAACAAATGAACATGTTTTCCAGTTTTCCAGTGGAAAAGGAAAGCTGGTTTTGATGGAAACATTCATCTTCGTTCTCAACAAATGAACACGTTTTCGAATTTTCCAGTGGAAAAGGAAAACTGGAAAATGAAAAGAAAACTGAAAATAAAAAAGAAAAATAGTTTCCTATTAATATAAATAGACCCTTACTCTCCTCCCTGCACAACCAGAAACTTTTATCCATTAATTTGTAATCCAAACTAAGTTTGGGATATAACAGCATAAGTTATTGAGAGCCCAAAATCTTGATTGTGCAATGTTCATCTAGATGGAAAGTCGTGTCTTTCAAGCATTTTGTGGCTACATTACCATAATAGAACAATTGTAGATGGATTCAAGCACAACAGAAATGCACAAAGTATAATACCTGCAACACGGGAATAATGGGTGCATTGACGCTTTCCCCGTGTTTTGCAAATAAGATGGCATGCATTATTCTGTACTTTTCCACGTAGTAAGCTGACTTCCTCGTGAATGCATAACTGCTCCCGAGATCCTAATATTACCATTTTAGGCCTGCATATTCTTTAAATTTTAGCAAATTGAAATTCTAACTGAACCCAATAATCAGACTGATCCGTTGAACTTGTCCTAATAAAAAGACTACTAGTACTACTAACACCACATCTATTGCAAAGAAGCCCAACACCCTTGATATCATTCAAAAAGAATATGTGAATAACTAACAACAATCCTCGATATAAAGACATTGGCTTCCACCATATGACACAAATACAGCTGACAGTAATAGACAAAAGCAACACATCAAGAACCGAATTCAATTCCATCCACTGTTAATAATTTTGACAGCAAAAGAAATCAAACCAGAAAATGAACTCCAACCTGTAGCTGCTCCTCTTCAACTCCTGAATCACTTGCCGAAGTTGGCTGTGCGTGCGTGAAGCATACACTATAGTCGGAAGATTGCGATCCTCAGATTGTGATGATGGCACAATATCCAATTTACCACCCGCAATCCGACCATTCCTTTCAATCTTACCAGTCGAAAATCCACCTAAACTCTTCCTCCAAGCCAATGTGGCACAAAGAAGGCATAGAGTTTTCCCGGTTCCCGTTGGACTCTCCAAAAGGGCATTACATTTCTGCCATATTTTTAACAAACAGCATAAATTTGTGACTTTTAACACTGACAAATTAACTAAATAAGTAAATTAAAGGCAGATTTTTCGATAATAGGACACAAAAGGATTAAAACTTGCAAGAATTGTATTTCAGATTGAAAAATGAAACAGCTGTCAAGCATAGCTATTGAAATTAATTAATTTCTCTAATTAGTTGATTTTTGTCGTGACGGAGCATTATCAGAAGCTAAGAATGGTGATGAGTGGAAAGTTTAAGGAAGCAATGAAACGGCAGCGTTCTATATTTGAGGACTTACGTTTTGGAGGGACTGTATGACTTTTTCCATGTAAACGAGCTGACAATCGTAAGCCTCGAACGGGAAATCAACGTCGATTCCCCTTATCTTGTAGGTCGGCATTTTCCTTTTCCAGGGTCTGGTTGGTTTCTCGGAAAGTTGTTGATGGTCTCCTGATTCTCTTCCCCGTTAATGAGATGGTAAGAGAATGAAAACCCTAGTAAGAAAGCGAGAGATTTTCCCGCCACTCCGCTTGTCATTAACCGTTGTCGTTTCATTATTTATTCCTTTTCGTCTTCAGTTTTCTTTTAATTGAAATACCAAGTAAAAAATGTATACAAACCGTTTGTTTTTATATTTAAAAAATATAAAGTTTTTTTTTTTAAATTATTTTTTTGTGTTCTTAGATGATTTTGATATCTTAATATTAAAAATAATTTTTAAAAAATAAAAAATATATATTATTTTAATATATTTTAAAAAACATTTTAAAAAACAAC
>Ga0307510_10010107_pt1 | contig 11219 bp, 9 predicted proteins | sample 12_EM_MG_FD_207224 | JGI IMG/M metagenome (GOLD analysis project Ga0307510, IMG submission 207224) | Populus trichocarpa ectomycorrhiza microbial communities from riparian zone in the Pacific Northwest, United States - 12_EM | ecosystem: Host-associated > Plants > Roots > Unclassified | place... | reverse complement strand
CCCGGCTCCGCAGCGTCCTCGGCACCCCGCTGACTTTCGTCAAGTTCCTTGAGGAGCCGACCGTAGCGGGCCTGGCCGCGCGCGTGGCCGAGGACCGTGGGGCAACCGCCACGCTGGGCGGTCCGTCGCGATCCCTGTCCCAACTCTCGGAGGGAGGCGAGGGCATACCCGTCGTACTGGCCCATCCGCTGGGCGGAACACTATTCTGCTACCGCCACTTGGTGGAGACCCTGCGGGGAGTGGCCCCCCTGCACGGGCTGACGTTGGCCGCACTGCGGGGCGCGGAAGTCGAGGAGGACGAGAGCCTGGAGGACGTCACAGGACTGTATGCAGCCGAGATCGCCGAGACAGTGGAAGGCCCCCTGGTGGTGGCCGGTTGGTCGGCCGGCGCGGTCGTCGCCTTCGAACTGGCCCGACAGTTGCGGGCGTCGGGCAAGGACGTCGAGCGGCTTGTGCTGCTGGATCCGAGCACGCCCGCCGAGAACACGCGCTGGCGCGGCTATGTGCGCCAGCTGCAGCGGATCCAGAGGCGCCTGGATTTGGCCACGGAGGGCGAACGCGAGGCCGAGTTCCAGGCCGTGCTGCGCACCGACCTGTTCCAGGCCATGGGCATCGACCCGGCGACCTGCCGTGACTATTCTCTGTTCCCGCAGGACATCCTGCGGATCTGGCTGCGGCAGCTGCGCATTCTCGGCGGCTACGACGTGCCTTCCTACGGCGGGCCCATGGCCATTCTCACTTCGCAGGAGCACGACGGGGACGAGCAGGTCCTGCTCGTCAGCCAGTGGCAGGAGCATGCCCGCGGCCCGGTCAAGCACATCCAAGTCGGCGGCAGCCACCTGAGCATGCTGCAACTGCCGGCGGTCGCCTCGACGGCGGCCGCGCTGCGGGAGTTCGTCTCCACGCGGGGGGCGAACTGAGGTGCCTGGCCCCAGCGAACACGAACAGAAGGTCGGGGACTTCTACTCCGAGTTCCCCTATCCCTGGCACGTCACGCGCTTGGCGGCGCCGAATGACGCGACCCTGTACCCGGCGCTCGTGGCGCAAGAATTGGGAGACTTCGGTCGGCGCCGCATGCCCGCGAACGCCCGGATCTGGGTGCCGGGATGCGGGGTGAACCAGGCGCTGATCATGGCACTCCAGTTCCCCGGGGCGCAGGTGGTGGGCAGCGATGTCTCCGAGGAGTCGCTGGACATGTGCCGGGCGGCGGCACGCCAGACAGATGTCACCAACCTGGTGCTGCGCGACGAGGGCATTGCGGAAGCTGGTTACGACGCGGAGTTCGACTACATCGCCTGCACCGGCGTGATCCACCACCACCCGGACCCGTCCCTGCTGCTGCGCCGAGTAGGGGCCGCCCTCAAACCGGATGGCATCCTGGAGCTGATGATCTACAACGTCTTCCACCGGCGGGAGATCACCGCCTTCCAGGAGGCGATGCGGCTGCTCGGCAAGGAACAGGACCTTCTGTTCGCCCGCCGGCTGGCGAACTCGCTCACCACCGACAACGGCCTGCGCCGCCAGCTGCGGGACGAACTGGGCGAACCGGAGGAGCAGTTCGCCGACACCTGGCTCAACCCGTGTGAACGCAACTTCTCCGTCCGCTCCCTGCACGAGATGGCTTCCGGGGCGGGCCTGGAACTGGAGGCGCCCTGTGTGAGCCGGCTGAGCGCGGCGCTGGACCTGTACGACTGGTCGGTCCCGTTTCAGGACGCGAAGCTCGCCGCTTACGCGAGCACCCTGGACGACGCCACCCGCTGGCAGGTGTGCCAGCTGCTGAAGATCGAGCACTCGCCGCTGCTCTGGTTCTATCTGCGCCGCATGGACAGCCCCCGGCCGACGATGAGCGAGGCCGAGCGTGACACGGCCTTCCTGGACTCTGTGGTTTCTCCCGTCCACGCGACCGAGCGGGTGTGGACGCTAGGCAGGTCCGGCGGCTACCAAAAGCTCGGCTCCGACCAGGCGGTCGCCGCAGGCCCTTCCCGGTATCCCGAGGTCGTCTCGGCGGCCGACGGTGTGCGCACCGTAGGCGAGATCTGCGCGGTGCTGGGCCGCCCCGCGGAGGGGGAGGCCCTGCGCCGCATGCGCATCGAGCTGACCACGCCCGCTTTTCCCTACCTGAGGAGTTCCCCGAGCTGACGGGCCCAGTGCAGACGGCTGCTTGCACTGCTGCCGTGCGGTACACCCCCAGCAGGTCGAGTGCGGCCTGCGGATGCGGCGCGATACCGACGAGGCGGCGCTCCCTGGCCGTGAAGAATCCCTCCTCCGTCATGCGGTCCAGCATGTGGATCAGCGGATCGAAGAATCCGCGGACGTTGATAAGCACGATCGGCTTGGCGTGATACCCGAGTTGATTCCATGTAGCAACTTCCATCAATTCATCAAGTGTGCCGAAACCTCCAGGGAGGACTGCGAAACTGTCCGACAGTTCATACATCAGGGCCTTGCGTTCGTGCATGCCGTTGACGACGAATATCTCGCCGCACGCGTCGCCCGCCTTCTCCTTTTCGTGCAGTGCGAGCGGGGTGATGCCAGTCACGGCGGCACCGGCCTTCAGCGCGGACCTGGACACGGCCCCCATCACCCCGGCACCACCGGCGCCGTAGACGAGGTCGGCACCGCGACGGCCGAGCTCCTCGCCCAGCGCCGCCGCGGCATTCACGTAGTGGGGGACGCGTCCGCTGCGTGATCCGCAGAACACGCCGATACGTTTCCCCCGGTGGGGACTCACTGCCATTCTCACTCCTTTTCAAGGGATGGCGGCATGTCATTTCCGTGAGAATAGGGCCCGTGTTCGATAAAGGCAGTAGATTTGGCACTAATTCATCTTAAGTGGAGAAATGTAGAGGTAACCTCCACCGGGATGGCGACTTCTCCGCCCCGGGTGCATGTGAAGCCCGGGGGTGGGCTCTGCTCTGCCAACATGCCGTCGAACTGTGAAGGAATATTTTCACGTCTCTGTCGATTGAGCCCGCACAGCTCAAACTTGCCTTGTACGCCTCGCGATCGACCGGTAGTTTTGAAGTATGTCTTTCACATCCAGAGCAGCGGCCGAGGGGCGCGTGGGCGCGGACAGCGTGCCTACCGACGCTGCACCCACGCCCCGTCGCTTCACCATCACTGACGTACGGGCTCTGACGGCCTTCGCCCACCCCCTACGCCTACGTCTGCTCCATCACCTGATCCGCACCGGCCCCAACACAGCCAGCCGCTGCGCCGAAGCCCTCGGCGACTCGGCGTCCAACTGCAGCTACCACCTGCGCCTGCTGAGTCGGCACGGCCTCGTCGAACGCGCCGAGCCCGAGTCCGACGCGGACGGACGGGACCGGCCCTGGCGGGCTGTTGCCACCGGCTTCGACTTCCTGCCGGACACCAACGACCCTGAGTCGCAGTCCGCGCACGCCGCCCTCGTCGGCGTCGAACTTGCCGAACTTATGCGCCTGTTCCGCGCGTTCCTCGCCCATTTCGACACCCTCGACGAGACCTGGCAACGCGCCTCCTCGTTCCACACATACGCGCTCAGCGCTACCCCGGACGAACTCGCCCACCTGACCGCCGTGTTCGACCTCCTGGTCCGCCCGTACATCATCACCGAGCGCACGTCGCCCCCCGCAGGCGCGCGCGAGGTCAGCGTCAGTCTCCAGGCGATACTCCGACCGCAGGAGCCTCGATGACGAAACTCGACGGATCACTGCTGCGACACCGCCATTTCCGTACCCTGTGGATCGCCGGATTCCTGGAAGACACGATCGATTGGATGCTCATCACCGCCATCCCGATCTTCGTCTACCGGATGTCCGGTTCCGCGTTTGTCACCTCAGTCGCCTTCCTCGTCGAACTCTTACCGGGCGTCCTGGTCAGCCCTCTGGCAGGAGTCGCAGCCGACAGGTTCGACCGGCGCAGACTGCTACTTGGCTGCGCCCTGGTCCAGGCAACCCTCGTCTCCCTGCTGCTTCTGGTCACCTCGCACGACATGCTCTGGCTCCTGTACGGCGTGATTGCCGCCCGCGCCACATGCGCCCAGTTCCTGCTCACCGCGAAGAACGCACTGCTGCCCACCCTGGTCGGCCCAGACCAGGGCGCGGCGGCGAGTAATCTCGTCGTACTGAACTCCAACCTCGGCCGCCTGGTGGGCAGTTTCCTCGGGGGAGCTGTGGTGGCTGGCGGACTCGTCGTCGTCGCCGTCGCCTCGGCAGCGCTCCTGCTCCTGGCAGCCGCCCTCATCAGCCGCATCCGCCCGCCCGCTGTCACGGCACACGACCCCGCGCCGGCCGTGAACCCACCACACCCGCGCGGCGAGAACACGCCGGAGTCCTGGTGGCGCGCCTCCGTGCGGGAATGGCGCGAGGGGGTCTCCCTCCTCCTCGGCGACCGCAGGCTGCGCGCTACCTTCGCCTCTATGGCCCTGTGCGCTGTCGGGCAAGGCCTGTTTGCGGTCCTCTTTGTCATCTTCGTCGCCCGGACCCTCAACGGCAGCGACGCAGAAATCGGCCTGCTGCGCAGCGTGCAGGGCATCGGCGGGATAGCCGGGGGACTCGCGCTCGGCGCCCTTGGCAACCGCCTCCAGCCCAAACCGCTGCTCACCTGGGGCGCACTGTCCTTCGCCGTCCTCGCCGCGATCATCTGGAACGCACCGATGCTGGCTCTCGGCATCGGCTTCTACATTGGCATGTTCATCGTGGTGGGCCTGCCCGGAGGCGCCTACTACTCGGGCGTCCTCGGCATGATCCAGCAGTGCGTGCCACCGGACTACCGCGGGCGCGCACTGGGCTCCTTCTACATGACATTCAACGGCGCCCAAGCTCTGGGCATGGCGGCCGCAGGCATCCTCGGCGACCTGATCGGCCCGGTCCCTCTGTTAAACGTCCAAGCGGCGTTCTACCTGGCGGCTGGCCTTCTCACCTTGATGGTTGTCGGTGCCCGTAACACCCCCGAGGAGCACGTGATCCCCGCCCCGCGCACGCCGGAGCCCACGGCCCGTTACGACCGGCAGTAGATGAGCCGTAGCGACATGACCGCACAACCCAGCACTCTCAGGCAGACCCTCTTCGGCTGCCGCAAGTGACACTGTCTGCCGTAATGATCTGCGTAATTGAGGCGTGACCTGGCCGCCCTGGCGCTGCGTGCCGACGTCCTCGCCCCGCGTCGCGGCCTTGTCGGACAGCACGTGTTCGAGGCCGAAGAGCGGGTGGTCGGAGACGTACAGGCCGAGCATCTCCCGCTCCTGGGCGAGCAGTCGATGTCGCGGCGGCCGACGCCGCGACTGCGTTCGCCCTCCAGGCTGCGCTCGCCGAGCAGTGGGCTACGGCGACGGCGGACGGTGTGACACGGGATCCGGGTCAGCCCGGTGTGCGGCTGCGCTGTTACCTGGACCTGCGCCAGCCTCTCAGCTCATAGCTGGCCACCGGCTCCCAGCGAGCACCGACAGCCTTGACTCCACCTTTTCCTCGGTCGTTCGTGCCATAAGCAGAAAGCTCTACCCGGTGGGGTTGCGGCGTTGCTGGCGCCAACCGGGGTCGAACTGGGGTACCGGCGGTGCGGGAGGATCGCTCTGATCGCGGTCATTGACCGCCATCATGCTGTAGAGCAGCCAGAGCATGCGCAGAAAACGGACCAGGGCCAGCGCCATGGAGGCCTCGAAGACGTAGCGTGCCGAGTGTGTATCGGTCTTGTTGTCCAGACCTTGAGCGGTGAGGCAGGCCACACAGATGACCGCGGTGGCGACGAGCAAGGCCTTCCAGTTACGCCCGCAGTTCACGCTGATAGTGCCGGCGTACGGCCTGGAGTGAGGTTCCCGACTTGTATTGGTCGTAGCGGAGCGCGGTCGGGTTGGCCGCTCGTAGCGTTTCCGTAGGACGCTGGGTCGGATGGGACTCATGAGAGGAACATCGACCATGGCCGCCCCCAGGAAATACTCGCTGGAGTTGCGTGAGCGTGCGGTACGTATGTATCGCACCACTGAGCCGAAGCCGCAGATCAAGAAGCTCGCGGTCGATCTCGGCGTGCATCCGGAGGCCCTGCGTGGCTGGATCCGTCAGGCCGAGGCGGACGCCGGCGAGCGGGATGACCGGCTGACCAGCGATGAACGCGCGGAGCTCGCCGCGCTGCGCAAGGAGAACGTCCAGCTCAAGCGGGCGAACGAGGTGCTGCGGACGGCTTCGGCGTTTTTCGCGGCGCAGCTCGACCCGACCCGGTCCAGGTGACGGCGCTCGTTGACGAGCACCCGCACCTGGGGGTCGAGTGCGTCCTTCGGGAACTGTCCATCGCCTCCTCGACGTACTACCGCTGGCGTCGTGCCGAGCGCGAGCCGTGCGAACGCCGGCGCCGGGACGTGGAACTGACCGAGCAGATCAAGGAGATCCACGCCGACTCGGGCGGGATCTACGGCTCGCCGCGCGTGCACGCCGTGCTCAAACGCGAGGGCGTCCACGTGGGCCGCAAACGGGTCGAGCGCCTGATGCGCGAGGCCGAGATCGCGGGCATCAGCCCACGCCGAAGCGGCTTCACGCGCCGCGACCCGAAGGCCACCCTCGCCCCGGACCTGGTCGAGCGGGACTTCACAGCGCCCGCGCCGAACCTGCTGTGGGTCACTGACCTGACGATGATCGCGACCGGTGAGGGGCCGTTGTGGCTGTCCGCGATCCGGGATGCGTTCTCACGCCGGGTGGTGGCCTGGGAAACCTCCGCCCGCGCGGACGCCGACCTGGTCCTCACCACCCTCGAGTACGCGCTGGCCTCGCGCGAGGTCGAGCCCGGACAGCTCATTCATCATGCCGACCACGGCTGTCAGTACACGTCCGTGAAGCTGACAACTCGCCTTCTGCGAGCGGGAGTTCAGGCGTCCATGGGCTCGGTCGGGGATTCGTACGATAACGCTCTCGCGGAGAATCTGTGGATGCTGATCAAGACGGAGTGCATCCGCGGGCGCACTTTCGCCACGAGGGCCGAGGCGAATCTCGCACTCTTCGAGTACATCGACGGTTTCTATAACTCCCGCCGCATCCAGGAACGGCTCGGCTTCCTCAGCCCGATCGAGTTCGAGGAGAAACACTACGCCGAGCGGGCGACGGCCGAACCAGCGAACCTGAACACCCGTCAACCCCTCCTGACCAGCTGATCAGCATCTCTCGCGCAGCGGGGGAACCTCAAACCCCCAGATAAGCTCGAACCCGTACACCATCTCCATGGACGCAACCTCCAAAGGTCTGCAGTTACCCGCGCTGGAAACGTCCGGTGAGTTGGCGGACCCCGGTGGCGGATGAGCCCCAGGCGGAACCTTCCCCTCATGCGCTCCTATGCACCCTCAAAGTGGGCTGTTTATCGGGAAACCCGCACGTAGCTGCCGCCTCTGTGGTTACGTCCTGTGCTCATGAGGATCCTGCACACCTCGGACTGGCACCTGGGCCGCCAACTGCACCGAGAGCCGCTGCTGGCTGAGCAACGCGCCTTCCTGGAGCATCTGTTGGACACGGTGCGACGAGAACACGTGGAAGCCGTGGTCGTCTCCGGCGATGTCTTCGACCGTGCCATTCCGCCGCTGGACGCGGTAGACCTGTTCAAATGGATCCTCGAGGAACTCGCCGCCCTTCAGGTCCCGCTCGTCATGATCAGCGGCAACCATGACTCACCGCGCCGGCTGGGGGTCAACGCCCGTCTGATCGAGCACGCCGGGATCCACCTGCGCACCGGCGTAGAGGACTGCGCCCGTCCAGTCGTCCTGCAGGACGACCACGGACCCGTGGCCTTCTACGGCCTTCCCTACCTCGAACCCGGGCTGGTCCACGCCCACTTCGGTGCAGAACGCGCCAGCCATCATGCGGTCCTCAGCGCGGCCATGGACCAGGTCCGGGCCGACCTGGCAGACCGGCCTTCCGGTACCCGGTCGGTGGTCCTGGCCCACGCCTTCGTTACCGGAGGCGACACCAGCGACAGCGAGCGCGACATCACCGCAGGCGGCGTTCCCTCCGTGCCCGCCTCAGTCTTCACCGGGGCGGACTACGTGGCGCTGGGGCACCTGCACCGCTGCCAGAAGATCAGCGAGCGCATCCGCTACAGCGGATCCCCGCTGGCCTACTCCTTTTCCGAGGCCGAACACCCCAAAGCCATGTGGCTGGTCGACCTGGGCGCCGGCACCACCCTCACGGCACGCAAAGTCCTCTGCCCCGTCCCGCGCCGTCTGCGCCAGATGACCGGCGCCCTGCAGAACCTGCTGACCGGCCCCGAGTACACCGAGTACGAAACGTGCTGGCTGCACATCACGCTCACCGATCCGGACCGGCCGCACATGGCCATGGAGCGCCTGCAGCAACGCTTCCCCCACGCTTTGAAGTTGAGCTTCTCTCATGAGCGTCAGCCCGGGGCCGAGTCCTACCGGTCCCGTGTTCAGGGCCGCACCGACCATGAGATCGCCCTGGGATTCCTCCACCACGTCAGCGGTATCCCGGCCACCCGCGCGGAGCAGGACCTGCTGCATGAGGGACTGGAAAGCGTCCGCACGCAAGCCGCCGCGCGAGAGGCCAGCTGATGTATCTCCACCATTTGACCGTCCAGGCATTCGGCCCGTTCGCCCGTACCGAAGACGTCGACTTCGATGCCCTGACCAGCGCGGGCCTGTTCCTCCTGCGCGGTGACACCGGTGCGGGGAAGACCAGCATCCTGGACGCGGTCTGCTTCGCCCTGTACGGCAGCGTGCCCGGCATCCGCCCCACCCATCGTCTGCGCAGCGACCATGCCCCCGACGACACGCGCACCCGGGTCGTTCTCGAGTTCACCGCAGCCGGCCGCCGTCTGAGGATCACGCGGACGCCCAAGCAGACCTATCCGAGCTCGCGCGCCAAAAGCGGCATCGCCACTGCCGAAGCCACCGCCCAACTGCACGAACGGACCGCCGCCGCGGACGACTCCGCCGCCTGGGAGCCGGTCTGTGCCAGACCCGAGGAAGCCGGCAGAGAGATCGAGGCGGCACTAGGACTGTCCAAGGAACAGTTCTGCCAGGTTGTCCTCCTGCCCCAGGGAGACTTCGCGAAATTTCTGCGGGCTGACGCCAAAGACCGCGCCGTGCTGCTTCGTAGGCTTTTTGACACCGGGCGCTTCCAAGAGCTGCAGAACTGGCTCACCGCGCGCAGCAAGACCGCGAAAAAGGACCTCGACGAGGTCGCCACCGCTGTACAGCAGCTCAGCGAACGCGTTGACCAGGAAGCCGGCCCCGCCCTCCAGGAGGCCGACACTGCCCAGGGCCGGCCCGTCCGTCCCGATACCGAGGATCCGGCCGACGTCCTCACCTGGGCCCAGGGCCTGCTCGCTTGCGCCCTCGATGCCCAAACCGCTGCTCTGGCGGACGAGGAGGGAAGCGATCATGCCCACCAAAGGGCCAAGCAGGACCATCAGCGCGCCGTTGCCCTCGACACCCACCAGCGCCAGCACAGCGAAGCTCTCGCCCAGCGTGTCGCTCTGGACCAGAGGGCTGTCGGCCATCCACAGCTGCGCGAGCAACTGGAGATGGGCCAACGCGCCGAATCACTGCGCCCCTTGCTGGATGGCCTGGAGCGCAGTGCTCTTGCACGGCGTAAGGCCCACACTGCACAGGACACCGCCCGCACGCTGCTGCAAGCCGCCCACACCCGCGCCGAGATCCCCCAGCTGCAGCTGGCCCTCGAACAGCACCACGCTGAGCGGGGCCGTCTTCAGGGTCTTCTGCCGGAGGAGGAGCACCACACTCAACTCGGCGTCCAGATGGGCGAGCTGAGGAAGAAGGAGGAACAGGCGCAAGCCGACTACGACGAGGCCGCGCAGTGGGTGGAGGCCTGGCCTGTCTTGCAGGCCGAGCACACCGGCCGTGTGGAGGCCATGGCCAAGGCGGCTGACCAAATCCCCCGGCTTGAGCGAGACATCCAGTCCCTGGAGACGCAGCTCACAGCGGCGCGCACGCGCGACAGCCTCGCCGTCCGGCTGGCCACAGCCGAGGAGACCGAGACCAAACGTGAAGCGGAGGCCCTGCACGCTAAGAAGGACTGGCTTGACCTGCGCGAACGCCGCTTGGACGGCATGGCTGGTGAACTGGCTGCAGAACTCACTGACGGAGCCGCATGTTCGGTGTGCGGTTCAACTGTCCACCCAGCCCCGGCACAGCGTCGGCCCGACCAGCCCACGCGTGAAGACGAGGAGAAGGCCTGTACCGTCCACGAACAGGCCGAGGCTGCGCACAGCCGGGCCGGCCGTGCCCGCAGCGACCTCGCCGAGCAGCATGCGCAGGTGCTCGGAACGGCAGGACCGACTCTGCCCGACCAGCTTGAGCTGCAACTTCAGGCCATTCGCGAATCCCACCAGAGCGCCTGCGACCAGGCCGGCAAACTGCCCTCCGCCCAGGAAGAACTGGCCCGGCTCCGACACGAGTGCGACACCCGCACTCAGCAGAGCCAGGAGGCCAAGGACCGCCTGATTGAATGCCAGACACGCCATAAAGCCCTGGCACAGCAGCAGCAGACCATCGCCCTCGCCTTGGATGCCGCACGTGGCAGCGCCGCGACCCTCGGCGACCGCATGACCGAGCTCACCCGTGCCGCGGAACACCTCACAGGCGCCGTCGACGCCGCGCAGGCCACAGCTGCCGCAGTCGACCGCCACCACGATGCACGCACCACCGCCGACGATGCAGCCCGGGACGCTGGGTTTCCCACACGCGAGGAAGCCGCTGCCGCACTGCAAACCGCCGCACTCCTGCAACAGTGGCGCGAGGAGCTCCAGCAGTGGGACACGGATAGCGCCGTTGTCACCGGCATCTTGAACACGCCTGACCTGCTCGAGGCCAGCACCCAGCCACCCGCAGACCCGCAAGCCGCCAGCGATGCGCTCCTGCAGGCCGAAGCACGTATGAAGAACACCGCGGGCGCGTCCCAGCAAGCTCGCGACTGTTTCACCGCCTTGACCGCACTCGTCACCAATCTTGAAACCCGCCTGACCGAACTCGAACCTCTGCAGGCCCGCTACACCCTGGCTGACCGACTGGCAGGCATCGCATCGGCCACCACCGCGGCGAACACACTCAGCATGGAACTGGAGGCCTACGTCCTCGCCGCCCGCCTCGAAGAGATCGCCGACGCCGCCAACATCCGGCTGCAGGCGATGACCTCGGACCGCTACCTCCTCGTGCACAGCGACGAGAAAGACGTCGGCCGGCGCGGACGCCTCAAGGCCGGTCTGGGGCTACGGATCCTGGACAA
>Ga0307510_10010106_pt1 | contig 11220 bp, 11 predicted proteins | sample 12_EM_MG_FD_207224 | JGI IMG/M metagenome (GOLD analysis project Ga0307510, IMG submission 207224) | Populus trichocarpa ectomycorrhiza microbial communities from riparian zone in the Pacific Northwest, United States - 12_EM | ecosystem: Host-associated > Plants > Roots > Unclassified | place... | reverse complement strand
GGCCAGAAAAGACAAAGGGTTATATGGAGAAGGGCACGAGTGACGTTCCATGAGCTCACCTCAATCTCTATCAGCACCCAAAGCCAAACGAACCAGCCGAATGAATATACCGACGTGCGGAATCTTTCACGCTTTAACCGTAAATACCCCTTCTGCTCAAAAAGGTAAATTTTCGGATCCAACCTGCTGCCTAAAATGATGCCAACTGTTCTCGCCATCACCACTGGACAGCGGGGCAGTAATCATATCCCCGAATTCTATAAGCTGGAGAATTCTTTATTAAGGTGAGCAAGGTATGAGAATCCCAAACCAAGTGGGTTCCAATCAGAATGCGCATTCTGAGTGACGGGGGAATAGAGCAGCGTTCCAGGTAAGAGGAATATCTCAATCGCGAGGTAAAAAGGACGATAGGGGATGGTGGCTAATTAGTTGTGATCACCACATCATACAGGATTCCCGGGACTATAATACCTCCAGTCCTTAGCCTGCGTTCCAGGGGCCGCCCGGACACCTCAAAATAAGGACTATCGTCTATTGTCTGCCCAGCCCACTATAAGTGTTCGAGCTCTTAATAGCTTAGCATTTCTTCAGCTCTTTGAGGGCCCCAGCTGTATGCTTGATCTATTTATCCTCCAAGGATAGCTCCTTCGCGTTCTCTCCTATATCCTCGGTAGATCCGAGTCAAAGGTTCAGGAAACATTCTTAACTTATCGTAGCTTCCGGTTCGCTAGCGACATTTCGGCCAATTACCTACAGGACGCCCCCAAAGCACACCTCCTCTTTAATATACTTGATTATGCCGGAGGGCCATTGAGAATGGACTCCCGCATTTCTCAAAGCCTCTTGTCTCAGGGCTTCTTAGCCAGCACGGTGGTCGGGCATCTCCCGGGTTGTCCACAAAGACAGTTAGCAGTTAGGTCCTGACTGCTTCACTCCCCAATATGCGGCTCCCAGCGCCATGCTTTGCATCACCCTTTGGAACTCCTGAATTTGTACTCATCCAAATGGAGATAAAAGAGAGAATACAAATCAAAAAAAGACGGTAGGGACATACCCCCACTCATATGAACCATGATACATGGGTATTAAAGGATAAGAGATGGAGGGCAAACCCACGATTAGCTGAAGCATAACTGTACCAACATAATGGATAGGAGACCCAGTCGGGCAGCACTCCCATAGGACATCTGGAGTGAGCGAGAGGAAGTAGCAAGACAATCCCCTAGCCAATGCTCCACCAATCCCTCTAGACTAGGAGTGATAGGCTTTCCTTGAGGCCGTTGAGTACGGCTGACTAGGCATCCTTTTCGCAGCCAAGTCTCAGAGTTTATCACTGCTAATTTCATTCTTTCCTCCTCTTTTTGTTCGACTCATAAGTAAAATAACGAGGAGAAAAAGGACGTAAGATGTTTTCATCTCCCCCATCATCTGTGATAACCCCCCCTTCCACCCTCCGGATATTTCCATCGCGCCAGCCAGCAGTTATGTTAATGAGATATGATATCTTTCACCTCTGCTAAAAAATAAAATAAACCCCCAGATAAATAGAAACGAGAGTGAGATATAGTGAAAGGAGCCGGAGTGGGATGTTCACTAGATCTCTCAGATATCTGTACTTGTTCTGAAGGTTCGGCATAGCTCCGTCGCTGAAGCCGTATAGCTTCATGCACAAAACCGCACTCATTTAGTTCCCTTTCCAAGGGAGGGAAGAGTAAAGTTTCCCAGCAACATGTTTCGTCGGGGATGAGCTTGTTATGGAGACGCCAGTAAGTGCGAATATTCATCATTTACCACACGCAGCGACAGAAACAAAGGAAACATTCCTTAGCCCCACGTATTCTACCCAGTCACTCTCAGATTCTCTAGACTCTCGCCCCTGCCCAATAGTCGACACCAAATAGTAGACTTAAGATAGAACGAGATTGGTCCTAAATGACTAGTATCGCTCGGGGTGTGTAGTTTCACCTCCTACTATAGGACAGCGATGTGTATAGAAACAACTACTCCTATTTAAACCCCCAGAGAATCCCTCATTAAAGTTATCCAAGGGGCAAAAAAAATACGTCCCATAAAATCTACCAACAACTTGGGCGATGCGCTACTCCTCCCATTAAAATCCCGAAATCCAGCCATCAGTGGGATAAGTATTAGTTCCCGAGTTTTCATTTCATGAAATTCCTAGCTGGCGCAGTGGTTAACACTCCTGTCGCAATTAGCGGGAGCCCAGGAGTTCAATTCACGCTCATAGTGAGTTATTATTGAACGATCCGTCATGTAGGGCAGGAAAACTGAGAATTCCTCAAGTCCTGCCCTATGGGAACTGGGAGATTGGAGAACCTGGCCCTCATCAAGAGGGCTGGGGGGGCTTACCAATCCTGCTACGAGGTGGTAGAATCCGACTCTAGACCTTAGGGTTGGCGATCGGCGGGGTAGCAGAAAAGAATGAGAAATTTCTTTTTTATCTCCCTTGTCTTAGGAATGGGACTGTGGGTCCTGAAAGCGAGAGATGTTTCAGTCATTCTCACTCCGGAAAGCTATGCCCTCGGTATTTGTTGCCTTGCGAACATCTTTCTTCAGCAAAGCGAGGGATACAATATACTCGAGTAGTGTCTATTAAATGACATAAGCTAGGCAGAAGACGGACACGTACAGCCAGGATAAATACATAAGATCCGTATGGCACTGTACTAATTTGGCACCTTAGAATCTTGTTGTATGGTGCCGGGCACTTGAAATCAACCGAAAACTAACACATGAATAATTCTCGAAAATTTTCAACCACCACCACATCTTTGAGAAGATGTGGCTTCATAGAAGTATTCAGAAGACACTCCTCTTTAATTCTATGTTTTCCAATTTTCAATCAAAGCAATATTAGTGGAGATAGTAAAATTCCGAATTACCCATGTATGGTCATTTTCGAAGTTACTTTTGCCAAGCGCCACTATTTATGTGTATTATGTAAGCAAAATGAATTACCCATGAGGGCTGATTTCAAATGCCCGGCACCATACCGTTGTTGAGGACCAAAGTTGATCATGTGCACTCGAGTATCTCATTCTGCAAACCATCACGCCCCCGTGTTTGTTCGATCTTAGTTCTTTTTGATGTAGGTGTCCCTACTTAATGGACCAGTACGGCATGACTTTATATTGCATTTTGCAGGCTACTGCCAGCTCATGTGAAGAGTGCAATCTAGCATGGTCTAAGCGAATGGGGGGCATTTTTGTTCATGTTCTCGCGCGGCCGGATTGAAGTCGGCCACTTTGTGTGGGAATTGCCACCTCAAGTGTCCGGCTTCAACTCGGACGCACCAGTATAGTTTATATCAGGTTTTACTCCCCACGTTGTTCCTTTACTGGTTCTAACATGTGGTTTAGGGGTCCTTGTTCACAAACATTGGGGAAGTATTAGTCTGATCACTACTTCAGAAACCTTCGATTTGACCTCATAACTACGACCTAATTATCCAGTTATGGTACAGCTAGACACGCCCCAAGATTCCCGATCTGTCAGGCACTGGGCCCATCAAGACCTGCCACTCGGAGGATGCACCGTACATTACAGCAGCAGAGACAGTTTGGTAACAGACTGAGGCCGAAACACGCTCAGATCTTTTTGTGCCCCCGGGGCTCTGCGCGGATTTTTCAAAGTTTAACCCAAAGAGTGTCGTAAAACATTCTAACAGCTCAGTGATGACATAATTATAACACTTCAATTTTTATCAATTGTTTATCCAAGCTCTAGCCGTTTAAAGCGAGTCAGGTTGGGATTCGGGACTACCGTACTGTTACCATCGTGCTATCCTAATGCCTAAACCCGATCTATGGCCCCGAACAGGCATCGCCGTCACTGCAAAGCTTGAGGATAAATTACTCATAAGACCGTCTCATACTACCCCTCCCCTCCTCCCTTATCGCGCTAATCTCAATAGTAGGGTTCACCACCCTTAAGACTCCTTTTCCAAGAACCTCTAGCAGTACTTAACCGGAATCACAGGCACCTATCAGAGCTCATTTTCATACCGCATACTCGAGGCAAGAGAAAAAATGTCGGAATCGGAGAGCGAGCGGCTCCCCGCGTATAGTGACTTCGGGGAGGTCGGAAGTAGTCCCTCTTCTGCAGTAATCCCTCTTCTGATTCAGGACGAGCCGGATGATTCTTGGGAGGTGCTGCCGGGGTACGACGATTCTGTTGGTGGACCAGCGCAGCCTGCGGGGGGACAAAATGGAGGAGCAAGAGGGGTCAGGGGAGGGGGGGCGGGGGGAGAGGCTGACATTGATGCCCCACCTGGATTTGAGGTGTATGTTCCTAAGATGAAGCGAATTCTGAAATCCGGGAAAATATCGGGTGATGTTGAAGTCCTGACTGGTTCCCATGACAAACACCTTAACACTGACGGCGAGGCACTACACCGGTAAAATTCTGATTCTTCGATTCTGGATCTGTTCGTTTATTGATCGGAACACTAGATTAGATGCTAATCTACCTAATCGTTTATCGTAGATGGCTATTAGAACAGCGCTCGAAACCACCATGCGTGCAGGTGCACATACGGGGAACTCACACTGAGGAAGAGTGCTACGGGAGTCACACTTATAGCACTAGGGTAACTGATTTCGATCTTACCTGCGATATTACCCATCTGCTACTGGAGCAGAACCATATGGGAGAACCGACCCTAGAGACCATTCCGCCAAATAAAATGGCCCACCGTGGTCACGGGTGGTCCAAATCTGTTGCCAAGGACGTGGAAGAGGGGATGAGCGTGAGAGACTTTGCTGATCAATATTGTGAGGATCAATCAACGCTCAAGGAGTGAGTTTTGCCCCTCTCTTGTGATTTCTTCGATATCCCATATCAAACAGGCTATATGTTTGATTAGCCCATTCACCGTCCCATCCACCCACTCAATCTGTACCCACGAGTAATATATCTATATATTTATTTTTCCTCCCCCCGCCCCATGGGCATTGCTCATGCATCCGATCATAGGTTCGTCATGAAGAAAGTGGTAGCCGGGCACGATCGGGCCTATCTGCAGCGCAGTATAGCGCAGTGCATCCGATCAACGAACTACATCGGTCGTATATCAGTCGGGTTTCCAATCCATGATACACGAGTAGAAATCTATCCAGCAAATAGAATCTCAAAGCTGCGAAAGACAAAATGGCTCCGGGTGATATTCTACATCACCTTTCTCTGGATATTCGCATGGCCATACCTCTGGTTCATGACAAGGCGGTATCACGTTGCTATAATGACCTGGAGAATGGCTCGCATGGTGCGGGACGAAAGTGGTGAGATGCGGCGAGAGTGCGTACTAACTGAGCAAGAGTGGATAAGGCGCTGTGGCCCTGCCATCGAGCACGCCGCGAGGGCCAGGAGAAGGGGCAATCTGTCAGCGCAAGATGTTAGGGCGGCCCTAGCAGGACTCACCGGCGATGCTGGAGTTAGGGTTCCTGATCCATGCTACCGTGGGCTTTCTCGCAGGCGTTCTAATTATGCAGAGTGGGGTTCGAGGAGCGGAGTGTCTGGATGGGGCGGAGATACGGAGAGTTAGGGGAGATAGAGGCGAAGTTGAAATGGCATTGGTCTGGTTGCCTCATGAGAAAGGGCCTATGTTCTTCCTCGCCTTCGGTTCCGAGTTTTCCACACTTGTATTTTGATTACCCTTTTCTCCTCACACGAATAGTATTGTGATATTTCAAACGACCGATTATAGATCCACCTCTTTCCCCACTTGTACATCTAGATTACGATACAATAAGACACCACACGTCTTCTCACTCGTACGTGCTCGTACTCGTAGCAGCCCCAGAACAGAGATTTGCAAAATATATCTGAGCCCGTACAAATTCACAAGCCCAGCTTTCGGATAGTACTTATCGCCCGCTACGGGGAGAAACAACGCATGTTGATTGAGCAATGTGTTGGAGTAAGTGGAGTAAGAGGGAAGAACAGGGAGTTTTTTTTTTTCCACAACGTATCCAATGGTTTCGTGACTGATACCTCTTTGAGTTGGCCGTTTCGTTGGTCCTTAGCCCCACCCACGGCCAACCATCCAGTGCTATTTGCAGATTCCGAGCCACACTTCTATTGGCTCGTTTCTAACCGCCCAACTGCATCTTGGTACTGTCTCGAGCACCTGTACCGAGACATCAAACGTGTACGGTACTTCGATACCCAACCGTTACCAACCCAGCTCACGGTACCGTATGTACACCCCTCTCCGTAAAATGCAGCAACCTAACTTAGGGCGCTCTGTAGGAGTGTGATACGTTGGTGATGAGTTTAACGACCGACTTTCCGGCAGGCCCCGCGTTTGGTGCGTTTTTTCGGCCAACACATCAAGTCATCCTAGCACGATCGGCATCTTGAATGAAGTTTAGGGCGGTGCGGGAAATAGCCACTTGATTGATTCAAGGCGAAGGCAGGCTGAACAAGTCCAAGAATACGCACCGTACGGGTACCATGTTATGGGAGGATAACTCGCGGAGAGTTCACAGCGTGCTAGGCTACCGGAGCTCTCACTAAGCGACGGCGGGCGCTTGGGGTTGGGGCGTTTTCTGTGGACGCCCATAGGTGTTTCGACGAGCCAATGTTACGGTTCCAGCGAAGTGATTATCCGTGATCTTTTTTCCCGAAGAAGGAGTGTGTGGGGGGGCAGAATTCTCAGTGGGGTTCTTGCGTGAGGCGTTGGAGAGTCGTACTAGTAGGCGGAAAAAATCTAGACCTGTTGTGCTTCTGGAATGTCTGTGAGGGTCCTAAAGTGGCTTAGTGTCTGAACAACACATACATGCCGAATAATAGACTAGTGGCGAGCCTACTACAACAACGGTAGACACGTCGATGGGGTGTTTCGAATCAAGAACGAGAAAAACAGGTAACCGAAGGAGAAAAACGCGAAAACAGGAAAGGGAAGAAAAAGGAAAGAGACAAAAAAGGAAAAAAACGAGTAACGCGGTGTAAGTATGATACAATACCTTGGTGATAACCAGTAATCCTAACTTCTCGAGTGCGAAAAAAATTGGATATAAAGACCCACCTGGGTTCCGTCTCTGGATACTTTTTTCTCCCTCTCATCAGCATCACAATCAAGGCATACTTTCGAGCAAGACTCAAGCAAGCAATAGCCTCCTCATTACCAATTCTATCATATCAATCCTATCTTTTAACGCACCTCCCCTTCACTCCATCTAAAAATGTCTTTCAATCACGGAGGCTACGATAACGACGACGGCTTTGGCAGTGATCGTCCCCAGAAGGAGATTCTTTTCCGTGCCGAGACCATGCGAGAGATCCTCTCCAATGCCGCAGCAACTGGTTCCCACGACATTGGCCCAGAACTGATGGCAAGCATCTCCTCCCAATCGAATCCCCAGAGAAGCTCGAGCTACTCCCAGGGCAACAGACAATCCCCTCCTCGCTCCTCGGCTTCCCGCCAGAACTCCGGTCTGACACACACCCCGCCCCGCGACAACAATTACGGCTCTGCCGTAGAAACATACAGAGACTCGGAAGGAAACCTCGTTCAGTCATTGAAGAGTGATCAGGATGCCCCTCTCCGAGTGCTCACCAACGACCCCGAGTGGAACAGTCTGCCCAGGGGACCCTCACGCACCAACACCGGCCACTCGACGTACAGGAACCCCGAGGGCGATTTCGTCACAGAGCATCGCGGAGGAGACCTTCCTGTAACAACCCACTACCACGACTCCCCACCTGTCAGCGAGGGACGCAGAAGCCCGCCAATTTACCAAACCCGGGACCGTGAGGGAAATCTCGTCACGCAATACGATGGTGATAGCGGGAATCTTGCCATTCGCACCCATTACCGTGATGATTGAGGGCACCAGATTGTTCCGGGCTAGTTTTGGGAGGGAGTTTTTTCATTTTTGATTGGTTTTTTTTGGGGTCTTTCCTTTTTTCCGCCGGGATGAGGGATGGGCGGGGTTGGGTTTTATTTTACAATATATCCTCTTTTGCTAGATAAGTTAGGGACTAGAAATATAAATCGTTGACGATTGGATCTTGTTTTAGTTTCTGGAGAGTTGGGCTGAGGGGCGGTATACTTGAGTTATCCTGGAAGTGATGTGTGAATTGGAGAAACCGAGTGATAATATATGATGAGAGGCGCCTTGTGATCGCAATAAGCAACATCCAACCGCGCCCAGAACAGCCAGCCGCACGCCACGCGAAACCCCCGGCAGAAAGGGCTCAGCACTAGGCTACTTCCCCGCCAACTCCTTGTTTGGCACCACTTGTCTCCAATACCGTAGCCTTCACACCCCCTCTCGCCCTCCCTCCCCCCTCTAGCGGATCCCTGACCCCGCCTCGCCGCCCGGGGGCCTATCTATCGTAATACTTCCAAAGAATCACCAAATCCTGCTCTTTTCGCAGCTCGTTCGTCGTAAGCAGCACCCTCACCTTGGCGCGCCCAAACCCTGTACTAGCAGTTCTTCTCAATACGCATGGGCTAGATGACATAGTACTATTGCCAATGGACCCTAGTTTAGTGATATTAGGTTCTTGTTTTTCGGGATCTGCAGGGAGGAGTTGGGAGTCGTGGCAAGGCTCACGCCGGTTATCAGCGGGCATTCGGCAACCCCCCTGATGACCGGGAACTAGCGAGGGGGGAACAACGAACAGAGGGGGACAGCGAGCAAGGCCGAAAAATCTGATGACGAACCCAAATCTGGCAGTGTGTTCGCTGTTCCCTTTTGTTCGCTGTTCTCCTCGTTAGGCAAGGTACTCGAGTATATTTGCTCTTCTTGGGCTGCAGGTTGTTGCGTTTGGCGCGTTGCCGATCTCCAGCATGTCCATTTTTGACAGGGGCGCTAACTGGGTTTGAGGGGGAGGGGGAGGGGGAGTATACCAGTACGTCAGCTCAGGAACCTGGTTGTTGAAACCTGGTTTTCTCTCGCATTTCGCGGATTAGCCAGGGTTAGGACTAAGCAACCACCCTGTGTTCTCACTTCATCAGTCTCTGATAGTCCGGGAATGGGCGGGCAAGTTAACACATCACTAACAATCAGTGGGCAGCCGGTCTTCCTTTTGCATTTTATCCCCTCCACTACAGTTTTCGTCTGCATCTCCAGTTCATCTGGGGCGAGCCCCCGATACCCCCGATCAGCGGGTGCGGGGACATGAGCCCCCATTCAATAAGTATAGAGCCCCTCGCCTGGCGGTTTTTAGCCCGTCGCTCTTTCTGTATTTCGTTGTTGGCGGAGTTGATACGAAACCGAGTGAGTCGGGGTGACACACCTCCGGGACGGTGCTGGGTGGGTGGTAGTAGGATTCTGCGCTAGTAGAGTTGTCTAGTTGGCCAGTGTGAACGCTGAATACACCGAGCTAGAGGAACTAGGTCATTATATTTCAAACACCCAATCCCCTAATTATGTTCATTTATCAATTGACTTTCTTCATCGCAGTAGACATACACGAGCACCTGAGCATCCTCATACAGGTGCCCCCCACTCCCCGGGGGTGTTTTTTTGGGGAATAAGTCCTAAGTAGCAGTTAGTACCTCCCTTCCGCTCATATAATCGCAATCTCCTCTATGAAAATAAGGATCACATGATACAAACCCCCCGTATCCGAATGGATGCCCAACTTCAACCCCTTGCCGTAAATCCTGTTTTTGCTTCAAATTTCCCTCTGGCTTCTTCCTCTGTTCTAGCTTATTCACGCTCTAAGCACTTTATCAGGTTCCCTTGCAAGAACCTGTAAACGAGTGAGTGCACGGGGGGGGGGGGGTTGCCCAGCTCCCGCCCATATTGGGGTGCATATATCCAGCTACCCACCGCGCCGCCACCACTCAATTAGCTCTTACTTCCCAGAACTCAACTCTTTAGACACATCTTCAGTGATCTTTCGGGTCTAGCGGCTTTCCGGCTATTTTTGGTTTTTATTTTATCCACTTTTTACTGTGTTGCACCGTGCCCTGTCCAGAATTTTCCCCGTTTTTTTACATGGTCGTTTGCAAGGGTGCCCACCATTATAGACTAGTGCTAGTATGGGGGCGGCACAGGTGGGAAGGGGTGTGACTGCGGGGTTTTTAGAGCTTACGCAGGAACCTTAGATCCACAGCGGGGTGTATGTTTGTGTGGTATCATATCCTGGACAGGGGGTGTGTGGAGGTGATAACCAAGGATGGAGATTGGAGGAAGAACCAGGAGAGTTGCCAGGATATCAACGGAGGAGGCGGAAATCAGGCTAAAATTTATGACGTTCATAGTTAGCACGGTATACATATTAAGCTGGGGATACCGTATGTCATCCTGGGGAGACCTCTCCTCAATCCCACCCCCCTTGCTCTTGAAGGCTACACGGTGCCTAAAACCGGGGGTACAGCCGGCGTAATGGGCTATTATACCTATCTTCAAACCTGGCCCTCTCCTCCCCGCACGCGGCGATGTCCCTCCATGTCGACTTCCTAGAAGCTCCCTCCTGGATCCCGGCGAACAACCAAGCGTCCCCCCTGCCCCCCCACAGAAACTGGAAGAGGACTACCTATCCACTCTCCGTAGTGGCCGCCGAGTTTCAGAGTATAGGCTCCTTCATCGTTACATTCCTCTTGGGGCGTGAAGTATTGGTACTGGGATATTGGGTGCGGATGCGTTCTATAAGATATGGAACCTTTTTTGTTCGTGGGTGTGGAGGGGGCTAACTGGGTGTTCAAATATGTGAATGCGGCACAATCTATTCTATGTGGATAATACTGCGCAAGTGCGAGGGGGATTGCGAGGCATGCTTGGTGAGGAGTAGAGAGCAGATTTGGTAGGAGTTCTGGTTCTTAATTATTCCAAAACAGGTGGGCGGTAGCAAGCATATTTATACAAAAGTGTGCGCCCATATGTATAAACAAAATATAGGGAAAACTATGTAAGAAACATAAGTGCGAACATGTTTGACCCTGAAATCCTGCCAAGTAGTTCTAAACAATGTGCGTGAAACTATGAGGGTGTGATGTGAATATTAGAAATATCATGACCAATAATAGTGCATAAGAGATGCATAAAATCCTTAACACTGGATAGAAAAGCACATGTTAAATCCCCAAATATTATCCCAAAACAGTCAATAAAACACCATAATATATATCTTAGCTGTAGTAATGTAAGCGGTGTACAGGCGGAGCCGAAACACAAACTAAGTAAAAGAATACACGGTAGTGTTATGAAAGGCACATAGGAAATATAACGGAATTTCAACACT
>Ga0307510_10010105_pt1 | contig 11221 bp, 9 predicted proteins | sample 12_EM_MG_FD_207224 | JGI IMG/M metagenome (GOLD analysis project Ga0307510, IMG submission 207224) | Populus trichocarpa ectomycorrhiza microbial communities from riparian zone in the Pacific Northwest, United States - 12_EM | ecosystem: Host-associated > Plants > Roots > Unclassified | place... | reverse complement strand
CTATATTTAACACATGCTGAAAAATAAAAACCATTCATCATACACACATATCCTTTTTTATTAATTAACTCACACCAAAAAATCATGTAAGTTTACAAATCACAAAGTCGTCCCAAGAATTGTAAAACACCTTGTCCAGAAGGTCCGAATAGTCACGGAAGCTGCTGGAATACACTGGATGTGAGGGAGCAGTGGCAACTCATGGGCTCCACAAGCCACCGCCACTAGCTGCGCATGGGACCATCGCCATCAGCGTTGGAATGGTAGAAACTGGTGGATCTTAAACAACTCTTCTTTCTCTTTCTTTTTATGTCATCGGTGAGATTCACCTTCACATGTAAAAGATAAAAAAAAATCACATAACACAATCAGTTTTTATTTTCTTCTCTCTACTTGCTCGTCACTTTCTCTCTCAGCACCGTGGTTGATGACTAGATTTGAGGTTGTTGGTTGTCGTAGTGGATGTACTAGCGTCAATGGTGGGTGTTGTTGTTATCAGTTACCACACCCATGGAGAAAAAAACCATAATCCAACATAGAGAAGGGTAGTCAATTTTGACAGAGAGAGAGAGAGAGAGCGCTTCGTGAGGGGGGCTATTGTTGGCCTATTGAGTGAGGTGGAATAGGCGTTGATGGTTGTTGAAGCTGTCGATGGTAGGATGGAAACTTGTGGTTGAATTCACAATGAAGAATTTGCTTCTTCTTTTTTTTTTTTGAGAGCAAGTTTTTTTTTTTATTGTGGGTGTCCAGGTCAGCTTATGCGCACATCGACTAATCTTTTGAGACTCTAAAGTTAACGACCATGTAAGTCTCCGGTGGTCATGAGATTTGTGGCACTCGAACTAGTGACATCTGGAAAGAAAACCCAGAATCTGACCAGTTGAACTACAACTCTCATAATTAAAAGTAAGTGTTTTGGTTTGATTAGTAAAGGAAATGAGATTTTGGTTTTTTATCGTGGGTTGATGAAGGGTGGTTTGGGTTATCAATCGAGAGGGGAAATTTAATTTTTAATTGGGAACAATAATTTAATCACTTTTTATAAATTTATTCTTGGTCTTCAAAATCAAGCAATTTTGAACAATCAAGCTTTTGATTCTAATTTTTTTAATTAAATTCTTTATTAATTTTTAATTTGACTATTTATTTCAAAATCATTCTTGAACTTTAATGTTTTTTTCATTCTTAGTCAAACTAAATTAAATTAAATCCTTTTTTAAAATTTTCTCTTCAATTAAAATCTCGACTATGATCCTAAAACTCTCAAACTCAATTTTTTACATATGATACTTGATTATCGATTTAATTTCAAAGTCCGGCTATTTTTGTATTTTTTTAATTTTTTTCTATTTTTGCATTTCGCATTTTTTTATGATTGTCAAGATTTTTTTGACATACAAATATTAAATGAAATGATTAAAATTAACTAAAATTACTGAAAATATTTTTTTTATTTTTCAAAACATATATAAAAATAAAGGATCAAAATTGAGTTATAATAACACTAGTAACATGAATGATAACATGCATAAACAGTGGCAGATTCGGTATTAGTGTATGTTTAATGATTCGGGAGGACATGGGTTGATGTTGGGTATAAATTCTAACTTAGAAAATGGACAGTTTGAGGTATGCAAACACACCTATTCTAGTAAACAACTGGTTTGTTGGGTGGCAGGGCAGGGAGATGCTGGGGCAGTTGTCGAAAGTTTTTGACAATTAACTGTCTTAGGCAAAGCTAATCAGATTTGTTGTCATTGGGGATATGAAGTTTTTATATAGATTGAATATAGGTGTGTAGCCTGTAAATTCTGTGAGGAGCAGAACTATTATGCATATAGCATACATATATGGACTTGTGTATACTTTTATTTGAGATCAATAAAAAGTTGGGATTATTTTTATAATTTAGTGTGTTAAATTGTGCATATTCTATCAACAATACAGGATAGTGTGAGGGATACCTCTCAAGAAGAGGAGGAAACACTTAATTAAGATAAACATGAATGGATCGACATCAAAAAGCGAAGTCTGGTGGGGGCTGGATTACTGCTAAACAGGGGCAGAGATTTTGACGAGAAAATCAACCCTGTGACATGGCATAGAAGGAAGGTTCAAAAGCAAAGCAGGCAGAGTCGTCGTCCTATAAACAGAAACCGCGTCACCACTTCCCACTTTGATCCAGACAAGAAACCCTCTCTTCCTCAACTGCAGCAGCAGACTCCCTCCCTCCCTCCCTCCCTCCCTCCTGTTCCATTTCCATTTAAGTGACGCAGCGTTGTTTCTTTCAATGGCGGCGGCGTCTCTTCTTACTTTTCCTGTAACTAACAGTAGCATCTTATCGAATCTAATCTCCGAATTCCTAATTTTATCGAACCATAATCAACTCTTCTTCTTCTTCTTCTTTATCTTTGCTTTCTTTCTTTCTTTCTCTCTCTCTGTCTTTTTTCTCTGCAGAAGAATTCGTCGACGGCCCAAAACCCATAACGACCCTTTACTTATTGACCCTTCTTTAACGAAATTGATTAATGGAGCTCGAAAAACGGGTGAAAATGGCAAGACCCGTTTGCCCCATTCGCTTCTTCTTGATATCTTGCCAGGTGCACTGACAAGTGGTGACGTGGATAAGACCGGGTCGGGTCATGAGGAGGAGAGAGACGGGTCGGTTGAGGATCTGCAGAGGGTTAAGAAGAAGAAGAAGAGGAAGGCGAAGAAGAAAAGATTGTTAGATTTGAAAAGTGAAGAAAATGGTTTTGGCGGTGATTCAGAGAAAGAAAGGCAAAAGCCAGAATTGGTATGTCTGTATCCTTTTACTTCTACGAGCAGTGCTACCCAGAGAAAGATCAAGCAGCAGTATGATCAGCTTGTCAAGTGCAATGAAAGCAATGCACTGACATTAGCTCAGGTTTTTCATTTTACACTTTTTTTTGTTTTTCAGTTTTTAAGAAAAATATCCTAACTTTTGTGCTATTTTTTAGAGTGGAAATGTTTGCTATTTTTGTGTAAGCTGGTTTGCCATTCTACTAATACTGAATGCATGCTAATTTATAATGATATCTGTTTGGAGAATATGCGGTCCATTTTTTATGCCCCATTTCATTTTCTTGCAATGAAGAAAGGTGCTTACGTAGACTACTGCTTAAGGTATTCTTTTCTTGCAGTGCTATGCTACTCATGCACTTTTTTATGTGATCAAATGATTAAAGCAAGCGAATTAATGCTAGAGTGTAGTGAGAAGAAATGTGCATAATTTGATTTTAATGTGGTTGGATTGTGATTAAGCCACGGGGGGAAAAGATTTACCTCTGAAAGATTTTTGCCAGATTGCCACCATACTGCTTGTTGAAATTTTTGGCATGATCCGAAAACCATATAATAGGACATGAAAGACAAGCAGTGGTGATGCAAGCGGTAATATCACCTTGTTTGACGTACTTAGGTTGCCAAGCTCTAAACATGAAGTCTTGATTTCTCACAACTTGTTCTGGGCCGCAACTAGTGAGTGAAACTTCTGCAAATGGGGTTGACTGTTGGCTTTATTCAATTACTAGCTTTTAAAGGACAGTTTCCTTTATTTTAATGGTTATCTTGTATTTGTGACATAGCGAGCTCCATCACTTTTCAATTTGTCCACCTACATTGAAATGTTTAGATTCTTTGAAAGGTGGTTTCTTCTTTCACTGTTTTGGACAATGCTCTGTTCGTGTAGCCAGTCATTACTCGTGCGAACAAACCACCTTCCGACTGCTTGCTGGGTAGGATATAGCTGAAACTATATTAGTTTGAGTAGTTAGTTAATTCACTGTCACTTGTAGGACATCTTTTCATGATTTGAAGTATGGATTAATCAGAAAACCTTTAAAGAGTCTAGCAATTTGCTTGCCATCTTTATTCAGTTTCTATCTTTCCCTTTATAATCATTGAAATAAAATCTAAGCAATGATTTGAAGCAGAAAGATTCTGAATTGAACTTGGGCTGCAAAACTATGATGTTAAAATGTAGATTAAAGATATGGATGAGAAGCTCGGAGGTTTAGAGTGAGGCACAAAGTACAGGTGGGTTGAAAGAAAGAGGTTTGGTTCATGGAACTTGGGAATATAAGTATGGTCTTGAAGGATTTAGAATTGCAAACATGCCTCAACATCATTTTTCTTTCTTGCTTTCTGAAGTAGACATCATTTTTTAACATGCTTCATCAGATATTGGATTTCTAGAGGAGGGGGTTCTTTTTTTTCAAGGCTAAATCCTACTGGAGTTCGGAATTTAAGGATACATGTGAAAATGGGAAAGTGACAGGATTTTAACCTTCAAGAATATTGGTTAGGTATCAGGCACGATGGATCAATGAGTAGTTAGTTGCAAATGATTTCAATGCTCTGGCAAGTTACGCTCGTGGATGCATGTTCACTGAATGTTAGCAATGTACCCAAATAACCATTTGGAATAACCATTGTGGAAATGAAATCATGAAGGAAGTGAGCTGGTAGAACATTATATACATTAAATTTGCTTCAAGTGGTTATAAAAGTTTTGCTTCTTGTTTTTGAATTTGAAAATTTTGTTTTCTACAATAATGAAGTAAATGAGGTTTAAATGCTGGTCTTTGGCTCATGCATGCACTTCTGGGTGCAAGAATGGACAACATCATAGAATTCTCTAGGACTGCAGGGTGGAATCTGGCGCACTTGATTGATCATATTCATTATTGTTTAAATCATTTTTTACTCTTTATTATATGCATTTAAATTGGCTTATTAAGGCTATAAAAACATGTATTTTAGAATTGAGTGCTTGAACAATAGTCATACTCTTTGTGATTTGACAGTTCGTCTTGTAATACAGGTTGGAGAATTTGCAAATTGCTTGATTGAGGCTAGAACTGAGTTGCAACACAAGTAAGCATGTTGACAAATTATTCTCAGGAAACCAAATGATTGGTCATGTTTGCTATTATTCGTTAGTGTTTGTTTCCTGCTATTCTAGTCAGCTTCTTGTGGATTGACTATTATTCTCCCTCTCCAGTATGTTCACCTTTGTTAAGCATATATGAACTTGCATTGCCATTTATTACTAAATAATTCATGACGTAATCTCCCATGATGTTGGAATTGCTTCCAGCTATCCTTAATTGTGCCAAGAATTTTGTAATGGCATTCAACATTCTGTTTTCTTTTATTTCTCCTTAGGACTTGGCCAACTTTTGGAGTTTGTTTCAACTTATGGATTTTTTTCATAATTATTGATCCCATCACTTTTGATGATAGCCATCCCAATAGCCTTACCTTATCCCCCACGTGTCATTAAAGTATGTTTTCTTTCCTTTTCTATTCCTGTTTCAGGTCGGAGGTCATCAAGCGTAAGTTCACGATAACGAAGGCTCTGCTGTTCAAGGCAGACAGGTCTTCAATTGATCGCCTTCGTCAGCAGGTAAGCAATTGACTGATCAATCATATCTGTTCCCATTAAACATGGATTGATGCTTTCTCTCAATGTCAGATTTACAAGCTAGAGCTAGAACAAAAAAGATTAGAGGAGGATACTTTTGTTTATAATTGGCTTCAGCAGCAGCTTAAACTCTCACCAGCATACAAGAAGGTACAAATGAAACCCTATTTATATGACTTCAAAAAAGCTCTCGACTGCTTTTAACAAATCGATTTCCGAAGTGATGTGCTGCACTTAGAATTCTGATAGGTGTGAAATTTTCAAAAATTGTAGAGAAAGGAAGGAAATTGATGGAGCATGATCCTTTCTTAGTGCAATATTAGAAAGGAAGTTCTCATGCTTTTTCTCTGTTTTTGTTTTGTTTAAGATGCTTGAAATCAGTGCCTGTGTGGAGTTGAAGGCCAAGTCCGAAGAGGTGATCGAGACAAATGATCATGAATTTGGTGATATTTCCTTTGAAGAGCTGTTAGCACAAGAAAAGAAGGATGCATTTTGGTTGGTTGCTAAATTCATCGCACAGTTTTTCTTTTATGTTGGTTTTGACACTGCCCTGTAACTAATTTTATTTAAATCATGCAGGCAGAAAAATGGGAAATTGCGAACATACTCAAGCTGACGATAATACTGGTTCACTAACTGTATTAATGGATTAACAATTTTTGGTATGTATATCAGTTAACCCAACTGTCACAGGAATATTTTTACTACCTGTGCTTCTGTGGGCTTCATTGCTGAAAAGACTTATGGATGTTGCTTTTGAATCTTTGTGCTAGGTTTTGCCAATGGAAGCTAGTTGATCCTTAATGTTTTAGTCTCAAGACTTGAAACTTTTGCTAAACTACTACAATGCATTCAAACATTGGCTGTAGTTTGCTCCCGCCTGGCTAACTTGTTACGTAGCATTTGGTCATGGAATCGAAGCTAAGGTCGTGCTTGTCTTGAGGGCATGAAAGCCGATCATATATGTTTGAATCTCACCTTTGTAACTGAAATAGCAGTTGAAGGAAGCCAAGTCTTCCAATAAGTTTTAGTCGGAATTCAAGTCTAACGTTTGTCCACTAAAGAACCAAAATATGGACCCTTTCAATTCGAAGGATATGGTGCATGGAATGAAATCCTTTTGTAATTTATTGGCAGTTAATGTGTAGGATTAGTCATTACTAGTGTTAAACCCGCGCTCTGCTGTGGGATTGGTTTTATCTTTTCAATGAATAATTTGATAATAAATTTATAAATATGGTATAAGTTTTTATCATCTTTTTTACATTTTTCAACACCTACTGATTCTTTTTTGTTAATAATATTGTGGGTAGGATTTCAAGTTAATTTCTAATGCATTGGTATGATGTTTAGGGTTGACAATGTAATGTCACAGCTGCTGTTAGGGACATGAATGTTAGTGTAACATCATAGCTGTTGGGGACATGGATGTTAATGGACAGCAGCCATGGTGGGGGGGGGGGAATGCAAATTTTTTGCTTCCCACATGAACTTGCTGCTCATTACATCACTGATTGGAAAAATAGATCCACATGAACTCGTTGAAAAGTGAACAAAAAAATGTATCATTTTGTATGCTATTTTCATGAATACCATGCCTGAGAAAGGGTGAGGCCGACAAATAATGAGAACAAATATCTAACAATTAGGAGGTAGGCATGCAAACTCGAAATGGAAAAGGTTGTAAATTCGTTGGGTGGACAAAAGTGCAAGCACAAAGTAAGTTTTTACCGAATTTTATGTTGCAAGGCAAAGCCTGGATTGTTGCTCCATTAACAAACATCAAAACTGTAGCAGATTGAAGCCTAAACTAAAAACAAACTAGGGGTGTTTGGGATTGTGGTAGTGGTGATGATTCAAAGTGTTTTTCACTTAGAAATACATCAAAATAAAGCTTTTTTATTTTTAAAAAATTATTTTTGATATCAGCACATCAAAACGATCTAAAAACATAAAAAAAAAAACTTATTTTAAGCAAAAAAACAAAAATCAAAATTTGAAAGAGCGCGGTTTGCACCGCGTTCCCAAGCACACTTTAAGTGCAGTACATGAGAACCATCATGTTGTCTATTGTGTTAAGTAAGCAAAATTAGTTAACAGTGTATATAATAAGCAAAAATAACTATTTAAGTCTTTGGAATAGGGTAGAGTTCCGTTGCACTAAAGATTGCTCTTTGAGGTCTTCTTGTATGGCAAAAATGACCAGCAAGCTTGTAGAAAGGTAAAATCTAGAGTATAACCTCATGGATTGTATACACCATTACTTGTGCTTGTTGAACCTTGAATAGATATCTCTATAAATTTTATTTTAGGTTTACTGAGGTCAAAGAAAAGTAGAGACTTTATTTTTGTTGTAGTTGATAGGTTTTCTAAGATGGTACATTTCATTGCATGCTATAAGAATGATGATGCATCTCGTATTGCAAACTTATTCTTTAAAGAGATTGTTCGTTTGCATGGCATTCTTAAGAGTATAGTGTCAGATCATGATGTTAAGTTTCTTAGTTACTTTTGGAAGACTTTGTGGGGGAAAGTTGGGAACTAAACTTTTATTTTTGACAACTTGTCATCCTCAAACAGATGAACAAACTGAGGTAGTAAATAGAACTTTATCCTAACTTTTGTGTGTTGTTATTCAAAAGAATTTGAATAGTTGGGAAGAATGTTTGCCTTTTGTTGAGTTTGCTTATAATAGAACTGTGCATTCGACCACTAACTTTTCTCCTTTTAAAATTATTTATGGGTTTAATCCACTAACTCCTATGGACTTAATTCTTTTACCTTAGAAAGAAAATGTAAGTTTAGATGGTGAAAAGAAAGCAAATATGGTGAGACAACTTCATCAGGGAGTTCGACTGTAAATAGAGAAAATGAACATATCGTATGTTTCTAAAGCAAATAAAGGGTGTAAATAGGTTGTTTTCCAACCCGATAATTGGGTTTAGATGCACATGCATAAGGAATTGTTTTCTAACCATAGAAAATCAAAGTTACAGCCTCGTGGTGATGATCCATTCCAAGTTTTAGAAAGGATCAATGACAATGCCTACAAAATTGATCTTCCAAGTGAGTATAGTGTTAGTACTACATTTAATGTTGCTGATATTACTTTGTTTGGCATGGGTTTTGATTCAAGGCCGAATCCTTTTAAGGAGAGAGGGGATAATATGGATCAACCCGCGAACACCAAGGACCCATTACACGTTCTAAGTGAGCCCATCACAAGGTTCAAAGTGAATGCCTTGAAAGAAGCATTGAATGGACTAGTTGTGCAAGTTTCGACTAAGTCTGAACTTGGGGATCCTTTGAAGCATCAAAAGAATGCCTTAGTATATTTAATCTATGTGTAAGAGGGGTTTAGACCATCCTTATTTGAGCCATGAAGTTTTAACAATAAGGCTACCAATTTTGTATCAGTTTTGGCCAGCCTTGTTATATGATGGTTCCATGTATTTTGTGGAATCCTAACTAATATTGGATTTTGTATTATGTGTGGGAGCATTGATTGTTTCCTTTAAATATTAGGATTTATTATTTTATTTTATTTTATTTTCTTGTCAGGTGAGGAGAAAACACAGCAAAGAAAACAAAGAAATCCAAACTGACTTAGAAAACACAAGGCCGGCATAGTCTTCTTGTTGTGCAAAGAGAATAATTCAGCAACTTAATTGTGTTTCTAATATTGGAAGAATACCAAGAGGTGGCAAAGATGAGCATTAAAGGCAGTATCTTTTATTTTCCAAAAGAATGATAAATACAAGGCTGAGATTAAAATCTTATTCTAACTTAGAAACCAAAGGCGGCAACTTCTCCTTTAGTTTCTAGGATTATTGGGTAGTTGTATAAGCTATAAATAAGTCTTTTATTAGACCTACAATATTTTCTTTTCTTCTTCTCGTCTCATGGTGGATAAAGACTTGAGACTTGTGGGTTTTATTTTTATTTTGTTAGTTATAGCCCAAAGTTTGTTTGGACTTAATAAATATTTTGTTTTCAGCTAGAATCCAAGGCTTTTTTATATTAGGGTTTGGGCTTACTAGTAAAAGTTTTGGGTCAGTTTTTATATGTGAGTCAATTCAGCTCACAAAGGTAGATCCATTAAGGTTAATTTTCCAGAACTATTTAAACACATGTAAGCCTAAATTTTAGCAGTCTTTAATGAATTTTGAATTTTTTAATTTTAACGTGTGAGAGAGATTCTTGCGTTCTTTGCTTCTTGAACAAACTGAATCTGACTTATCGAAGATTAACTAGCTTTGTGGCGTCATTCGACTTCATTCCAATAGTGTTAATGCATTGGGACAAGTTTTCATTATGTCACACTCCTATCAGATCTATTTCAGCTTTTCGAGATCAGATCTCAATCTTGATTATGGGTCGCGTGACCACGTGATCATAAGGTTCACATCAATAGATTAGCAGTTAACATTATGTTGGTTCATACAATGAAGAAGATTGGCATATCTTTGGATGAAATATCCAAGAGTATGATGGTGATCCAAGGTTTTAATCAAAAGGGATAATGCGTCGTTGGAAAGATTCGTATCAAGATTGAGATTAGAGAGATGAACTTTTTACCACTTTGCTATATTATTGAGGCAAAGACTTCCTATGACTTACTCTTAGAAAAAACTTGGTTACACGAGAATGGCATAGTTCCATCAACATTGCATCAATGCTTTAAGTATAGCCATGGTGGTGAAGTTAAGTGTGTTGTGGATATAAAAAAATCATTCTCTATTGAAGAATCATATTATACAGATGTCAGGTTCTATTTTGAAGAGGATGAAGAGTTGAAGCTAGAAGTCATATTTAATTTCAAAGATAAGATAAAGTAGAGAAGGATAAAACATTAACAAAGTCAACCCAAAAGTTCATCCCAAATCCTTAAGTCCAACTTTTCAAGAATTATATCCCATCAATGAAGGAAGAGCTAGTCTTACCATTATCAATCATGGTTGGACTATCACTTTATGATTCTTACTTTTCAGAATTCGTGATAGATAAAACTTCTAGAAAAGTAATAAAGCAGCTAGAAGGTTAGTTTAATCCTCGTGTCCAAATATTTTTTTAAGAATACAGGACATGGGACATGTAAACCTCATAAACTTGGAAGCTTATATGACATTTTTATAGGTGAAGGATCATCAAGAGAAGTAGGAAATATCAATGACAAAATAGAAAGGCATGTTTGGCTACTAGGAGGCGCCACACACACCATTCAAAATGCACGAATGCCTCCAACATACTGACGCGTGTATAGCAATTTTTGAATTTTAAAATTGATCAGTTACATTAAAAGATCAGCTTACCCCTTGTGGTTGTGAAATTAACAAAAAAAACAAATTGAAAATATCAAAAAACCTCTAAACCCATGTTTTAATTTTTTTTATTCAAAGAACAAATATGTATTTTCTTAATACCCGGGTCAAATCATTAATGACTTACGGGTTATGAAAAAATCAAAATACCCCAACTTATAGGCATCTTTTGTTTTTCTTGGAAGGGCACAAAAGTCATCTCAATAGTAAACTTACACTGAGTGCACAGTATTTTTATTTCAGGCACGGAGGATTCGAAATTAAATATAATGCGGCGAAAAACAAGAGGTGTTTTAGCCAAGCTCTCCGACTACATCATCCCCTTTGCGGGCTTCCGGACGGAAAACAGACAGGGAGCTGAATCGTTCTTGTTTCTTCAATTGATTGTGGTTAGCCTAGCATCCATTTGTTTTTCGTTCTATTTGTTAGAATCAAGGCATGGATCCGAACACAT
>Ga0307510_10010104_pt1 | contig 11221 bp, 15 predicted proteins | sample 12_EM_MG_FD_207224 | JGI IMG/M metagenome (GOLD analysis project Ga0307510, IMG submission 207224) | Populus trichocarpa ectomycorrhiza microbial communities from riparian zone in the Pacific Northwest, United States - 12_EM | ecosystem: Host-associated > Plants > Roots > Unclassified | place... | reverse complement strand
AAGGAAGAGCCAATTGTTGTCCGATTGCGCAAGGTCGTTTCTCTCGATTCGCATCCTAGTCGTCAAGGAACTGACTCTTCTGTTCAGGCTGGGGGTGCCAGCTACGATGGAGTGTAGGGCCAAGGCTCCAAATTTACCCAAGGTCATGGTATTGCCCACATCCTATTCCTCCTGCCACATATCTCTTGGTCTAGTTGTCATCCAATACCACTGTCACCCTTTCCTTGAAGAGAAACTTCCTAATTAACGGGCCATCTTACATATGAGGGAGCATAGTATCGAGTCTGAGGATAACTCACGAACATACTGCGCAATTAAGAGACAAAGAATATGGCTGAGGGTGAACGGGAGACGAATGGGAGGGTGTGTGACGAAGAGGAAAGTCGAAACGCGAGGTGAAGTACAGGACGGATGGGAGGCCACAAGGCCAGGTAAGTCAGGGAATATCGAATCCTAAGAGGACATTCAGTAATGACACCCCGGAAAATTGCAAGGTACGTGTCGTGTGGGGGCAAGGCGTGTCCGAAGGTGAGTTGGGGCACGCACGCGAGACTTGAGAAAGGGAAGGAACTGCACGGGGGTGCGAGGTCAAGCGTAGAATGGTTGACAGGATGGGATAGCGAGGAGGACCGTGACCGACAGCGGACCGGCGCGGAGGGAAAATGGAATGGACCGGGACGCTGCCGGGATCTTGTCCCACCCCACAAGCTTTCTGTGGTCTTCTACAAAGCCGCGCACAAACCTTCGATGATTCCCGAGAGAAATGACCGAATATTGAAATCGATCCCGACTACTGTACCAATTTTAACCCCAATCGCTTCCGCCGCCTCCCTCGCTGAAGCTGTTGGTGTGGTTTACCACGTTTCACACCACTGACTACTTTTACAGACATTACTCCTACCCGCAAAAGCAATACAAGCTGGTCTCGGTATCCTGCTCGATGTAAGTACCGTTCTCTAGTTCATAGGTGGCTGCCCTTGTGGCATACAAAGTAATAATCAACTACGATGCACTCGCAGACTTGCTCGAGTCCATCCAACACTTCATCATCGCCTCAATATATATATATAGATATAGATCGATCTTACACCCGCATTGGTTGACATTGTGGTCAAGATAATGGCCGAGCTAATACATGCTCGCCCTGGTGACTGAAAAGGTTAAGCGATGATGATCGAGTTGGGACGTGTGTTTTCATTGTCGCTTTTGACATAGATAGACCTCGACATGGCGGCGTTTAGATGACTGGGGATGCATCCCAAGTCATCTAAACGTCGTCGCGTTGAGTCCATCTATGTCAACAGTGCAACAGTGACGATGAAACACACATGTCCCCCCGGGCCAAACCATCCATTCTCGCTGGCGTCATATCCTACTCAGCCCACACAGTCAGATTTTTTTCGGGGACAAAGACATTGGGGCAGTCCTGCAGAGTTTGGACAGGCTCACGACAGACGAGGCTCGGACTACCGCAGCCCAGACTCTTGGCGTCGCACACGGACTCGTCCAGAACATGCAGGAGTTCATAGATGGTGAGCAAATGTGCCTGGCTAGTCATCCGCCAACTATTGAATTCCTTGTTTGACCGAGCGCTAGAAAGCCTACATCGAAGTAAGAGCAATACGAACAAGCCGAAACGACAGTTATCTACTAACGTTCGCATTACTGCCTGGTTGTCTAGCAGGCGACAAGTTACAGAGAAAGACTAGGGAGTGGTTATTTAACGACAACATACTCTCAATTGGGAACCTCCTTTGGATCCATGGGAAACCTCAATTTTCCGACCAGCACATACTCTTTCACAGAAGTTGGTAGCCTTTCCCTTTCGTAGCGGGTGGGAAAGACTGTTCTTTGGTACGTTAACTCCTTCGATATTATCGTCTCGAGAGCTTACGACGACGTCGGCCAGTTCCACAATCATCGAGAAGATCGAGGTCATGCAAATATCTGGGCTCGCATCACTGGCAATGTTCTACTATGACTTTAGGGAGGATCAGAAGAAGAGCTTCCGCGGGTTGCTCTCATCTGTGCTAGTCTAGCTTTGTCGTCAATCTGACTCTTACCTGTGGCATTCTTTCCAAATTACACTCGGAACACGACGATAGATTTGGTGGGTTTGACGATCCTAGGGGTGATGCATTTGTCCGTTGATTGAAGTGCTTATTGGAACTTCAGACAAGCTTCAATTTTCCTTATTGTGGATGCCTTGGATGAATGTCCAAACACATCTGCGCTGTCTTCCCCCACGAGAAAGTTCTTATATTCCTGAAAGAACTTATCAACTCAAAACTTGCGAACGTGCGCCTATGCGTCACTAGCCAACCCGAGGTCGACATCGTATCTAATCCTTGAGCCTCTGACTTTCTGTTCTGTTTCCTTACACGACACAAGTGGACAAAGCAGGAAGTAAAGAACTATCGAGTCAGTTGTCAACACAAATAGAAAGATGCAAAATTGGAGTTCGGCGCACAAGCAACTTGTGATTAACGTAATGACAGAAAGCGCGGACAGATTGTAAGGCATTTATACACCCAATTTTTCGCGACCCTGACCCGTACCTGTCTATCAGGTTCCGGTGGGTGGATTGACAGCTCGAATACCTCGTCAACTGCCCCCAGTGGGCATCGAGCGTGCTCTGGATGAATTATTGGCAACTCTCGATGAAACATACGAACATACCTTGCGAGAGATCGAACAGGCAAACTGGAAATTTGCCCGATGGCTGCCTCCAATGTGTCACCGTGGCTTCCCGCCTGCTTCAAGTTGAGGAATTAACGGAAGTTCTCGCATTTGATTTCGACGCGGGACCGATTCCGAAACTTCGCGAGGAGTGCCGCCTGAAAGATCCAGTGGAAGCGGTCACGGTGTTGTCAACTTGCCTCACATTGCGTTCCCTTGTCAACGTCGGAGATTCTCAAGTCGTACCATTCGCGCACTTGGTGAAGAATTTTGAACGTCAACCCGCTTTTCCGAAAAATTGCAACACGATGTCCAGCCGTTACCACAGTTTTATGGGACTTGCTCATACCGCCATCACTCAAGCATGTCTGGCTACTCTATTGCACTTGGACGAACTGCCACCAGAGACGCCCTGAAGAGATTTCCTCTTGCTAAATACGCCGCCGAGCATTGTTTCGAACATACCCATTTCGGGGGTGTGTGGCAAAATGCAAAGGGATGAGACAGCTTTTTGACCGGAGGAAACCACATTTCGCGGTTTGGCTCTGGATATGCGACCGAGCAGTCCTTAAACGACCGTTCCCACCCCATGGACACACCTTACATTGTGCTGCCGTTTGCGGCCTTCGAGACATTGTGAAAGTTTGGCCATTGCGCACGCACAGGATGTGAATTCTCGGAGCTTCGTTGACGATTTAAGACATCTGCATCTAGCTTTCCGAGAAGGATATGTGGACGCTGCACGTGGCGCACAACGACGACGTGACAGCCAAGGACAAGGACGGGCGGACTCCCGCTGCATCAGGCGTCTTTGTATGGTCATGTAGATCTCGCCCGGTTCCTCCTCGTAGGGCATGCCAGCGGCGCCGACGCGGCAGCCCAGGACAACCAAGGGAGGGCTCAGCTGCACTGGGCGTCGTGGTGCGGTCATGTGGGTCTCTCCCGGTTCCTCCTCGTGAAGCACAGCACCAACGCAGCAGCCAAGGACAAGTGCAGGCGGACTCCGCTGCACGAGGCATCATCGTACGGTCATGTGGATCTCACCCGGTTCCTCGTGGAGGAACACGGCGCTAACGCATCAGACAAATTTCAAAAACCGAACTTTGTATTATCAAAGATACAGCACGATGGTAGCCGAAGGGACACCACAATGATGAGAACTGCGCCCCATTATCGAGAAACTCACAGAGTGTGTTTCGAGTCTGATTCCGTTGCTAGGCGAAGACTCTCCACCTAAATCCGGTCAGCCCAGAAATCCTGTAGTGCACCAATAAGGGCGAAAATAAATGTACGAAATGCAACAAAAACCACGAATATGGGACGAAGAACTCGGATAACTGGTACAACATCAAATACACTATTCAATAATAACCAGTTTGCGATGAACACTCTTGGCTCAGTGGCCGGTAGCGGAAGAGTCAGTGCGTCGACATTGTCCGCGGGGATGGCATAAGCTGAGGGAAACACGACTAAACCAGGACTTGTGACATCAAGGGAACATGTATCGAGACACATATTACTTACCGTCCGCAGGACCTGACACCACTGCACTAGCACCACTTTCAGTGCTGCTAAGCTGTTGTTTGTCGACTTCCAGCTGAGACACGGTCATCAACTATGTGATAGACAACGAGGGTGGTGCAATGTACCTCAAGTTCTGACTTGATGGCTTCGACTTGGTAATACAGGGAAAGAAGTTTGCAGGTCAGACCACGGAAGAGGGAAATGTGCAGTTGCTGGAATATCCCCCGGGAGTGATTGCTCTCCGTACGCATCATCGCAAATTGGTATGCTGAACTAAGTTAGAGTGTGAGATATAGGGAAAATCTACTAGCTAGTATACAGAGATCTTCATACCTGTCAAGTTTGCGCTTGTATTCACTCTGCAGTGGGATGGCGCTGATTTCTTCCGCATGACCCAGAAGTCGGTGTGTTTCATCCAAGATTGTAGAGAGGAGTGGGGCGACATTTCGTGGAAGCAGATGGGGGAGGTAAATGATGATGCTATAGATCCCAAGAAGGGATAGGCAAAAGTTGAGAATGTCGACTGTATTCATGAGAGAGATTAGCAACAGTAGCGTTCAGTTGGGGGTTGCATGAGGCCATAATTTGGGCTAGAATTTATGTTCGAGCAAACAGTCAGGATGGGTGTGCTCCATATAGCAATCCACGTCGCCGAGTCATCACCATTTATGGTTATATAGACTTTTCTTGCGCCGCCTTGGCAGGCATCCGCGCTCAAGCGCCAAACCTGGCACCCCATCGCCGTGGCCGTGCCCCCTCCCCATAAGTCACTCCCGTTTGAACTGTGGCAACGCGAAGCAGCCCTAGCGGAAGACATTCCCCTGTGCAAATGGACAGGTCTCCCCATCCCAACCCCTAAGTCATCCACCCCGCACAATCTTGTCGTGGGGGCGCTTGCCCTCAAACACCACCGAACCTTCACCGCTTGCCTCCAAGTCTTCTTCCGCCATTGTTTCAGCGGAGACTAGTCTAAACGTTTCCGGCCAGGAGCCAACGACAACACCACCTGCCAGTGCACACGGACTGAGGAAAGGGACGGCCCCCAACCGTAACGGACCGAGAACTGCCTTCAGATCTTCTACTACGGGAGGACGGCGAACCATGGCCGCGACCATCCGCCGTTGACCGCCCGATCGCTTGATCTTTCAAAAATGTGTTGTGTTGAGGTACTGGTGTTCACGTAGATACGAGACAGCTGACTGTGACATCAGCCACCAGGTAGCGAGACAAATCTGCATAGACATACAACCAAAAAAAATAAAACTTTGGTCTTACTTCCATGTGAAAGTTGACAAAAATGTGAATCCACTCATACTTTTTTTGAGCAAAAAGACCATGTTTTCATTGTTTCCCTTCTTTCAAGCTGCAGAGGTTGCTGTCACGCTGAAATTTCAAATTAGAGTCGGTGCTTCAAATCGGCATATCTCGGCAAGGGCACGTGGTCACATGTTGATGGCAAAAAAATACATTGCACCGGGAATCGAACCAAGAAACCCACCCTGCTCACTCCTACAACCAAAACATAACAACCATTACACCATTCAGTTTCACCATTACTATCACTCTTAATAATATATGACCCATTGCCAATAATGAAGACTGGATGCCAACTGTTTGACCATGAATTTCCTGAACAACCAGCTGTCTTGTTCCCCTCCCTGTGCCAGAAAATCCCCCACAGATTGCTCGAAATAAGGGGAAGTCGGTACTTTAAAAAACACCAAACTTTATTGTGACAATGTGGGACTGTCTTGCTACCTGGTGCTGTCTCGTATCTAGGTGAACACCAGTACGGCCGGTAAAATGGAGCCACCCTGTCGGATGGTGTGAGACGCGGAAGCCTCATCTCGAGTGTCCCTGCATGCACAGCCTGAGCAGACGGCTCTCGTGGGTTGCAGCAGAGGGGCAACGAAGGCTGCCTCCTCGTGGTTTAAATTGGGGCAACACTGAGCCTTAGATTCACTTCTGTTCTAGCTAGGGTTTTGGGACTTGGTACACACTGGCAGTGGCCCGCCGAAAGAGCGCAACTTGCGCAGTCAATTTGAACCACGAGGAGGCAGCCTTCGTTGGCCTTCTTGCTGCAACACCGCGAGAGCTGTCGATAACGCGCTGCCGTGCATGCGGGAACACCCGAGATGAGGCTTCCGCGTGCCTCACACCATCCGACAGCCATACAGTATGTTTTCTAACGTTCAATCACCCTTTCCTTCATCTCCTGGGGGAAGACTCGACCAACTCTGTAAGGGCTTTCATCACCAACTCCAGTGCCCGCGACCCAAAGCCATCAGGAAGCGTCCTTGATGGTAACCAATCACGGACGAATTCAGTTGCCCTTATTTTGCGCGATTCCTCAAACCCCCTCGATAGGTTACTGACAGGTGATCCGGAAATTTCCTTTGATGTCGAATGTATGGCAGCACTGCCATCATAGCTGCCAGCTGCCGGCACCGTGTTCCACCGAAGTGCGCAGTACGCCGTAGCGGCGTGGTAACCGTGGCTGCGCAACTTGCCATGCGATGCTGTAACCTCCCCTTACTATTTGCAGGCTAGTCTGTGGCTCCACAGTGGCACGACCCCACCGCAGCGAGATGATCGATTGCGTGCCCGAGTCTCTCGGTAAAGAAGCAAAATTGCGATGGAACGCTGGCATCATTTCCCCCTTCGACGACGAGGTTGGACGCGACGCAGAATTCTATCAAAGTTAGTTAGAGGGTGCATATATCCGCGCTTATATGCGTGGATCTACGCCTCTGCTACGGGTCTGTCTAGAGCACGGAATTGAAAGTAGAAATGGTTGCAGACCTCAAGGATAAACAACTCGAGATCATCGCCTTGATGAACAGTTGGGTATTCTCGCGTCTCATCGCAGAAAATGAGAAAGCGGGAGAGTCGCTCTCTCTCTCTCTCGAGATGGATGCCGTCGCCGAGGCGGAGAGAGAACAAGGCAGGTCCTTCTCGCCTCGCCTTGTCCTTTTGCCTCTCTCGTCCATGGGCCGGTGGCAGGACCATGGCCCTCCATGAGTCCCTCTCTCTCCGAGTCCGAGTCAACATCTCCAGGCCTCGCTCTTTACGTAAACACTGTTTTACTCTCGGGATTCATACTGATGACCCGTCTTAGAACGAATGCGTGTACAGCTGGAGCAGTGCGTCTCTAACATCAGGGCTGCTTTGGCAACCTTGAGTAGGGCCGTGATGTAGCTATTGTGGATTGTGATACAGTACAGTAATTACGACTGTAATTTCCTCACTCAACTTTGTCGTTTACTCTTGGCGTGTCGGGGCTAACCAAGTTTGGAAGTCGGCGGCATCATTCCGTTCCGGCCGTCGTGTTACAGCAATCATACTAAAACACGCGGGCGAGAAAACCAAGCTTCGAAAAGTGACTTCACAGCAAAGGCCGACAATACCGACAAAGTATTCATTGAGGATGTGAGTGCACAGGATAAGACAGAATGGAAGAATACAAATCCGTACTGATTCATGTCCATTCCTTGTCCCCATTATTTAGATCATCACAGCGATTAATTTCCATTTCGGAGAGACATTGGTTAGAGCTCGCTTTATGGAATATGTGTATCGTTTTGTCCGATTAGCTTCCCGATACGAGGAGGATACACTTGGCACAACAACTATATTCCCTGGGTCGTCGTTTACCGAAGGCCCTGGCAATACCTCTCAGCTGGGAAGTGGGATTGTATTCCTCGACGATGCAGCTGGCTCCAGGGAAGTTGTGGCAAACACAAGTCGAATCGAGGGCTGGCGTAGGACCGGGATGTATCGCACATTCCAAGAGGTGAGGCACTGTTAACATGAGTTCAACCGGGGATATCTCATTGCGGCTTGGCCCACCTGGCTCCGTGTAACAGGACTTCAAACTTAGCCTTGCGACCAGTGCCATCCGAGGCTTCGATATTCATCACCAATTATGGCGACTGCGGAATGTAAAACAGATGCAAGATGCGGAGGTAGAACTAACCATGCAGACCATGGTAGATGCTGTACAGACCTATGACCAAGTTGTGGAGGTGAGTTCAGTTGGGAGTCGTCTACTGCTGCGTATCCGTTGTTCGGCCCTTGGCAATAAGCACCCTTGACACCCCCATCCACAACAGCTTCTATCCCTGACACCTCCTCATAACGGTGGTCTTCTCCCCCTAAGCTTTGGGCTGTTCCACCAGCAGGAGGTTGTGCGTGATCTAACGGTGGACCTATTCACGCAGCTACGCAGGTTTCCGGCGAGTCACTATCGATCGTACCGCTCCCTTGCCCTAATTAACCCTCTACCCCTCTCATTCTCCTTATAAAAATCCGATTCAAACATGCATGCAGATCGGCGTGCAGTTTCTACAAGCACTAAATCATTTCCAACGCTATGCCTATGTCAGACAAGCTCACGCAAGGGAGTCACAAGGTGGTGGCGTAGCATCAGAAAAACCCCTTGTTTGCTTTTTGGTGCTTTTTCTACTTTTTTCATGCTTTTCATGAAAAATGTAGAAAAAGCATGAAAAAGCATGAAAAAGCCAAGTCCTCCACTTGCCAGAGTGCTTTCCAAGGCAGTCAAAAAAGTATATTGCTTTCAAAAGTATTCTAGGTCACAAAAGTACATGAAAGTACAGCCAAAAAATGACAAGTAGTGATAAAATGGAAGTAGTCTCAGTTATATTGCATGAAAAAATATAGAGCTGTGTAAAAAAGTAAAGCAGTAGTAAAAAAGTACATGGAAAGTAGAGGGGTTGGCTTGTCACAAGTAGTCTGTACTTTCCAAATTTTTACTTTTTTTACACAAAAAAAGCAATAAAAGCAGTAAAAGCAGCAAAAAGCAAATGAGGGGTTTTCCTGATGTAAACGCCTCTGGCCCTGGTCTACTTGTGCCACCTCCCATGTTCTCGAAGACTCCATCTCACAGGAGCGAGCTCAACTTAGGCGCAGGGTGACGATAGTCGCAAAACCTCTGTATTCGTAGTGTACTACATTATATACCTTTTTTTTTTTTGAAAGAGATTTATTTCTCAATATGTAGCTACTAAGTCTAACTATTTTTTTTTTATTCTGCGAGAAAACGGAGAGTATGGAATGATGGGGTAAAGGACGAGAGGGAGAGAAGAGGGGTATTGTGGGGCCTAGTACCGTGGATCACTGAGGCAGGCGAGCAGCGCTTCGAATAAAGGGGAACGTGGCTCACTGCCAGTGAGCCAATCATAGTTCCGAGGTGTTTTATTTTCATGGAAGAGAAAGTAGCGGGGAGAGCACTGACACAGAAGGCCGTCGCACTGCCAATTGACTCGGAGGAGCACCTACACTACTGTACGTTTCTCCTTAAAATTCCTTTATAAAGGGCTTGTTACTACTGACAGCCGTAATCGCGGTTGGATAAACTGAGCGGTCGGACAAATTTCAAAAACCGAACTTTGTAGTATCATAGATACAGTACGATGATTGTCGATGGGGCACCACAGTGATGAGAACTGCACCTCATTATCGAGAAACACAGAGTGTATTTTGAGTCAAATTCCGTTGATAGGTGAAGACTGCAGCCTAAATCCGGTCAGCCCGGGAATCCTGCATCCTGTAGCGCATCAATAAGGGCAAACATAAATGTACGAAATGCAACAAAAACCACAAAAATGGGACGAAGAACTCGGACAACTGGTACAATATCTAATACACTGTTCAATAATACCCTGTTTGCGATGAACTTAAGGAAACATGCATCAAGACACATATTACTTACCGCCCACAGGACCTGACACCACCGTAATAGCACCACTTTCCGTGGTGTTAAGCTGTTGTTTGTCGACTTCCAGCTGAGACACGGACATCAACTATGTGATGTACAACGGGGCTGGTGCAACGTACCTCGAGCTCGGACTTGAAGGCTTCGATTTGGTAATACAGGGAAAGAAGTTTGCAGGTCAGACCGCCCAGGAGGGCAATGTGCAGTTGCTGGAGTATCCCCCGGGAGTGATTGCTCTCCGTACGCATTATCGCAAATTGGTATGTTAATCTAAGTCAGAGTGTGAGTGTAGGGACAATCCAGTATACGAAGATCTTCATACCTGCCAAGTTTGCGCTTGTATTCGCTCTGCAGCAGGATGACGCCGGTTTCTTCCGCATGACCAAGAAGTTGGTGTGTTTCATCCAAGATTGTAGAGAGGAGTGGGCCGGGGCGACATTACGGGGAAGCAGATGGCGGGGGTACATGAGGATGCTATAGATCCCGAGAAGGGATATGAAAAAATTAACTTTGTCGAGGGCATTCATGAGTGAGATTAGCAACAGTAATATTAGGGGGCTGGGGGTTGCGTGAGGACATAATTGTGGTCCAGAATTTAAGCTCTAGCAACGTCGATACTAGTACAAGCTTGCACCAGTGATAATCTGCTTAGCTCAGATATCTGGTACTCGTGTCCGTGACTGTATACAGTCTGTACTGCCATTTATAGATTTCCAACACATATTGGGTAAGTTGCCAATACCGTAACCGCGTTGGCGTGTGCACCTGCACCTGTGTGTGAAAACCTCAGGCCTCAGACTCTAACAACGACCAATGTGCCCGCGCATCTCCGTCTTCTCACCCCATAAGTCTCTCAGCACTCCTAGTGACTAGATGAAACACGGCAACTTCTTTGGTTGTGCGGAGGAAATTGGCGTTGTCCTACCGCACAACCAGATTGACCCCACGCCCTCCGTCGCAGAGATCTAATCTCCGATCGCTCAAAACCGCGCTCGCTTCGACCTCGATAAACGCCTATGGGTTATCATTGACCACCGCTTCACTAAAATACGAACCTAAGATGTTCTCTGCGGCGTCGTGATTCGTCCAGTGACCAGAGACGTGTTTCTCGGTCGAAAGTGGTTACAGCAGCACTCCGCATACTCAGAGGTCTACCAAATACATACTTGTTTGCTAATATTTGGTAGCCACTCGTTAAACCTTGTTTTTTCGGCCAACGACACAACACAAGCCAAAGGTCCCAGATAATGTCAACCATCGATGCTGCAAAATTGGCCAAGCTGC
>Ga0307510_10010103_pt1 | contig 11221 bp, 13 predicted proteins | sample 12_EM_MG_FD_207224 | JGI IMG/M metagenome (GOLD analysis project Ga0307510, IMG submission 207224) | Populus trichocarpa ectomycorrhiza microbial communities from riparian zone in the Pacific Northwest, United States - 12_EM | ecosystem: Host-associated > Plants > Roots > Unclassified | place... | reverse complement strand
CGTGGTTTGTTAGGTAAAAGTAGGTGGTGACGTTGGGGTGGTGCAATTGAGGCGGAACCAACGGCGGACTGTGAAAATGAGCGGAACTAGCCACAGGCCTGCCCGATAATGCCGGTTTCGGCTGATTCGGGTAGTGTTGCCGTGGTCCGGTCTGGTCTGGTGACTCTGGTCTGACATCGGGACCGAAGTCAAATCGGTCCGGTCCAGGACCGGACCAGAATTTGATCAGTTTTCTGGGCAGTCTGGACTGGGCAAGGCAAACCATGAGGAATGCCTACTATCACCTACCACCATGTCGGCACTCACCATCACTTTGGCAGTCACATTTGTCATGAATCATCACAAATCGTCACAGTGCCTGGATTCAATCTCTGGCAGGTGAGCAGGTAATGTTGTCCTTCAAGTTGTGCATGCTATGATACTGTATGGTAGGTAGTATGTATATATGGTACTTAATTATTAAAGAGTATTCTGTCCTGAATTATAAAAGCCATTTCCTTGCAAATCAAGGTGTGAGTAGGAGTAATATGGTAAGGAAGGTATGAAAGGGGCATTATGGGACATGAAAGAGGTGGTATGGGACATGTATGGGGCATGGATATAGGACATAGTAGTAGAAGTTGTAGGACCGCTTGACAAGGGAATGTCAGATATTTGGTAGTTTGGTGAATCTAGAATAAGTGCATCCTCCATCAATATTACAATCCACCCTATTTTTCACCTCCCTCGTACCCCTCCATTGGCACTCCAAAGCCCACAGTCAAACCCCTACCAGTCCTACCACCATTACTGCCCAGTGAACCACCCAAAGATGTCGCTATGCGACTACCCACACCTGTCCAGCCACCAGTCAAGCCCCTCGTCCCTATCCCATGGAATATCCATCGAAGGGAGTACTCCTCAATGGAGATGTACCAAGAGCCACAACCAGTAGAGAACCCGCTAGAAGACCCAGACAGTCCCATGGAGGATACACCGCCTTTAGAGCCAGAACCAGTCATACACTATGAACCTGATGTCCCCAGAGGCCAGATGCATACCCTATCCCCGGAAGAGTCCCCTATTGAACCCTGGCAAGCATACCTCACCCAGCCCAGCAGTCCTATATCCCACAAGCATTCCCTGTCACCCATGAGTCCTTCATCTGCGCCTATACGCCAACACACCAGTAGAGAAGGCAGCTACCAGTCAATCAAGCCCGCTGCCTTATCACCTCATAACAGCACCTTGCCCCAGAGTCAGGGCTACCAGTCGACCTCTTCAGGAGAGTCCGCAGACAATCCCCCATCCACGCACAGCTCCACAGAAGACGTGGATAGCGACATGGCCCTCAATTGGGTCACCATTAAGTCTGACTACCATAAAGGGTAGCTGCTTACTTCAGATGCCCATTAGACCATAATGGGCATGCAGCAACCAGATCACCTCAGATCAATCTCAAACTTCATTGTCATGATCACATCATGATGATGCTTCCCTTCTCAGAATGACCCATCATTACTAGTACCTGGTTAAGGATAGATTAGGCAATCCCCTGACATATGATTTCGCTCTTGCTTCATCCCCCTTGTAACACTCATACAGACCGCAGCACTTGCCCGCGGATATCATGATGATACAGATAGCTCCATCACTACTAGTACAGTGTCAGACAGCAAAAATCAACAAAAATTTTAAAAGATGTAATTTAGTTAGAAAAGCTCAAAAAGAGATTCTTCAAAAATGTGATAACAAAAAAGATCGTCCAAAGGCAAATTTAATGCATGTGATTTGGAAACCCCTCCAATCGACTTATTTTGATCATCTGAGTCTGATCCTGGTCTCCGATTGGGCTGGAAAAATCTGTGAGAAGACAGGGAAACCATGTGAGAGAGGGTCAGGGGACCCAGCACATGATAGGGCAGCGGTTGGGTGATAATGATAATGGGACACAAATGAAAGAAAACCATCTATTGAATGCATTTAAATTACAGACACTGGCTAAATAAAATGATCCCAGTTGAGAGAGGGCAACACATAAGGTGTGCCATCCTTAGACTGGGCCCTGCGCAGGTGCGGTTATCGTGTCCAGGCAAAGGGTGGTGGTGGCAATGCAAGTGCTGATAAGAGAAACATGCCAGTGCAACACCAAAAGCATTTCCACTTTTATGCGCTGGCCCAAACCCCAAGTCAGAGGATTTGACTATCACCCCCCATGCTGCCGCAACGTTGAGGTTGAGGCCACCCACAAAAAGAGAGGAGGGGAAGGCAGAAGACCCAGACTCACTCCCCGAATCCAGGTCCATCGCACCTTCACATCACATGTCCCTCAGATGACATTGGCCGTCTCTCGGATGAAGTCATTGAGAGTGTTGAGGTCATTGATGACTTGGTAGGGATTGGCAAGGGTAACCCTTGGGTCACTCGAGGCCTACCCCGACCCTGACCCCGAAAAACCCATACCCATGCTCATAGGTATGGGTTTTTCGGGTCAGGGTCAGGGTACCCTGGGGTTGGGCAAGCATGGGGATGGGTAGAGACGGGTTAGCTGGGTGTGTGTAGGGACGGTGGGTAAAACATTTTGTCAATTCAAAAATGTAAAATATGAGGTGCACATTTGCCAGCAACTGCTGCATGCTTTGTCTTTCCTGCACAAGCTCCCAATGCTCAAGTGCTCAAGGCCCTCTCTATCCACTTTGGCAAGATCACACCCCACCTCACTGAGCTTGATGCATCCAGAATGACCCCTCGTTCATCCTCAACACACTGGTCTCCCTAGATGCGAGCTCTCTCTGCCCCCTCAAATCCCTCTCCTTCACCTGCTTGTCCCCCATCCACCTTGAGCAGTGTGATAGCCTGGTGTTCCTCACGCTGCACACAAACTGCTCACTCCTCAAGGTACACCTTGCTGGGATGGATGCATGATCATCAATCAGCGCTCAGCTCTTGTCACATTGCCTCCAACCACAACAAATTCAATGAAGTGGAGTGTCACGGGCATCCATGCCAACATCATCATCGTTAGAGGCATCCTTGATGCCCTCCAAATTCTTGTTTTCATCTGCAAGTACCTGGCACTAGTTCTTTGTTTGAATTCTCACATAACCGGCACTGATGTGCATCATGTAATCTGTGTTCACCTGCCCTTCTTCCCCTCCCTCTTCCACTCGCATGTGTGGTCCTGCGCAACCATGTCTGCACTTGGAGGATGACCGCTCACACTGCTTTCTTCTTCCCAGACACTGGATGCCTGCATACATGCCGCCATCACAGCACTGCCCAAGTTTTGTGCTCCTGGCCTTCACCTCAAGCTCTTGCAGGATCCATTCTGGAAGATGTGACCCCAATTTAATCTATTTCCCTTCATCATGCTTGCCCACATGCCCCTCCAGACCTTTCTAGATTTCAATGCTGCATATGTTGTGATCGAGTGAGTTTGATTCAACTTGTTGAGCTGCTGCCTTTGCTGCATTTATTTGTTTACACTGCTTCAGTTTGCAGAGCAGCTAAGTTTCCGAATCATGATGCCCTATAACCAGCTCTTGGGTGCTGTCGCCTCCATTGCATGCTGGATTATCTGGATATTTAGCATCTTTCTTTGTTATGAGCCCATGTACTCTTTCTACCATCGTTGGTGCTTCCATGACTTGTATAATGTTCGGCATCCTGGGGAAGGATGAAACTCACTCTTGTTCCCATCCAGGTCATCCCATCGTGCTTCCCATCTACCTCTCCTCTCTGGCTTTCAACTTTGTTGCTATGTCCTCATACAACCACCTTTGCTTCCTCTAGCAGATCTGCACCTCTGGTGCAATATTGGATGAAGTGGGATGTCACTACCTTGCTGCTTCAAGCCATGCCAATGTCAGGGTATTGCCCAACAACATCATCATCAGCAACATCATCTGTGTGATGTTCAACTCTGCACATTGCCCGCACCAATGCAAATCAGGCAACTGCATTCACAACAGACAGGGCTGCCAGGTCTTCATCTGAATATACACATCACTCATGCCAAAGCAAGTCAGGCAACCTGTGTTCACAATGGACAGACCGCTGCCTTGTGTGCACAGTCTGGTGAGTGTATTTACCTTGATTCCATTGCACATGATGCGTCCCCTGGCCCCTTCAAGTCCAGTTCAGGTTCAGACCTAGAAGAACCTGAACTGGACCTAAAGTTCAGTTCTATATGGTTCAGCATCTGATATACTGTAGGTCCAATACCCATGAAACCCACAGCTAGGGTATGGGTTTCTTATGGGTAGAATATCCTGACCCTGACCCTGACCCGACTGCACCCTACCCAGAACCCGCCGGGTTTACCATACCCTTGCCAATCCCTATGACTTGGAGATCAACTCGGATACCGGGGTTCCTGCAAAGTGGGACCTGCATGTGGGCATGAAACCATTGCAGGGTGATGATGGCACATCTGATGGAGAGCTTGAGCTGGAAGACAACCTCCCATATGGAGGCGCAATTGAAGTGAGCCATCCAATGGTCAAGATGATGGCCGCCTTGGGTGATAATGACGAGTGGCTCCCATGGAGTGAGCAGAAGAAGAAGGACGCTAGAATAACAGGTGAGATCATCCGCCCAAGCCAGGAAATTGGGGGAACTCACTGGTGTCAAGGGAAAAGAAAGTCCCATTGGCATGGGCCTGATATTGCTGCGAAATCGGAGCGAACGCAGCGACGTCCCCACCACGTTCAGGCGATGAAGAACCAGAAAAAACTCACCGCTTTAGGATTCAGAATTACGTCCCCTCACCCATCCACATCACCCTCGACATCTGCACCTTCGTCGCGGGCCTTGTCCGTGCCTGTGTCGAGAACATCATCCATGGGGCCATCTTGTGTGTCGTCGGCCATGCCATCCCCAGCACCTTCGCCCATACCATCCCCATCTTGTGTGTCGTCGGTCGTGCCGTCCCCAGCGCCTTCGCCCATACCATCCCCTGAGCCATCCCTGAGGCTCCTGATCGCGCCATCTCCTGTGGATGTGAGTCAGAGCGGAAGCGCACCTGTCCTTGATGATGACAAGGGCATGTTGGATCCAAGCGAGGACGACGGCGACAGGGGGGATGATGAACAGGAGGACGACGACCAAAGGGACGATGGCCGGGAGGATGATGACTTGGAGGACGACTTGGACAAGCCGGTCACTTCGGATGTCGAGGAGGACACTACTGACAACTTCCTGGAGGCCAGCGGATGCTTGCCAAAGCCGAAGGAAGATGTCCGTGGGTGGGAGGACCTGAGGGATAAGATCAAGAAAGACATAGAGGAGGCCCACAAACAAAATGAACCGCCCAAGCACATAAATCAACTCCTTATCCTCCGGAATTTCGCTACGCTCCAACTCTGAGGGGATGGACGCATCGTCGCGAGCATGAAGATCGCTGAGCAATGGACGGACGGCGTGGGCACCCACTTTGCCCGCCAGATTCGATTCCTTGCACGTCATTACCAGCTTTTTGAACAGCTCCCGCCCGAGAAACGAGGAAAGTACATGAACAGGTCATTATTGAGTGACAAGCAGGTGCAGACAGCGGCGAGGACATACCTAACGGGCCTCCCCACGGGCGAAGTCACCCCGTCACGCTTCCGTCGCATGCTGAACGAGCGCATCCTCCCATTGCTCGGGTACACCCTCACAACTGGGCTGTCGGAACGCACAGCTCGGCGATGGCTTGTGAATTTGGGTTGGAGGAGTAAGGTGTTGAGGAAGGGCGTTTACATGGATGGCCATGAGAGGCCAGACGTGGTGGAATATCGCAATAATGTCTTCCTCCGTGATATGGCATCGCATCAGAAGAAGATGGTGAGGTGGGAACAGCAGGAGTCCGAACTCGTGCGCATTGATCCAGTGTTGATGCCGGGCGAAAAGCGAATCATTGCGATGTTCCAGGATGAGAGCACGTTCCATGCAAATGAGTACAGATCAACGATATGGTGCGTACCGACATTCCTATGTCCCAGGGATCGCTCTCATGATCTTGAAAAGGGGGAGGGAAGGTGAGCAAAAGCTCATGAAGAAGGGGAGAGGACGGCTCATTCACGTGTCGGATTTTGTGGAGGAGGAGAACGGACGACTGGTCATCCGCAATGAAGACGGCAACATAGTGAAAGATGCACGCTGTATCACACATCCCGGGGCCCAGGGAGATGCATGGTGGGATCATGCCCAGCTCCTTGCCCAAGTCGACAAATCAATCACCATCTTCGAAGAGGCGCATCCTGGCTGTGTTGCGCTTTTCGTGTTTGATCAGTCGTCGGCCCACGCGTCGCTCGCTTCAGATGCGCTCCGTGCATTTGACATGAATAAAACCAACGGGGGGAAACAGAGGAAACAACGGGACACTGTGATCCCAATGAACAATCCGTACCTGGCATTCTGTGGGAAGGAACAGAAAATGACAACGGAAAGTGGCGACGCGAAAGGGCTCCAGCAAACACTGGAAGAGCGTGGGTTCAGTTTCGACAAGAAATTGAAAGGGAAATGCTCCCCAGTTTGCTCCTTCGAGAATGAGACATGCTGCATGGCCCGAATTCTGAGCAAGCAGGATGATTTCCGGCTTCAAAAATCTCAATTGGAGGAGAAGATTACTGAATGAGGACACCTTTGCATCTTCCTTCCCAAGTTTCACTGTGAACTGAATCCTATTGAAATGGTTTGTTTTCATTTTATTCCATTGCTATCTACTTCTCAATATGTACAGTATTGGGGCTGGTGCAAACACTGGTACCAACAGGTTCACAAGAAGATGTTTGCAGATGCAAAAAGCACTGTGTGTGAATGTCTTGATGGGTGCCCAGTTGATGTTATCAGGCGGTTTTTCAACTGCTCCTGGCGATTCATGGCAGCATATTGTGAAGGATTGACTGGCAAGGTGGCAGAATGGGCTGTGCGAAAACAGAAGTCTTACAGGCGGGCTGGAGAGCAGGCAATGAAGTTGATTGAGGCTGTTGTTGATAGAAATTGACCCCAAAATGGTACTCATAATACAAAAATTTCGGTCCCAAAAATTGTCCAACAGTAAAAAGCGTGGGAAAGTCCTGAGAAGTGTGTTTTTGGACGTATTCAGGCCCTCTGATCACGATTCTGGGGTCCATTTGCCCTGGAAAAATCTAGATCGGGCGCTAGCAAAGTTGTTGATTTTTGCTGTCTGACACTATAGTACCTCTCCTAGTAGTCTTGGTCTGTGCGCGGACATGCCTGTATATAAGCACTCAGTATTTCGACAGTCAAGCCCTAAGGTTGACTTGGTTTCCAATACAACCATTGTCAATCCCTTTGTAGCCCCTCTACTTGTTTGCCCAGCACACTCTGAGTCATCTCTAGTAGCACTAGAGAACTCTACTTGTTTGATAACTCACCACCAGAAGAACTCTTAGTACAAGTCATACTATCAAGGCCCATTGCAGCCTTAACAATCAAGGAAGACTGTGGTAGTGCTGGCACTGCTGGATCAACTACAAGTGATGAGGGACTGGTGGTCATGGCAGATGAGCATTTTCCAAGTTGTGAACTACCAAAGAGGCCCTTAAATTGTGGCTTACTAAGCCATGGTTTTTCCCAGACACGGCTTGACTGACTGCCGCTTTTCACTCTGAAACCGCAACTCGACTCGACTTGCGGCTCACAAGTCAACTTAAGCCATCAAATAAATAAAAAATCGCATTTTTCACTGTCCTGAAGTTTGGGACTAACAACTTATATTCTGGGTGAATGACAGATTTAAAATCAAGTTCACAATGCTATATATTGTATAGTACTGGCTCTGCTGCTGCCACCTGTGCCCGCATCCATGCCTGCCACTATCTTTACTGGTGTAACACCCTTTCTGGCATGACGACGACTCTCCCTATCACTCCTTGTGCAACACCACAGCTGCCCTCTCAAACCTGTCGGGACTTGACGTGACATGGAAGCCCATCTTGCAGGGAGACGACCAAGGGAAGATGCATTGGAATGACACACCAAGCCCTCATCAGCCCTGGTAGATTAGGGATGTCGGGCATGGTGGGGTCTCCACCTGGCCACGTCTGTGAGTGCAGGGCGAAGCGCCGGATCTGCTCCCATGGGTGAGGATAACGGCGGGTGCTTGATAGCTGAGGCCCAGAGAGCGTGTTTGAGCGCACCAAGGGCATGTCTGCGCAAGGGGGGGGAGGGACATCTGGGCACACAAAAAGATGGGAAACGAAACGAGCACAGAGCTTGGCTGTTGGCCTGTGTCCATGATACAGATCGTTTCCACTTGCACCCTATGGCGGTGACAAGAACATGAAAAAGTTTCAAGTTAGAGTTCGAAAGGTGCCTTACTGAAGTGGGGCCATGGGCTGTGGTCGTCGTGGAGGGCCTGGAAATCTTCTGGGCCTCGGAGGGGGGAAGGATGCCTTGGGAGGATGAGACCAGATACAGCGGCCATTATGTGTGGCAGGAGGGAAGGGAGCCGATATCGATGGGAGGAAAGCCAGAACGCGGAAGTGTGCGAGGAGTCTATGTGAGAGGGCCTCGAAGATTATTGAGCGTGGCGCATCGATGTCACAGAGGACGATGAGGATGGCATGGCGGTGCGGCGAGGTAGTGGTGCGAGTGGCGTGAGAGCGACGACGTTTGTGGCCGTCAGCAAGAGCTGGAGTCGCAACGACCAATCATAGCGTAGCTGTGGCCGGCAAAAGCCGCAGCATTGTGAACAGTGAACAGTGATAAATTCGGCCAACTACGCCACATGATGCAGCTCAGGTAAGCAGCAAGTAGTGGGTGGCGGAGGCAAGCATCACGTGGTTTGGGCGAGGATAGCAGTGCCCGTTGTATTTTTTTTCTTGCGCCCCCTGAAACAGACCTATCACTAGCGCATATGCGCATACATGTACAGTACGCATATCTACGAATGTTTTCAACAAGCTACAGGAGGACAGAACATAAGGAATGGTTAATGAATCAACGTTTGAAATAGGTTCAAAGATGGATGGCGGACTGCGTAAGTGTTTGTAGTCTGGCCTGGGAGCGTAATCTGTGTATACCTCATCGTTAGGAATAAGTCGTTGTATGGATGTATTGACACTTACCCCGTACGGCGCTTGTATGAAGGTTTGCGTTCATGCGGAGGGATGTCGCGCGTAGTCTTGAGGTCTTGTTCCGGAATTTTGGTATCAGCAACATCCCAATCGAACGTCACGTCACCCTGAGGTCCCTCCTCCACCAAGAGATTGTCGAAGAGATGGCAAAAGTGATCATAGTTGGGTTTGCCATCGAAAGGGAGCGAGCAGCAGTGCTCAAAGAACATGCGAAACTCCGGTGGGAGCTCACGGTACAAGTCAAGGGTAGCGATTCCTCGTTTACTTTCGAGAATCTCCTGCCCCTCAGACCTCAAGCCCTGCCACGGCAAAAATCCCCAAAGGAAGTAAAATAAAACGTAACCGAGGGACTCCAGATCATCTCGCCTTCCTAGCTCTAAGCCCAGGTGACTGTTGATAGACGCGAAGGCAGCAGTTCCAATGAAGCCAAGACCGTTCTTGAATGGCACGTGCTGGTGTGTATTGGGATCCCTATATTCTTTTGATAGCCCAAAGTCGATGAGGTATACAATGCTGGCGTGTTTTCCAACGCCCATAACAATATTGCTAGGTTTGAGATCACGGTGAATGAAGTTGCAAAAATGGATGTACTGCAAGCGACGGAGCTAGGAATAGTAGACATCAGCCCATCAGTTGTGATCTCAGAAGTCGAATGCACGCACCAACTGCCCAGCCAGAAGTGATACAGTCTTGATTGTGAACTTGAAATGGCATTGAACAAACAGATCCTCAAGAGACTGGCCAAGGTGATTGACCACTATCACATCGAAACCAGATTCTCTACCAAACCAATGGACATGGGGGATACTGGTCCCTCCCTTAAGCTTGGTGTAGACGTGAAACTCGCCACCTAGCGTGCGGACCTTTCCTTCAACTTGCTCAAGTTTGATGACGACATCATTTCCTGATAGAATGTTGTATGCAAGACATATTTCATCTGTGTAACCAAGCTTGGGAGTCAAGTGTGAGGTTGTGATTCCATTGCTCCATACATACGAGGTGGCCCAGACACAATCACTTGTCGCAACCTGTATCTCCCAGCTAATCAGACCAGCTCCATGGGTTGTATGGCCTTGAGTGGGACTGGACGTCGATAGATGAGATGACAGAACACATGAATGAAACATCAGACATGGCTTACAGAACACAAAAATGTGGTAGAAAAGATATAAACATGAACATGAATACGAACTAAGGACTGGCGTAACTGCGGCGGCGGCGTGAGAAAACAGGATCGAAAAGGAAAGGTAACTCCGCACAGTCCACGAAGCACAACCCAGATCAGCAGATGAGCGTACTTAAGCTACGTGGCTTGATGGGATTATACACTTCGAAACCAGAAGACAGTTGTACATTCACATTGAGAATTCTTCGTTCCAGAGGTACCCACAGCTGCATACTACAACGCGATTACAAACGATGTCCCGAATTCGCCCACACCAGACCCCCAAAGTTAGGCCGACGCCGACTCATCCATGATAGATTTCACGGCCTTATCTAATTTATCCTGAAAATCTCCTTTGAGTAGGCCTGCAAGGAGGTCCTCGTCTGGGGTGTCATTGACCATCTGCTTCTCTGACGTCGTCCAACCCTTTGTGAAGTTCAATTGTTCTTTCCTCAGGTGAAATTTCAACATCTGTAAAGCCTCCATGGTGAGGGGATTGATGCGATTCCTCCGCTTCGTGTCCGTTTCGCCACTCGACGAAAACACACGTTCGCACGGAACAGCGGATGCCTGTATAGGAAGGTAATCCATCGCCATCGCAAACAGGGTCGGAAAGATCCCCCGGTTATTCTACGACGTCTTATCAGTAATGTTCAAGCACTGTGTCACCACCTACCTCCCAAAATTTGAGATGGTCGACTTCCACTGGAGATACGACCGCCGTCACATAGGCTTGATATTCTTGCTCGACCGTTTGTTTGTTTACGGATGGTTTCTTACTAGTCCTCTTCGGCCTAGCCCCGTACTGGGCCGCCAGTAACCTATGGCCTGACACGCGCGCAGCTCTGGAGTGCGCAGGACTTTCTTGGGGTGGTTCTTCGTTGTCGTTAGGAGCGACCTTCTCGCGGTATTCACACATCTTGTAGGGGTGAACAAGAACGACTTTCAGGGTAGCGCCGTATAAATAAACTCACCGTTTCTTTTATCTTCGCCT
>Ga0307510_10010102_pt1 | contig 11222 bp, 6 predicted proteins | sample 12_EM_MG_FD_207224 | JGI IMG/M metagenome (GOLD analysis project Ga0307510, IMG submission 207224) | Populus trichocarpa ectomycorrhiza microbial communities from riparian zone in the Pacific Northwest, United States - 12_EM | ecosystem: Host-associated > Plants > Roots > Unclassified | place... | reverse complement strand
ATCTCTGTTGAGATCTAAATCGCCCCCCCCCTACCCACCCATCCCGGCACGGCTAGTGGCGCCCGGTGAGTTTTCCTAGTGCTGTGACCTGTCGCGTTGTATCATACAGTACAAGTAGTATTATTGTGCAACAATCCTTGGTTGTGGTGAAACGCGGGTGTTCCCGTGCGTGTGGGATTTTGCAACCCCCCCCTTTCTCTGCTTGTACACACAGACCACTAATATTGCGCAATGTCATCGTTCCTTTTGCATCGCGGTCTGTGGTAAAGTCAGGTTTTTCTGTTTTACCGGGGCTTTTTGTAGAGTGAGTGTATCGTGCGCTATGCACTATACTAGTAGACTTACCTACCTACCTTTGGAAACCTAATAGCAGTCGAGTGATATCTGGTGATTAGATTTCTGTTACTATCTGATTGGGAGCGATCTGTCGGAGGGCGATTAAAGAGTGACGTGCAAAGTGGTGGTTGGCGGGGTTGGATGAGTGAAGACAGCGTGACGGTTCCGGTTTGACTAGTTTACGGTTAGGAGGGTCGGAGTTGAGCATCAGAGTACACGTACAGCGGCGGGGGAGTCCCTCGGTTGAGCGGAAGTAGCGGGCTAAGTTGAGGGGGCGGGAAGTTGATGATTCGTGGTCACCAGGCCCTAGGGGGAACATAGTTGCACCTGTCACACATGATCTATCATACGTGATCCGTCGTGATTTAATTAAACCGCTCTCTGTCCAACAAGGTGTGTTAGGGTTAGTCCCCCCTCTGCTAGGTTCTAATTGCTATCCTACCGAGTGACAGGCTATGAATATATGTACAACAGGATACCCGAATCTAGATTCCAACTTTACTCATAGTCATCATCGTCTTCGCTACCACTACTGCTACCGCTACCGCTATCACTCATTTCAACATCTTCCTCCTCAATGCCCTCATCGCCCATCTCCATGACACCCAGACAAGTAATCCGTCTCTCCGTCTCATAAATCCCGACCAAACAACCAATCTGTCTTCCCTCTCCGCCATCGATCCGGACCTTCTTCATCTCGTGTGTATCCTTTTCCGAGTCCTTGCCGAGATCCCAGATACGCACTACCCCGTCGGTTCCGCCGGTGATGAGGTGGAAATTACCCTTGAGGGCGATCGTGTCGAAGTCCTTCACTCTGCCAGGCATGCCAATAGACCTTCCTCCGAGGAAACCAATCAGATTTGGAGAATCTAGAGATTCTAGACCAGTAGTGGAATAGAATAACACTCTCCCGTCCTCGGTAGAAATTGTCAATACTTCCTCCTCCTCCTCCTCAGTATCTTTCTTGTTCTGCGTAATGGTGGTGGGTAAGTTGATGTACCGAATCTGATGGACCTTGGATATCGGTGTTGTCCGAATTCGGCATTTCGGCTTGGAGTCCATCCCGAAGACTACCACTCCACGGTCGAAAGCGATTGCATACTCTCCTCCGGTTTTGCTCCATACTACCTTCATTCCTTCGCTGCCAAAGATTGGGGGAACGACTTCTTTGCTTAGGGCTAGTACTCCGGCTTTGCGACCTGTCATCAAATTCCACATCCGGACTTGCCGTGTACCCTTGCCAACTGAGAGGAGGATCTTTTGAGATGGGTGAAGGGCAATATCATTGATACCTCCGGCGCCGCCGCCATAGGTTGCCTCAGAATTGAACGTGTCAATCCTTGGGCCATATCCGTCACCGTGGTTGGTTGCGTAGTTGACCGGTTTGGGTTTGGGTTTCGGGCATTTAAGCATCGATAATGGTGCCCAATCCCGAGTTCGGAGGATATGAATCTGAGCATCCAACCCCGCAGTGATAATTTTTGATCGGTTAGGAGTGAATATTATGGCTGTCGGGGTGTTGAGATGGTGAGATAATACCCCCAAGTTTTTGTTTTTAGGATTGCTTGCAGTGAGAGTTGAAGTTGCCTTTTTTAGTTTTTGAAAGTTTATCGGTGGAAGAGCAGATGATAGGGTGTAAAGGTTTATGTGCTCGTCTGCCGAGGAGGTGGCGAGGATGCGTTTCTGCAAGACGTTTGCGGAGGGTGGTGAGATTGTTAGGGTGCGAATTGGCGCTGTGTGAGCGGTGAAGAGGAAGGAATCGGTAAAGGTTGCGGGTAGCGAAATTGCGTCATTCTCGTTCAAAGTTAAAGATGTAGAAGTGGCGGAGGATGACGGGGAGGTGGGGGGGATCGTCACGATGAAGCCGTGAAGGACCTTGTCGTAGGATCCAGTGATTACCTGGAAGTTGACAGGTGGATGAGAGGACTCGGAGGCTTGCGGAGGTGCTAAAGCGAGAGGAGGGGTAACGGAGTTTCCGGCTACAACGGTGGTAGAAGGAGCAGACCTCTTTCTTTTGGCCATTTTCCGAATTGACGGGTGTTGAGCAGATGTTCGCTCTAGAGATGACGAGAGGTGCTGGTTCAAGAAACTATTCTTCGAGTATCATATTTTTAAATGAGGGAGATTTTCGGCCAAGATTTTATCACATGACTAAGTCAACTAGTCCAAAGTGGGAAAAGCACGACAAAAACTCTCCAAAATCCACTATCGAATTTCGTATAACAATGGAAATCACTCGACAAAATCGCGGGCAGCATAATACCAGATCATGAGATTCAGCGAGCTTAGCTTAAATAATCTATCCCGCCTGGAAAACGCTATGCTTTCTGGGTCCTTTGGATTTGACGAGTTTTTACCTCTGATATCTGGACAACCTGGCACCAAGACACACAGATCAGATAACACCAAGGCCTCAAGGCATGGTCTCACTGGCGATTTGGTTACGGGTCACGGGACTCAGCACGCCTTTGGCAGCCCTGACTTCTGCTTGATGCGTGACTCAAGTCAGCTTTCTTATGCAGAAATGCCCTCTCTTCCCCAACCCCAACTTCGACCGATAACACACCGGTGCAGGTGAAAGGGAAATTTGGTCACAACAAAACCATCAAGGAACCTAATCGGCCATATGCCATCAGGCGCCTTTGCCAGTTAATAATATAAATGATTGAAAACAAGAAGGGTCACAACTCCTGAAAGATCATCGACTGGGACAGAGAAAAGGCTGTGAAGCACGCCGGAGGGGACGATACACTTTCCCAAGGAAATCTGTGGAGTCGAGTGGCTGCTTTTTGGTTTCCTTCTCTCCCTCTGTTTTGCTTTTTTTTCCTTCTATCATACTTTCTACTCAAGTATTGGTATCATACTGGCCCACTGAAAAAGTATCCGGACATCTTGGCGCCAAGAGGCATACCAATCAGTTTCAAGTGTGTCCGGATACTTTTGAAATCGGCTAGTACAAGAACTGGTTGAATAAATCTGTCCTGTGGCCTGTCTGTGATTGGTTTGATCATCTGGGTTGTGATTGAGATCTACTAACTGAGTCAAACGGTGGTTCACAAAAGAGCTGGGTTAACTTATGTGATAAGACGGTTGCAGCTGTGCGAGTAGGGTGTCGTGCCGGTGGTTGACTGATGAAAAGCTGACTAATCCGATGGCTTCTTCTTCAGACCTTCGCTTCGAGTCTTTTCCCCCAGCAACCAGTTTTTTCATTTCCGCCCCTTTCTCTTTCAACAACCCCTTGCTAAAAAAAGACAAAGCCCAAAGAATCCGATTGTTCTCATTTCCCCCTCCCGACCCCCCAAACCCTCAACCTGTTCCTTACCTAAGACTTTTTTTTTTTCACTCTCCCTTAACCCCTGTTACTTTCCCCTATCTTTACCTTATCCGGGCCATAACACCTCGCCAAGCCAACCACCTTGCCTCTTTCCGTAGCTTCTCAAGCAGACGTCAAAGGAGCCAACCAACCAAATCTTGCCCCCCCCCGTTCTAACTTATTCACTACCCAACTCTTTTTCTCCTCTCACCAGAATCTCTCAACCGCTGACCCGTTGCAACTCCCCTGAGTCTAACCCTAACCCACCTCTCCCCCGCTCAACGTCACCTCATCCCAGGTAATAGAAGATACTGCTACCAACTGTTCGACAACCTTTTTAATCAGGAAATCCTTCACGGTAATCGCGTTCCCCGTCCCCGTTTACCCTATCGCCCTCGAAATCCTGATGTCTGTGGATGTTGTCGCTGACTTTTTAGAGGCCAGTCATTCTAAGCGAGCTCCGAGTTTTGCTGTACATCCGTTTATGCCAGCTTAAGCCGGCTTGTATCATGGTGGAGAAGATTTCTATACAGAATCTGCGGAATAATGCCGTGAGCACCAAGCTAGAGGAGCGAAAGTGAGTTATTCTTTGTCATTTTTGTTCGTGAAGTCCCTCGTTTTTCCCGCTCAGTATCCCTTTTCCGACCGACGATACGCCCGTTGCCATGTCACGTCGCGTATCGTGATTATCAAAAAATAAAATAAAAACAATAAAAACTGGAAAGAAAAAAAAAAAGGGAGAAAGGAGAAATCAGATAAAAAAAACCCCCCTACCTTATCTTTACGGTCGGAATTGATAATTAGTTCGCGACCGCATATTCAATTGACAATTATAAATATATTAATTCTAGCGACGAATTTTTTCTAATATTGGTTCTAGAAATCTGATCATCTCGCGGAAACGAAAGCTTCAGGAGGTCTACGCAGTATGTCGCCACATCGACAGGACAAAGCCTTTTCCAAATGCTGATATCGTCGAGACATGGGGGACAATTGAGCGATATGAGGGCGCAAATATGGAGGACGGTGAGAAGAGGTTTCTTGAAGAAAATGATATCGAGAGGTAAATTATTCTGGGGGGTTTTGTGGGCGCTATTGATTTTTTGTTAACCGTTTGCCAGAGGTCGTTTTTTCCGAGAACCCACACTTCCTCCACATTCTTCATACCTATCCGAGCCTACTGGATTTCAAAAAGCGCCCGCCACTCAATTAGCATCTCATGCTGTAAAACCGATTTCACATCATGCGACACCCTTGCCAACACCTGTTCTCGAGAAGCCTCAACAAGTACTTGGGCATCCAACGGTTTCGCAGGAAGCCGAACTCTTAGTTGAGAAGGAGGTGCGACATACTTTCGATGCTCGGAAGAGGGTAGAGGACCAATCGCCCACAAAATCTGGGGCTACAAATGGGAAACGGTTAAGCGAAGCGCCAACTGAAGACAGCTCGGTGGATTCGGAAGCGACTGAAGAGGATTTGGAGTCACTTTCTTGTGTCATTGAACCCTCTGAACGGGTGAAGCCGGGGAACGCGGCGCCAGTCGTTAACGTTGGCGGAGTTCCGGTAGTACAGGAAGCGACTACAAGAGTCCCAGATGACCATGAGCGGTTGTTTGGAGTTCGCCCGCCACCAATACCTTCTGAGCTTGTGGACGCGGCGGGGGGCGGCACTGCACAAACCCCGACACCCCGAGATGAAAAGACCAAAGAGCGGGATACTTGTCCAGCGAGAGCTAAGTCTACCGAGTCAACTGCGGTCAAGAGTTTTGGCGATTATGCGCGCGAAGTACCGGATTCCTTCGAGTCATCACAGGTCACATCGTTGTCTGAACCTCCGAGTCCCGCTCCTTCAAAAGGCACAATTCTTGAGCTTCGCGAAGAGCCCCAGTTGCCCATAGCATCCCCAAAAATTCAACAGACCCCCCCACAACCACCTCTAGTTATTATTACCAACAGAGAAAATCGCCCTTCCCCTATTCCTCCCTCTAGGCTACCTGCAGGACATGCTTCGCATCCGGATGTTTATTCACCTATATCCTCAATCGACGGTGACAACCGTAGTACTCCCAGCAACAACATATCTTCTGCGACCAGCCCGGATGCTAACCACGTATTAGGCTCAGACCCTCGTTCGGAGGAGATCAATGGTCAAATCAAAGAGGTTGTTGCTGAATCCGGTCCCTACGGCGTTATGACTATGCCAGTTAAGGAGGCAGAGGAGGAGGAAGAGTTGGCCGGGGCGCTTGTGGGGAAGAGGATGGCACCCTGTGAAGCGCAGTCCGAAAAGTCATTGCCCTCTGCCCTGGCCACTCGGGAAGTTATCACGGATGAGAAAGATGCCCAGCCCCAATTACCCATCCCATCCCAGGAGTTCACGGATGGAGGGGAGCTTGATCTCGCTGTAGTCGAAGCGGGGGTAGCAGTTACCATTCCGGAGGCCGATGAGGTTCCTCAATCAGCTAGAACCAAGAAATCAGCATCACCAGACCCTTCGGCACAGCTGCGATTGGAGAATTCACTCGCCCAGGATGATGTCAAACCTGATTCGTTGGCTGACGAGAGACCACATTCTTCCCAAAGATTGCCGGGGGCGGGCGAAGCGCATGATGAAGACCTCGAAGATCAGGTACAACTTGTAGGCAGTCGCGAGCCCGAACCTAGAGCTACCGGGCCGGTAAGAGAGCTTGCGGGGGCGGTAAGGGAGATTGGGGATTGCACCGAAAATATGGAGATCGATATTCCGGATAGAGATGGAGATCTAGGTGCAACGGGCCATGATGCTGCCATGTCTGGTGTTGACCAACCGGTGGTGCGCAGGACTACACCAGGGACACATGTAGGCGATATCACCATAAGCACCATTCCTTTACCCGAACAGCAGAGTTTAGAAGCGTCCACTTTGCAAGAGATTGATGACTCCAAAATGGAGATCGATCACACTGCGAACGAGCGACACGACGAAGCGGGGCTGCCGGATAAAGTGCCGACCCCGGATGTTAACACATTGACTGATGCTACAACAGAACCGCCCGGTAGCCCGGCGGACTCCATGCTCGGGCGCGGCAATAAAGAAGAGGTTCCTACTGCCGGCGAAATGACAATGGGCAGAGCCGAGCCTGGTAGCTCCCTGATACCAGGCACGTCACTAGTGAAACAACCGTTACGAAAGCGAGAGACGCGCAAAAAGCAAGCGAAGCTCAGCAAGGTAGTCATCTCTTCAACACACCATGCCGTGGCCGCCCTTAAAGAAGAGGCTAAGCGACTACACGAGGATCAAATCGCACAAGGACCGATTGTTGTTGCTCGGCGTAGAGACCAACAGGCGGCCTCTGCAGCAGCACGGCGCAGTGCGATCTTCCAGCCTGGTAGCAAAATTGATGCAATTACTCGATATGGTATCACAGAGCCGCCATCAAAGGAAAAAAGCAAAGTAAAGAATGCCGATATGTTCGATGTTATGTATACTGCCAAGGCCTCGGGAACCTTGATATCTGATCTACTCCAACGCTCAAGCAAGACCCTGACTACCGGTGACCACCAGGTACATTACTTTGAGTCTCAGGCAGTAAGGATCGAAAACCGAATTCTTGAGCTGCAGGATCAGGGGCTGTGGAGTTTGCGACAGATCCCCCGAGTTGTGGAGCCGCGAAGGAGGAAGTGCCATTGGGATTACCTTCTCGAAGAGGCAAAGTGGCTTCGAGACGATTTTAAAGAGGAGAGGAAATGGAAGATTGCTATGGCAAGATACTATGCGAAAGAAGTAGCCGGATGGCACCGGATGGGGGACGGGAGATATCAGTTACAGATTGATAGGAAGCGGCTCGGTGTTGTACCTAAAGGGATACGGGAGGAGCGGAGGGTTGCGCATATTGAAATGCAGGATAGTGATATGAATCAACCCACGCCTGATTTAATAGATGGTTGTGGATCTCCGGAAAGCGATGACGACTTTCCGATGGATGACAGACACCATGACACGGATCAGGGCAATTTCGCCCATATTTATGAGCCACCTGCAACTCTTTTCACGCTTTCGCCTGAGGAGACGGTGTTTGCTATGCCAGCCTCAAAGGCAGCAGACGATATTTTAAACCAGTTACCGTTATATGGCCCTCCCGAACCTCCCACTGGACGACATGAAGAGGTCGAGGAGGAATGGATGAAATTACCAGTCGTTGCCATCTCAAAGTATACAAGTGCGAAGTTAGTCATTCAAGAAGAAGAAGGTCCCCCATTCAAGAAGAGCAGATACGAATATGAGGAAAACCAGGACCCCTACGCAGACGATTCCGATGAGGATGAAAAGCTAGGTGGCGGTAGATTAATCGGGCGCAGCGGGAGAGATAAGTTACGGAAGCCATCCTTTCTTCCTCCCGAGCAGACAAACGTTGCATTGTTCAAGCCTGAATACAAGCCGATACTACAGAGGGTCCATAGCACTCATGTTCCGCGCTTGCCTAGTGACTTTCCGCCGCCTGCTTTCTTTGAAAATCGGCACCCAAGTTTGTGGTTGGCCTCTGAGGACGAAATGCTCAAAACTCTTGTCCGTGAATATCACTATAACTGGGGGCTCGTTAGCCAGTGTCTCACACTTCCTGGCGACTGGCATTCTGGCTCAGAAAGGAGAAGTCCTTGGGAATGTTTTGAACGCTGGATTGCCCTCGAGCCCATTCCACCCGAATTCGCCAAGAGTCCACACTTTAAGCCAATCCAGCAACGCTTGGATGTCGCTGCAAGAGTAAACGGACTGTATGGTAATGTGCCCGGTTCAGCAGGTGGGAACGGCTCCGGAGGTGTGAAACCAAGGAGGGGGACAGCACCAATCAGGGTAGAGAAACGGAGAAATACACGAAACTTTGCGCTTATCGAGTCAATGCGAAAGTTGGCGAAAAAGCGGGAAACCAGCGTTAACAAGCAGCAAACCAACAAAAGTGCGGTACCCCCCATTACCTAGAAAAGGTCTTCCTTTTTCCCATATTTGAGGCTGACAAATTATTCAGACCAAGTTGTCGCTGCTATGAAGAGAGCTTCTGAAAGCCAGGCCAGCACTAGTCAGCTAAGAACACCGCAGTACTTCAGTGCGATGAAGTTTGAACGAGAGCAGAAACACCTAGAGCAGAAGAATATGTACCAGCATGTGCAAATGCAACAGAGTCGTAATGTATGGTTTATACCTCTCCTAAGACTTCTAAGTTTGTTACTAACATAGCATCAGGGCATTCCCCCTCAAGCTCGCATCCCACATCCAGGCCAACACCACGGGCTTGCAAATGGTGTACCAATTCCTGTCCAACAACGAGTCGGTGTTCCGGCCCCACAAGGACCTAATGGGGTCATTCAAGTCCCTCGGGCAGCACCGATGCCGAACGGTACCAACGGTGTTCCAATGAGATCACTTCCGGCGCAATTGTCTCAGGGGCAGACACAACGCTATACTCCTGACCAGCTTGCCCACCTCCGCCGGATACAGCAGCATGCTGTCGCGGCGGCTGCGGCATCACAAAGCTATCCACCTCCCAATGCGCTTGGAGCCCAAGGCTCACAGTCTAGCGTGCAAAGCATGCAAACGATACTTCAGCAAGCCCAACAAGCAGCCCTCGGCCAAGGTCAGCAAGTCAGCGTGAATCAGCAAGCCCCTCAGCAAAAACGTATCATCCCCCCTCCGATTGATTCTCAAGCACCAGTTTCCTCTCCCCGTATGCCACCCACCCCTACTACGGCCACCTCTACCCAACTTAAGCCAGCTGTGTTAATTCAAGAGGTGGCGGCAATAGTGCAATACCAGAATCCTAACCTCCCACAAGAACGTGTCCGCGAGGCTACCCAGCAAACACTCGCATCTTACCATGCTCAGCTATCCCAGAATATCCAAGCGCAGACACGTAGTCCCGTGAGACCGAATCCGGTGCGAACGGTAGCGGCCAACACTGGTCCTATGATCGGTGTCAATGGGCCGGTGAATCCGGTCGCAGACGCTTCTACGGGTTCAGTTGGTGCTGGAAGCCCCAGAATGAACAATGGCCAAATCCCCACTCAACTGCCACAGCCACAACAACCGCAAGCTAGCCAGCCGCAGCCACAACCGCAATCTGCCCCACAACAGCAATCCATTTAATATTGCCGCATGTTTTTTTACCCATTCTATTATATTTTTATTTTTATCTTCTGTTTTCTTTTCTCTCCTCTTTTCCAATCCAGTTCGACCCACTTTCGCCCTTTTTGCTCTAGGCGGTTATCTTTGTTTAAAAAAAAAACACTTAGTCACATTTAGTCACGGGTGGGGACCTTTTTCTTTCTTTCCCTTGTTGAGATTTCCTTGTGTTTGGGTGGGGTTTGTCCGTTTGTTCCGTTTGTTCTTTTTTCCTCTTAATTCTTGTTCATGCTCATTAGGGTTTTTTTGCGGGGAGCCTGTGTGGGAATTGTACAGTTTTATTTTCACTAGTTTCTCGGTTTGCACCTGATTGGTATGATTTGTGAGATTTGCGCGCTTGTTTGTGTTTCTTCCGTTTGTGGCTTGGAGAAATGGGGGGGAGTGACGATGATGGGGCGGCTGTGGCGGGGTTTTTGTGCATATATACTTTATTCCAGGGTAGATAAAAAGACAATGGAACGGGTAGATATTATGGGCTCATTTTTCCCTCACATTTTTTCACCCCCCCTTTCGCCATCTCTTTTTCGTATTTCTAGTGTGGGTCAGCATGCTACTGTGGTTAGTTGGCTCTACTTTGGGTGTTCTTGCTATCGCGATTTTAGTGTGAGGGTTTTCCGAAGCCGGATGCGCATGGAGAATCACTCGGCGATTGTGGTAATGAGAATCATGCAGGTTTGCCGCCATAGGCTGGCGCCATGCTGCGACTGAGTCGAGGGCAGAGGTTCTCAAGTTGGACAGACGAAAAAGAAAAAGAAAAAAGGGTATTTTGTGAAAAGGGATGCGTGATTTGGCGGGGCGGGTGCGGTACCTTACTTAACTTGCCTTTGTCATACCGTAGACAAGTTTGTCGATTAACCCTTGTGCTATTATACCGGCACGGCGATGCCTTTCCCGTGTCTCTTTCCATCATTCGGTGCTTATCCATTGCGAGTGGTCATCCGATCCGACTCGGGAACTTTGTAGTTTTGAACTTGGTTGTGGGGCAAACTTTAGGAAAGAAAAAAAAAAGTGAATAGTTGAAGGGTGAGTTTTGGGGGTGTTGTGGTGTGTGGTGTGGTAGAATACTATCCACCCCGGGGAAGGGAGGGAGGGAGGATTGGTCTTTGTTGCCAAATCCGCAGATAAAGGACGCTGTGAACTCAGTGGAAGAGCAGAGAGAAGGAAGAGGCCGCCGGGCTTCGTAGCGTAAGTTAGAGGGGAATATTTCCTACAATACATTTCTGGTTTTTTTTTTTTTTTTTTACTCAGAGAGGTTTGTATTCTACATGGATTTGGGAGGAAGGGGGGTTTTTTTTTGTGAAGAACATCTTGGTGGTGGTGGTGGTAGTCCCCTAAGTGGGGAATGGGAGGCGTACTGGTTCGGTATCAGACGCTTCGTGTTCGTAGCTAGGGAGGGAGGGAGGGAGGGGAGGGAGAGGTTGTG
>Ga0307510_10010100_pt1 | contig 11223 bp, 15 predicted proteins | sample 12_EM_MG_FD_207224 | JGI IMG/M metagenome (GOLD analysis project Ga0307510, IMG submission 207224) | Populus trichocarpa ectomycorrhiza microbial communities from riparian zone in the Pacific Northwest, United States - 12_EM | ecosystem: Host-associated > Plants > Roots > Unclassified | place... | reverse complement strand
TCATTCTATTTGTGCAATCAGACTTTGATAGTCTCTTCTCACTATTGAACGCATGCGGCTTCCATTGAACGAACCCTCTTGCATTAGTCAGCTTTGCTGCTAATTGCCTCTAAACTCTCTACGTCTCGAGATCACGTGTTAGTGTCTCGCTCGATTCCAAGTCACATCTGACTTGTGTAATCTTCACTCGACACCTCTCTTGTCACGTGATGTCTCACGTGACCGATTTCCCCTTTGGGAACGACCCCTCTCCGAAATCCATCTTTGTAATCTCGCCTGAGATCCCCAAACCCCAAGATCCCCGGACTCAATCTGACACGGTGGTCTGACTGTGACATTAGAACGAGCTTCTCTCTCTACAAATCAACGATGACTTCGACTCCCTCCAGATCGAAAGAAAAACAGAAAACCCCCGAAGGATTGGGCATTCCCACAGACTGGCGCGTACGCGCAATCAACCAACCAACTGAAGAATCACTGGCAGTATTGGATCTTCCTTTTGAAACAAAACCTGAAACCAAAGACACAGTTCCATCTGAATTTTCCGAACGAGTCTGCCATCTAGTTGGAGGACAAGATATCGTCGTTCGTATCGATGGAAAAGAAGTCTCCAAGAAGGCCCCCTTCACCGCTTACTATGCTTGCTATAAAGGAGCCCTTCTCGCCCTATCTAACATTTATGGAGTCTGGTTTGAAATTCGACTCTGAGCAGGAAATACATATGAATGCTTTCGACTGGCACGACCCAGCCTTCAGTTGAAAGACTGCCCTATGAAAGGAATCAACTACGCTCAGTTGAGACTCACCAGCCTCCCCATCACTAGGGCCCCCTCCCGAGCTACATCCCCAATTCGACTAGCTCCACTGGATACAACGATGGTTACACCACATGACGGAGATGTCTTTCACAAAACCAATCCAGACGATAGAGTAGCGCCGGCCAGTGACACTAGCCGATCTTCTTCACCAGAGCCCAAGGATCAGCCTAAGCGAAAGTCCTTCGCCGGGTTTGGATCATGGAGGATGCGCTTGTCCCGAACAGCTAGACAACCATCTAGGCCTCCCCCACATCGCCCTAAGGGAACCAGGGACGACCCATTTGGTCTCAACGACTTTACCGATGAACTGGAAAGAACAAACGATAAAGGGCGTCGCCTGGAAGGGATTCACCCAGACAAATTTGAAGGAGATTGGTCCAAGACTTGACGATTCCTGAATCAATTCAACAGATTTATGCTGATGAATTGCAAAGCGGACATCACCAAAGATCCCATCTCCAAATGCATCTATTTCATGTCACTTCTCGACAGAGAAAAGGTCAATGGATGGGTAGACATGGCCTTTAACTGGCTTGAAGAGATCGAGGCCGACCCAAGCCTTATTGATCAATTCTCAGACCCTTGGAAAATGATGGAAACAAAGTTCAAGGTGTCCTTTACGGACTATGCAGAAAGGGAACGAGCCCAAGATCAACTTGGGAAGCTGAGAATGACAGGTGACAATCTCGACGAATATTTGGCTGCATTCAAAACCCTCAGGAGTCGCGCAGAACTTAATCCTGACGACCCATCGAATCTGCGCACCTTTGCCCAAGGACTTCCTCGCCAACTAGCCGACGCCTGTCTAGCTATGGAAAACCCCAACACCTACAAACAATGGCAAGCGGCAGCTCAACGACAACAGGTAATTTACCTGAAGAAAAAGGTGTTACACTCTGAGTATGGGACTTGTAATCCCGCTCGAAACGCTGGTCAAAACCCCCAACAAAAGCAGAATACTGGTTGGGTTTGGCGCCGCCCTGGGGGGAATCCGACCTCTAATAACCAAAATTGGCGCAGTCAAGGGAATCGAACGCAACCCCCTCGCCCTCGTCTTCCTCCCCAAAATGATGACGCTATGGACCTCTTGGTAATCCGTAAAGCCACCACCGACAAAGAAAAAGAAGAATATCAACGCACAGGACGATGCTTCCAATGCGGAAAACAGGGTCATCTCGCACGCGACTGCCCAAGCAAGCCCGCTCGCGCTCACACTGTCCAAATAGAAGACAGTCAGTCAACTACGTCGAGCGATAACTCCTCTTTCGCCCCAACACCCTCTCTTGCCACGTGAGTGGCTCGATTGACCAAAGAAGATCGTGGAGCGTTCATGGATGAAATGCGCTCTCTAGGAGAAGATATGGATTTTCTTGGCGCCTGAGTACTACGGCTCTTACTCGGGCGGTTCTGAATAGTTCTGGTTCTATGTATATAGCTCAAAATCATGCAATTCAAGTCCCTTTTCAGCTACGAACCAAAACAAAACGAGTCGATCAAAAAGCACTACTCGACTGTGGTGCTACAGAATGTTTCATTCATCCAAGAGCAGTAGAGCGTCTCAAACTTACAACAAGGACGCTCACCAAACCTCAAAAAGTACAGAATGTGGACGGTACTCCCAACAAATCTGGAGAAATTCTAGGGGCTGTCGATCTTCTAGTCGACAACAACGGCAAGAAAGCCTCTCATGCCTTTTTTATTGCCAACATTGGACAAGACGATTTCATCCTAGGCTACCCCTTCTTCGAAGCCTCTAATCCCAATGTTGATTGGAGTGGTGGACGGATAGAAGGTTTCACAACAATCTCCTGTACCAATGCTGATACTTGGTGACCCCCTCAAAAGGGAACTAGATGACAAGATTCAACTCCAGCTTGGGTACGCTGTATCCCAGGATGGGAAGAGGGCGACAAGATTTGGCTTCAAACTCATGTCGCTAAAACTACTGTAGCACAACAACTTGCTGAAGCAGCTACAGACAAGAAAAAGCGTACTTGGCAGGAAATAGTTCCTGAACAGTATCACCATCACGGCAAAGTCTTCTCCGAAGAAGCCTCCGAACGCTTTCTGGATCGACGTCTGTGGGATCATGCCATAGAACTCAAGGAGGACGCTCCCACTTCCATAAATTGTCGCGTTTATCCCCTATCTCCTAAAGAGAAAGAGGAGCAACGCGAATTCCTCTTGCAGAACTTACGTCTTCAACAGATTTGTTGTTCAAAATCCCCGTATGCCAGTGGCTTCTTCCTTATCAGAAAGAAGGATGGTAAATTCCGTCCCGTCCAAGATTACAGGAACTTGAATAAGTGGACGATCCCCAACAAATACCCGCTTCCCCTAATCTCGGAGTTAATTTACGACCTTGCAGAGAAACAGTTATTCTCCAAATTTGACATCCGCTGGGGGTACAATAACATTCATATCAAAGAAGGCGATAAATACAAAGCTGCTTTTAAGACTAGCGAAGGACTCTTCAAACCAACAGTTATGTTCTTCGGTCTCACCAACTCTCCGGCTACCTTTCAAACAATGATGGACGACATCTTCCAGGAAGAAATTGCACAGGGTTGGCTTCGTATCTATATGGACGATATGATCATCGCCACTGAGGATGATGAAGTCCTTCACAAACTTCGAGTTAATCACATTCTTGATTAACTCAAGAAGTTCAACCTGTTCCTCAAACCCGAAAAATGCAGGTTCCACCAACACAAAGTCGAGTACCTTGGCGTCCTCATCGGTAACGGCTCGGTCAAGATGGACCCAGTCAAGGTTCAAGGAATTTCGGAATGGCCTACTCCGCTCACCGTCAAAGATGTTCGAAGCTTTTTAGGTTTCTGTAACTTTTACAGAGCATTCATCAAGAACTTTTCTGACATTGCGCGACCTCTTAATGACCTCACTTGCAAAAACGAACAGTTCATCTGGTCTGAAGAATGCAATAACGCCTTCCTCCGCCTTAAGGAAGTCTGCTGCAACTATCCTGTCCTTCATACACCTGATTGGTCTAGACAGTTCATTATGGAGACGGATGCCTCTGGGTATGCCCTTGGTGTGGTCATTGCCCAGGAGTTTGAGGACAGCATCCATCCCATTGCTTTCCATTCTCAGAGTCTCTTGCCAGCAGAGAAGAACTATGATGCCCATGACAAGGAACTTGCCGCAGTGATTTTTGGTTTTAAGTGCGGTCGCCCTCTGTTTTTGGGTGCTACACATGCTATTCGTGTCTGCACTGACCATAAGAACCTCCAATATTTCCGTGACCCTTGCAAAATCACTGGTTGTCAAGCACGTTGGATCGAATTCCTCCAGGACTTCGATTACACCCTTGAACACATTCCGGGATCAACAAACACTGTTGCTGATTTGTTGTCGCAAAGAAAAGACCTTAACAAGGGGTGAATTCCGACGAACCTCGCATTTTACTCCCCGATCACCTCTTTGCTCCAACAAATCCCACTCCAACAAATCCCATTGAGGTACACAAAGTTTTTCTCGAAGATGACCCTGACCTGCGACGCGACATTTTACAAACCCTCCACGATTCTCCAGCAGCTGGACATCCGGGCATTTCAAACACTTGGGAACTTGTCCATGAACAGTACAAAGGCCCTAGACTTCGAGAATTTGTTGAACAATACGTAAAAGGGTGCGCATGCTGTCAAGAGTCCAAAACCAATGTACACCGGTCAAAAGCACCCTTGCAACGTTTTGATACACCTGTGGAAGAAGGGCCTTTCCAATATGTCTCGATGGATCTAATCACAGACCTCTCCAAATCACAAGGTTTCGATTCCATCCTTACAATTGTTGATCAAGGATGTTCCAAAGCAGCTAAATTCATTCTGTGTACTAAAACGATCGACGGAACAGGAGTGGCTCTTGAGTATCTGAAACACCTTGTACTGTGGTTCGGACTCCCCAAACGGATCATATCGGACCGCGACCCCTGGTTCACCTCTGCATTTGCGAAAGAAATGTGCAAGGCTCTAGGAATTCAACAAAATCTTTCTACCACCTTTCATCCTCGTACCGATGGACAGACAGAACGCATGAACGTGTGGATCGAGCAATACTTACGACCTTGGACTTCAGGAAAACCTTCCGCCTGGAGTCAACTCCTCCCTATCGCAGAATTCACGCATAACTCTTGGAAACACGACGTAGCACACAAGTCCCCTCACGAACTTCTGATTGGAATCAAACCACAGGTGATTCTGAAACACCTAGAAGGACCGGTGCCTGCTGCGGAAACGCGTCTACGCCTTCTGGATGAATCTAGACAGTTGGCCCAGAAGCTTCTACAGAACGTACAAAATCGTAAAGATAAAAAGAAGCTGACAGAGATTAAAGAAGGTGACCAAGTCTGGCTAGAGGGTCGTAACCTCTCTATCGCCGGTAATCGCAAACTTTCCCCAAAGCGATATGGCCCCTTCACGGTTTCACAAAAGATAAGCCCTGTTGCAATGCGGCTAGATCTTCCAACATCAATGAAGATTCACAACGTGTTTCATATGGACCTTCTCCTTCCATATAAGGAGACAGAGCAATATGGCATGCCCTATACACGCCCCCCTCCGATTATCAATAGTGAAGAAGAATACAAGATTGAGAACATTCTAGATGCATGGCGTTTCGGCAAAAGACGTAAACTCCAGTACCTCGTGCACTGGAAAGGATACCCTCATTCTGATGACCAATGGGTTGATCACAAAGACCTCAATGCCCCAGATTCGTTAGCTGACTTTTACCTAACCAACTCCACTTCGGCTGGACGACCAACAGTATAAAGACACCCTTGCTAACTCTCAATCACTTCAATCCCCCATTGCCTCTTCACACTGGCTTCTCCATTTGATATCTACTACGGGTACGACGAACGCTTTCAGCAAAACCTATTCAGCATTCGCCGCACCAGCCCCACCTTCGTCAACAATCTCACTCAGATCTTCAACCAACAAATCGAAGATATGACTGACACCAACACCACTATTTTTGTTCCATCCCGCTCCCCGACGCCCATTCAAGAATCCGCAGGTAGCACTCCCTACGTCGTCACCTCTCCTCCTCCAGATAGTCCTACCGACTCAGAGGCAGCCTGGCCCCATCAAACGATGTTGGAACACATCTCGACCCTACTGGGGGTCGACATTGAAGAAGTCCATCGTCGATTCCCCGAGAATCGCTCCCTCCTGCCCATCGATATCTCCCCTCCTCGCGCTCTATCTCCTGTCTTCGTCCCACCTGCTCCTTCTCCACCTTTCCTCCCAGGATCCCCAGCCAGACTGTACCCGGGGACCGAGTTAGCTGAGTACAACGATCCCGACTTCCCCTCAGAGCCCCCGTCCGCCTCTCTATCCCTGTCTATTGACTCGTCCATGATCGTTGTCATAGCGGATGGAGAACAATATGAGAACGAGGAAGAGTGGGAACAAAGCGTCCAACGTCATCCTCAACTTCACCATTCCTCGCCCCGAGTTCCTCTCGCTGACATAACACCCATTCGCCAGGTGTCTCACCCTTTAGGGGATACGACAGACTATGAGGAGTTGGCCATGGTCTTGTATCGACAGGTCTCAGATCAAGACGCGACAATCAAGGAGTTGATGGAGAACAAGGAAAACCGAGCACCATCTCCTACTGACCCTCAGCCTAGCACTCACCCCGGTCCTGGCTGGCAGGACAACTTCGATGCCACAGGGACTCGCCACCTCTTTGTCATTCCACTAGGTGACGAAGATGTCATCGCCCCATTCATCCGTTACGATCTCCGTAACCCCTTTCCCGAACTCCTTGCCACAAATGGGCGATATTGCACCGTCCATTCTCGTCCCCTTCATGCCACCCCCCAGTCATCTTGTGTCTCTCCACTGTCACTGCATAACGAGCTGTTCTTTCACCCAGACCTCAAACTGGCCAGGGGCGTCGACTGGGCTATCCTTTATGAGGATGACCCCACACTAGCCAGTGAGGTCCAACATTTTCGTTCTCACAAGAAGGCTTGCGACCGCCTTGCCAATCATATGGGGCAGCTTCGCGAATCGCTAGAGGTAGAATGACAGGCCCTCTACCGGAGTTCAGCCCGTCTTACCCAAGCTAATGCCCTTGGACGCCTTCAACGTCACATCGACTCTTCCCTCCATATCGCCCCCTCCTTCTCTACCGTGCGGGTCAAGAAGATCCGCGCCTCTATTCGCAATCATGTTACTGAGGAACGCGCTCGACACCCTAAGGAGTGTATGTGGTGCAGTAAGATCGGTCACACCATTGATGACTGTTTCTGCATTGGCCTTTGTTGCCATTGCTCTAGACGGGGCCACACAGGAGTCGACTGTAAGGACCCTCATGCCATGTGTCTGGAGTATGGAGACTGCAAGGTTTATCCCACACATCCTAACTTCGAACGCGGGTATTGTGCCGCTATTGACGACTGCGTTGACGTCTAAAGGACATTAACAAGGGGGTAATGTCACGGACTGCCCCGCTTACTTCATTCTTTCATTCCTATTTCGTCTTCTCGTTCCGCTTCTGTCTGTGACTCTGGGCCGCTTCGCCCTCTTGCTTACATATTTATCTATGGACTGTTCTTGCGTTTTCTAGAGACTTCCATATATTTCCATATGCTTCTTCATTGTTCTGCAACCTTCCTCGATCTTCTCTTGGTTTCTAGTACGTTCCGATCCCTCCTGTATATATAGTGTACCAAGTAGCATAGAACGGCTTTCCCAAGCTCATTCTATTTGTGCAATCAGACTTTGATAGTCTCTTCTCACTATTGAACGCGTGCGGCTTCCATTGAACGAACCCTCTTGCATTAGTCAGCTTTGCTGCTAATTGCCTCTAAACTCTCTACGTCTCGAGATCACGTGTTAGTGTCTCGCTCGATTCCAAGTCATGTCTGACTTGTGTAATCTTCACTTGACACCTCTCTTGTCACGTGACGTCTCACGTGACCGATTTCCCCTTTGGGAATGACCCCTCTCCGAAATCCATCTTCATAATCTCGCCCGAGATCCCCGAACCCTGAGATCCCCAGACTCGATCTGACATGGTGGTCTGACCGTGACACCGTCCCAGGCCAGTGCAAATTTTACGACTGGAATTAATTGGGTGTTGGACACTGAGAAAAGGGAGGTAGACTTGATTATAGAAGAAAAATTGAATGTTTTTCAAGGTGCCCAACAAAGTGCCCAGGAACATGCAGAGCGATACATGCAAGAGGACAAGGCCCGATTTGTAAGGATGCCTTGGCTGCTTTCTTTGTGTTGATTCTGAAAATGTGTAAAGGTCGAGAAGATATCACATACCAAAACAAGGAAAGGGGGAAAGCGCACAAGGAAGGTAAGAGTGCATAGATAAATTATTGATTTGCAGATAAATTATTTAGAAATTCACAGCAAACAAGTAGTAACGCTGCAAGCAATGAGGCTAGTGGCTCCAACATGCAGATCCAGCCTGAGGGCGCTAGCCACAAACAAAAGACACATGATAATGTATGCAAGGTACAAGAACTTTTCACCCTGCAGGGAGCCAACCACACAAACAAGGTATGTCCATTGTCTTGTCTTGGTCCGAAAATTAATGCAAACATCTGGTTCCACAGTATCAAGAGGCGACCAACCAGGGATTCGAGGTATGCCAATGTGGTCCCATTTCGACTTATATTGACAAAGGATCAGAGTCTCACTCCACAGCAACAAGATCTCAACAGAGCCAATGTCGTGTGTGACTTTGGAGGAACCTAGTTGCACAGGAACATCTGCTAGTTGCATGGGGACACCTGCTTGCCATGCGGGAATGTCTGCTGGTCGCTTGGGAACATCTGGTTGCACAGGGACATCTGCTAGCTGCGCTGGAACACCTAGTCAGTTCGGTGGCAAGTCTGGCGACCATGCACGCGAAAAGGAATCAGAGCAAGCTGCCAGTCAAGAACATGAGGTACACCAATTTAATGTATACCAGTTACCAGTTACCACATGTTGACTGAATTCACAGAGTTCTGCCTTATAGCAACTACAGGTGCAAGAGGCAGTTAATTGTGACCACGACATAGGTTTGCAATAGCAACAGCAACAGCAGGATGAGGAGAGAGCTGACAAGGAGCATGAGGCAAGTCATCTGCACCAGGATCAAGCAATGTCCAATGGCTACAAAGTGAGCATAGTGACCCCTTTTTCCTGAGCTAGTACTTAACAATGTCTCAGTTTCAGAGACTTGCTTCATCACATGACCATTTGATTGCTGCTCAGACTAGATTACAGCAAAGGGGAGGACAACCTGGACAGGAGACAGAACCAGAACCAGAAGTGACTCAGATAGATGTTGCAGTGGAGGTGCAAGTGCAAGCGATGGTAATTGCACTTCTACAAGCAACAGGCGCAGCGGAGGCACAAGCGCAAGCAATGGTCTCACCAGAGGCAACTCCACAAGTGATAGGAGGGGATCAACACAACACAGAGGCCAGTCCATTCTCTCTGCTCTGCAGATGGACTTGATACTGATGGACTTCTGTAGATCTCAGAGCATAACCCAGCGGCATTGGAAGGACAGCGTCCCATGGAGGATACCAACATAGTGATGGACGGTGGGACACCAGGTGACTCAGGCCAAAAGGTATGTTGCCTTTGCCTAAAAATCAAGCATGTAGTAATATCTTCCAGCCTCCCAGCGATGATGTAGATGACAGCCTTAGCGCAAATACAGCAGATCAAGACCATTCACTTTTGATAAGACAATGCTTCAATCTTTTGACCAGAATGTCTGCTGTGGTCGATAGGAATACAAGGCTAACAGACTCAATGGCCAACTACATCATGCATGGCTGCCCTGGAATGACTGGAGAGACAGCGCCATCATCTACCATCCCTGGATCAGAGGACATCATGCATAGTCACCCTGGAGCAACTGGAGAGACAGCGCCATCATCTACCATCCAGGACCCAGAGGATGAGAACAATGAGAACGTGTCCAGGGTAAAGATAAGAAGGTTTAGGGCGTGCGCTAAGCCCCCCAAACATAAGGATCCTAATGAACTCTGTCACCGCGTAAGTTGTATCTCAACAAATAGACCTCATTGCTTAAACATCACCACAGGATGAAGTTCATAAACATGCAAGAACAATAATGGGAAGAACCCACGGCACTGAGGTTGAGCCCGCCCCTGAAGTGGCTGTTCTCCATTTCAAACAGACTGAGAAAGTCAAGGATGGGCCCTCTGTGGATCGATTTCAACCTGATTTCTCAGAAAACTGTCCAGAAAGAAGCCTGTGGAATATCCACTTGGTTGAGGTTTTTACGAATGACTACATACAGAAAGGTCTTCCCATCAACAAAGTGAAGGAGGTGTCCCAGTTCTTCATGGAACATTTAACATTGTTGCAAGTCAAGCATGAAAGAAAGTCTAGAACTGCTGCTTCTGGCAGAGGAACAGCTGATGATGAGTTCCAAAGGCGCCGGAGGATTGAGGAACACAAAAAAACTGTAAGGTCAACCCCCTTTTGTACATGTAATCATACTGACACATTTGACCAAATCACTGTTACTACCAGCAGTTTCGAAGTCAACTAAATGCTTTGGCTTTCCATGGCATTAAACGATTTGTCAAAACCCCTGTCTAGAATTATGCATACAGCCCTCAGTGATGACAAGAGCAACCATGAGAATGGTTCCAATCTTGGATGGAGCCGCTACATGATTGTAAAAGAAGAATGGTGCTCAGATGAATTCATTATATGGCTTCACATGATAGACCTCTTGGCCTGTGGTGAGAAATGGAGGGGGTGCTTTGTGGCACCTGTAGGAAACAGTAGGCGCCTTTGTGTTCACTCTACTTGCTCAAAACCTGGTGAAGCCATCAAAGGACTGCCTGAAAACTGCTACAATCCCAACTGGTTGAAGTCCCTGAATAGCCTCAATCATAGCCTACTTGATGTCAAACCAGCGTTCAACATGAAATTTACTTTGACAGAGCAATCATGCATTTTTATTGTACCCTTCAGGGTCTATCCGATGCTCAACCACCTTTACAGGTCTGCAGCACAATATATCCCACTTGCAAAAGGGGATGCCAAACCCTCAACAAACCCTCAGGCTGAGTTTAACCCCACCAGCAACCTCAATGACTGGCTCCTGAACCACTTTGGCAAAGATGAGTGATGACAAGAATTATTACAAGATGAGTGATGACTTGGAAGAACTTTAATGGCACTTAATTACAGTGAATTGCATGGTTACAATTACTGTTCTGTAGGTATGTAGGACTAGTTAGCTGGGCAGCATCAACTATGAGTGTTATCACTGGTTTTATGGCTAGTGTCATGCCATCTAAGTACTGTAGTCCTGACAGTCCACAATCTGCACGCAGACGGTCTGACAGTCTGCACTTGACAGTGGATGGTCAACAGTC
>Ga0307510_10010099_pt1 | contig 11223 bp, 12 predicted proteins | sample 12_EM_MG_FD_207224 | JGI IMG/M metagenome (GOLD analysis project Ga0307510, IMG submission 207224) | Populus trichocarpa ectomycorrhiza microbial communities from riparian zone in the Pacific Northwest, United States - 12_EM | ecosystem: Host-associated > Plants > Roots > Unclassified | place... | reverse complement strand
GGCAACAAGAATCTCGAAGGCTCGTTACCTCAAGAAATTGGCAACTGCAGCAACTTGTTGATACTAGGCCTAGCAGAGACGAGCATCTCAGGTTTTCTCCCACCAAGCCTCGGCCTCCTTAAAAAACTCCAAACCATTGCCATTTACACTTCCCTCCTTTCCGGCCAAATCCCTCCAGAACTTGGTGATTGCACCGAGCTCCAGGACATATACCTTTATGAAAACTCACTCACTGGATCAATCCCGAAAACATTAGGCCAACTCCAAAACCTTAAAAACCTCTTGCTCTGGCAAAACAACTTGGTTGGTGTCATCCCTCCAGAGCTCGGAAACTGCAACCAAATGTTGGTCATTGACATATCAATGAATTCCTTAACCGGAAGCATTCCTCAATCATTTGGCAATCTAACTGAACTTCAAGAATTCCAGCTTAGCCTCAATCAAATCTCCGGAGTAATCCCTGCGCAACTTGGAAATTGCCGGAAGCTCACTCACATCGAACTCGACAACAATCAAATCAGTGGCTCAATCCCACCTGAAATAGGTAACTTATCAAACCTCACACTCTTTTACTTATGGCAGAACAGACTCGAAGGCAACATACCGCCTTCCATTTCCAACTGTCAAAATCTAGAAGCCATAGATTTATCCCAAAATGGCCTGGTGGGACCTATTCCAAAAGGAGTTTTTCAGCTGAAGAAACTCAACAAGCTCTTGCTTCTTTCCAACAATCTCTCTGGTGAAATACCACCCGAGATTGGAAACTGCTCGTCTTTGATTCGTTTTCGAGCTAATAACAACAAGGTTGCCGGAACAATTCCACCCCAGATTGGAAATTTGAAGAATTTGAACTTCTTGGATCTCGGATCGAACCGGATTGCCGGAGACATCCCGGAAGAAATCTCGGGTTGTCAGAATCTCACATTTTTGGATTTGCATTCAAATGCTATATCTGGGAACTTGCCACAGAGTTTTAACAAGCTTGTTTCACTCCAGTTTGTTGATTTCTCCAATAACTTGATTGAAGGAACTTTGAGTGCAAGTCTTGGTTCGCTGAGTTCACTCACGAAGCTCATTCTTGCTAAGAACAAGCTCTCAGGTTCCATTCCGAATCAACTCGGTTCCTGCTCCAAGTTACAGTTGTTGGACCTGAGTGGAAATCAGTTATCAGGGAACATTCCGTCGAGTGTTGGAAAGATTCCGTCACTGGAAATCGCTCTGAATCTCAGCTTGAATCAACTTAACGGAGAGATTCCGTCAGAGTTCACTGGGCTAACGAAGCTTGCCATTTTGGATTTTTCTTATAATCATCTATCTGGCGATCTTCAACATCTCGCAGCATTGCCAAATCTCGTCGTGCTTAATGTCTCGCACAACAATTTCTCGGGTCACGTGCCTGACACACCCTTCTTCTCCAAGCTTCCTCTCAGTGTTCTTACCGGTAATCCCGCTCTTTGCTTCTCCGATAGCCAGTGTGATGGCGATGACAAGCGCGTGAAGCGAGGGACGGCAGCACGTGTGGCAATGGTGGTGCTGTTGTGCACGGCGTGTGCTCTTCTTTTGGCAGCGCTCTACAATATCCTACGAAGCAAAAAGCATGGCCGTGGGGCCCAAGAGTGCGATAGTGATGATGACTTGGAGATGAGGCCGCCTTGGCAAGTGACTTTATACCAGAAGCTAGACTTGTCAATTGCTGATGTGGCACGATCGCTGACAGCTGGCAATGTGATCGGGCGAGGCCGGTCCGGGGTGGTGTATAAGGTTGCCATCCCGTCAGGGCTGATGGTGGCAGTTAAGAGGTTTAAGTCAGCAGAGAAGATTTCAGCAGCATCATTTTCATCCGAGATTGGTACGTTGGCGATAATTCGGCACCGGAATATCGTCCGGTTACTCGGGTGGGGAGCAAACCAAAAAACAAAGCTGTTGTTTTATGATTACATGGCTAATGGCACGTTAGGGACATTGTTACATGAAGCGAATGATGTTGGGTTGGTGGAGTGGGAGATGAGGATCAAGATCGCATTAGGGGTGGCAGAGGGGCTAGCTTATTTGCACCATGATTGCGTGCCACCGATTTTGCACCGAGATGTGAAATCTCATAATATCTTGCTTGGGGACCGGTATGAGGCATGTTTAGCCGATTTCGGGCTCGCTAGGGAGGTTGAAGACGAGCATGGATCATTCTCTGCAAGTCCACAATTTGCAGGGTCCTATGGATACATTGCACCAGGTGAGTTTTCATTTTTCACTCTCACTCGATTGTGATAATTGGCATTTTTTTTAAGTTCTCTTGAGTGATTATTGGACAGTTAATTGGAATAGGATGAGACAAATCTTCGATTATGAGAGAAGCCAGTTTGGGATTAGTGATGATGGAGACTTAAAGCAAGGTTAGGAGATGGGTTTAGCATGTGTAACCATCACAAGGCCTTAATTGGTTGTAATTAGGTAGCAAAATCACATCAGGCATGCCACCAAGCTGTTTAATTTGTTTTGTTCGTGACTTGTTATTTTCATAGGCAACCGGCAAAAGGTTTGCATGCACAAAGAATACTACTTTTAGCAAAAAGTTTCTGCTTCGAGTGCAATGTCATTCACCCTGCATGAATACCTGTGAACTTGCTGCAGTATTGCCCTGTTTCCATTGCGCACTTCTGTTAATCTTGCAAACACGATAATTTGTCTTTCAATGCTTTTGCAGAGTACGCTTGCATGCTTAAAATCACTGAAAAGAGTGATGTGTATAGCTATGGAGTAGTCCTTTTAGAGATAATAACGGGGAAGAAGCCGGTGGATCCATCATTCCCGGATGGCCAACATGTTGTCCAGTGGGTCAGAGACCACCTGAAGTGCAAGAAGGACCCAGTTGAAATACTTGATCCTAAACTGCAAGGCCACCCAGACACACAGATACAGGAAATGCTTCAAGCTCTTGGAATCTCTCTTCTTTGCACAAGCAATCGCGCTGAAGATCGCCCGACAATGAAAGATGTCGCAGTATTATTAAGGGAGATTCGACAAGAACCGACTGTAGGAAGCGACGCCCACAAGCCGACTAACAAATCATCGAAAATGATGGGAACCAATCCATCGTACTCATCATCCTCGGTGACCCCAGCTCAATTGTTGATGCTTCAACAAGGGTCTTCTCGTTGCTCGCTCGCTTACTCATCTTCATCAGCTAGCATCGCGTCAAGCGCTAATCAATAACGAACTCCTTGTGTAGTATCGAGATTTATTCTAGCATCAGTATTGTTTTTTAGAATAGGAAATGCATAAGGTGTTAGCACCACAAGGGTGTTATTGCATTGAGGTACCAAGATGATAAACTTGAGTACATAGAAATTTGCATTTATTGTCTCTACTCTCTAGTAAATGGTGTTAATTATTGTGATTAACCTGTTATATAGACAATATTTTAAACAATGAAAGATACAAACAAGCATTGACAAAGAAGTGACAGGGAGAGAAGAGGGGGGTACAAGCTACACATCTTGCTTCAATGTGAAGTCATTTTCCATAATTTATGTGGGGAGGAGGATGTGGATGTATTGATTAATATGTGTGTGGTGTGGTGTTGTTTCTGTGAGGTTTTTCGAAGCGTTTTCGAGGATGATTTTGCTTTAGGGATGCGAAATACAGAGACAGATATGTGTATGTGTGGGCATAGGGAAATGTGGGGTAATCATTGAGGGTGTCGTCTCGAAGTAGCCTCTCTCTCTCTCTGTCGACCATCAAGGATAAGAGAGCTTCTTCCTTGGTTTCATGCATCTGTCAAGGTCCCTACCACGTGAAGATGATATAATAGAATTATAGGAAAGTACTAACTGGACATACAGAGACAAGGCATAAAAAGTAGTAGTTCTCGGTATCAACCAATACCAAGGTGGCTGCCTGCCTCGTGAAAATAAAAAAAATTACTGAATCTATTGTAAGACTATGAGGAATGGTATACCACAGAAACTGGTAGGGAGTGGAAAGAACTTGACCCCTTCTCGTTTAGTTTCCTTAGGTGGGGCGAAGCAAGATGTCTCTAGAAATCTCCCCGTCCCTGTGTTTTTCAGAGTGAAGAATTCCAGGCAAGGGAGGCATTGGCAGGAGGAGTGACGGTGAATCCACCACATACCAACAATGTAACGCCACAAAGGTGGGTTCTGGCGAGGAAAGATACCACTGCGGTTGTGTTTTTCTCTGTGCTCACATGCGCGGATGCAAGTTGACACAAAATACAGAAGCTTGAAACCCATTTAGCAGAGGCTTCTTTCAAATTTGCTAAACTTTTCGTCTCCTCTTTTTATTTTTTTTTGTTATGTCAGATTCCCAAAGGAGATGATGAGACTAATATTTTTGTAAGGCTGCAAGGTCCATCCACATACATTGGGGGATCGGATCCCACAAGACACTCTGGTTTTTAAAATAATGGTCGGTGATAATGATCACTCTCAATACGCTTTGCCATTTCGACGCTCGGTTTGGGCTACGTAAAGAGATGATGATGAATTTGGAATCGGCACCTTCTGCTTGAATTCGGAGGAAGGAAAATCCTCTGCTTGGAATTTAGTTCGACTAAAAAATTCGGACTGGTCCAAACTCTGATAAGTTAAATCTCAATAATTGCTCTGCAGACCGGAAAGAGAACACTTGAACACCCTTTAAATTAATTAAAATAAATAAATAAAAAACACTATAACAGAGCCTGCTTTTACTCGTGAATTTGTCTTCGTATACTGGAGGGTTTTTTCTGTTTTTTATTTTTTATTTTTGGATATGTGACTTTATAAGCTATCTTATTTTTTTAATTAAATTATGCCTTTCTTTCTCTCCTCAAACTTTACATCTTTGTTATTTTTATCATTACTCTTGATGTTTGCATTGATTTATTTGTCATCATTAGTTCTTATTTGCATTATCTAGTATGCGTGAGGTCTTTGAGAGTGTTCGTGGAAGTTTTTCTCTATTAGAATATGTTGGTCTTCGTAGATATGCTGTATTTTTAAAAAAAATTAATTTTTTTATTAATTTTTTCTTGGTGTTATTGGATTATTTTGATATATTTCTAAACAAAAAATACTTTAAAAAATAATTGTTACCACAATATTAAACACTACCTTAATCAACCATTGGTTTTATGCAAGAAAAAAAATATTGTTGTTAGGAAAAAAAAACAGGGACAAAAATTGAGAAAAAAAAATAAACATTTCATTTTTAATGTTCAATGGGTGCAAAAAACTACAATTTAGTTCTTGAAGTTTCTTTTTATTTTTTTGTGTGTTTCAATTCATGTATAGAGGGAGGAGAGATAAAGTTGTTGAAAAAATGACAAGGAGAAAGAGAAAATGTTAGATGATTGTCTATATTCCAACAATAAAAAAAAATTGATCTTGATGCCAATAAGTTCATTTTGAAAAAATAAAGTTCATGGAGGCAATTCAGAATTTTTATCCTACAAAAAAAAATGCAAGCCTGGAAAATATTTTTTGAATCATTTATATATATATATTATGGTGTTTTATGATTACAAATAAATTTATATTAATTTTTATATTTTTTTTGAGATGAAAACAAGTTTTAAATCCAATAATTCAAAAGTTGAACCATTAGAGATTGTCAGAATTTAAACCGGGTGACAACACGCTATCTTTCCAGGCAAATGACACGATGCCCATTAAATTATTATTTTTAAAAAAATTAAACAAATGACACATTATTTATCCATTTAAAATAAATATAAAGAGTCCGACATTACATGTCTAAGTGCACCTGGGCTTCTATTTTGGGCCAAGTGCTCCTAGTCTTTTATTTTTCTGGCTAGGCATGTGCCCTGAAAAATTATTTTCATGAGCTTAACACTTGAACTCTTTCTATATTGTTTTTTTATTTTTTTTAATTAAATTAACTATGATTAAAAAAATATTTAAATATTATCCAATTTTGTCATAATTTTCAAATAAAATTATATTTTTTATAATAATATTAACAAGTACTTTGTGAATTATTATATATCACCTAATATGAAGAATTTATATATAAAAAATATGCTCATGAATTTTAATTGAAAATAAAATATCTATTTTATTAATTTTTATTATAAAATTTTTACATGATTTTCTTAGATCAATTATTCTTTTTAACCTTCTCTTTTATTGCTTCCAAGTTATTGAATCATAATTTTATTATTATTATTATTATTATTGAACCTTGTTTTTGCAATCATGATAATGTTTTGAAAAACAATGATTATGATAAAATATATATATATTCATGAAGAAGAAAAAATAGTTTTAATTAAAGAGATATTTTCTATCCTTCATTTGAATAATTGAGATTTTTATGATTATTTATTTAAATGATATTTAGTTTTTTCTTAAAAAACATAATGCTAATAAATAAAAAGTCTTTGTAAAAACCAAAAACATGCTTTAATAAAAAGGTAAAAGAAATCATCTATTTTTCATCCACACGACGTCGTCAGGCAGACAAAGAAGAGCTAGTCATCAAGCAAAGATGATCTGAATAATTTTATTGGCATTGAGGAGAAAAAGATGGAAAGAAAAGATGATATATCCAACGACACCGTTCTGAATGGGTTTTGTTAGGAATTGACAAGCGTTTTGGAATCAAAATTGTTTTAATCCCAGGGGTTAACTGCATATTGAAATAAAAGGGGGAGAATGTTGAGCACATCTCTTACAATTCTCGGGGGGCAGAACTCCCTAGTCCGCAAAAACTTGAGCGAAAAAAGAGAGGAAGAAATTAAGCAGAAAGCAGAGGGTCCATTTTTTTCCACCTCATGTGAGGATCCAACCCGTGATGGGCTGATTATCATCAAATTCTGACATAATCCGCAGGGTGCACGAAACATAAAACTTCAATTCCTTTGCAAATAAAGAGCAAATTGATATGGCAATATGTATTGCCGTGCTGTGTTAGATGTTACACAAGCGAAATGGCCAAGAACTTGCACTGGTTTCAGTTCAGCTGTATAGATCATCCTCATCGGCAGCGGTAGTTGCTGAAGCAAAAGGATCTGCAGCTCCTCCATCTGCAGCATTCTCAGGACGGTCTGGAAACCGGAACTCAGTACCAAATCCGCGAGATTGCTGCAAGGTCTGAGCAAAAGATTGGTACTTCCTGATGTCTGCATCACTGACACTTCGTCGTGCATATTTCATTGACTCCTCAAAATGTGCTGCCTTTATTTCTGGGACCTCATCAACATCATCCTCTTCCATTGCTTCGGGATTCTCTTGCTTCCTTTTCTCCTTCTCAATATCCTGCCATCCCCAAAAGGTTCATGAAGAACAAAAATACAAGTAGCGACTACAAGTCTTTGTCAAAGCCTTTTTCATTGACTATCTTCCCATTTTTCAGGTTAGTTATGAACAATCAGGCCCACTAACAAAAATATTCAACACAAACATTTTTTAACGAAATAAAAGCAAAATTTAGGGAAGGCCAACCAAAATGAGAAACATATTGTTTAAAAAGCCACAAGGATTAAAACATATAAATAGACTCAACTTCAGACACCAGTTCACACACGCCTGAGTGCAGTACAGGCTCACAAATCGATTAGACAAAATAAGAACAGAACTTCAATGCAGGTGTGCTCGTTCAACTTAAGGATGAAAAATAAGAATTCAAATGAGACTCTTACCTTCTCAATATTTTCTCTAATGGCATATTTGCAGGCACGTTGACAAATTTCAGTGATATCAGCACCACTAAAACCATTAGTATATCGTGCAAGAGCTGTCAGGTCAACATCCTTAGAAACAGGTGACTTCCGCAAACATGCTTTAAATATCTGAAGACGGGAAGCCTCGTCCGGAAGAGGAATATAAATCAACTGGTCCAGACGCCCGGGCCTAAGCAATGCTGGGTCGATAATATCTGGCCTGTTTGTTGCTCCAATGATAAAAACTGTTTTCTTTGCTGTCATGCCATCCATTTCCGTCAGAAGTTGATTCAAGACTCTATCAGCAGCACCCCCAGCATCTCCTACAGAGCTGCCACGCTGTAAGCAGGAAGAAGGGAAAAATAAATTAATAAGATACAGATAGTGTACTGGACAAAAGGAGGCACTGGTGAAGGAAGTAGGAGAATATTTTTACAAGTATACAAGTTTCTAAGTACAAGTAGGAGCATTTTTCACTGAAGGTTAAAAGCATGCATACCTGAGTAGCAATGGAATCAAGTTCGTCAAAGAAAAGTACACATGGGGCTGACTGCCGTGCTTTGTCGAATATCTCCCGCACATTTGCTTCACTTTCTCCAAACCACATGGTTAGAAGCTCAGGACCCTTGACACTAATGAAGTTGGCCTGGCATTCATTAGCAATTGCCTTTGCAAGTAGGGTTTTACCACAGCCAGGAGGTCCATAAAAGAGAACACCTTTAGAAGGTGACATGCCAAATTTCTCAAACTTCTCAGGATGCTCCACTGGATATTGGACAGTCTGCCATCAGCCAGAAACAAGAATTTATATAAATAAAACCCAAGAAATAAGGAAGATGAAAAACTGAAGTACATCTAAAATATATTTCACGTGCAAAATATTAAATCGAGATAAGATGGCAAACCTCTTGAAGCTCTCTTTTAACATTCTCCAATCCACCAATATCCTCCCATGAGACATTAGGAACCTCCACAACCTATCAACCAGGAACATATTTATGTCATTCTCAGGAAGCATATAGAAAACCCATCACACACACACAAATATGTTTGTCATTCTCAGCAATTTATGACAAACATCAGTAAGTTAATCTAAGAAAATACAAGAAGAATTTTCCAGTAAGGATTGAGCGGAAACCAAAAAAGATAAAATTACAGCTAGGGCATCCATATGCTCCACCACTATTCTGGTCAAAGCATTCAATTATTTCATTCAAATTTCCTCAAAACAATTGATAATTAGCATGTTTAAAAGCTTGATTTGTTCAGAATTGGGCTAAGGGACCACTTCCTCGGCTGCTTGGGAGGGCTATAACCTCTTGTTTTTTACTTTTAAATGGAAGTTGTGCATTTAAAAAAAAACATGTAGAATGTGTGGAAGCATTGTTCAGAAAAAATCTCTTAAGAGACAAGACACATAGTAGGAAACCAAACTGCAATAATCTCTGGATAAGAAAACCAGACTGAAAAATTGTATTGTAAAAGACTCACTGTTTCACGCAAGGCTGATGGATTTGAAGTTCCCAATGCAGTTTGGAAGTGCTCATTAGTCACAGCCATTGAGTTTAACACCTCGGCATCAATTGTGTCATCCTCCAAATCAATAACATCCATTTTCTCCCTAATACACTGAAGAGCTGCCTCAGTACAAAGAGCTGCAAGATCTGCACCAACATAACCATGGGTGTCCTTTGCAACTTTTTCAAGATCAACCTGGAATTAAACGTTAATTCCACAAAACCATGAGTTCACATTGTTATGCAGAATAGAATTTAGTACACGAGAAGCAGTAGTTAAGAGACTCACCTCTTCAGCAAGTTTCATATTTTTAGTATGAATTCTGAGGACCTCCAACCGTCCAACTTCATCTGGCACACCAATGTCAATCTCTCGATCAAATCTCCCAAATCTCCTCAAAGCTGGATCAATGCTATTGGGCCTATTGGTAGCCCCCATAACAATCACATGTGCCCGTGACTTAAGGCCATCCATTAAAGTCAATAGTTGTGAAACTATACGCCTCTCCACTTCACCGTGAGTCTTTTCCCTCTTAGGAGCAATAGAATCTATCTCATCGATAAAAATTATGGATGGTGCATTCTTTTCAGCTTCTTCAAACGCCTTCCTCAGGTTGCTTTCACTCTCACCAGCCAGCTTTGACATTATCTCAGGACCATTAATCAAAAAGAAGAATGCCCCTGTCTCATTAGCAACAGCTCTTGCAATCAGAGTTTTACCGGACCCAGGTGGTCCATACAGCAATATACCTTTTGGTGGTTTCACACCAATTGATTTGAAAAGCTGTGGGTGTCTAAGAGGAAGCTCAACTAGCTCACGAATCTGAGCCATTTGTTTCCTAACACCCCCAACATCATCATAGCCCACTTCATTCAATCTCTCTTCATCCTCGCGTTTGATGGGCTCTCCTTCACAAAAGATCTCGGTGTCTGGTGCCACAACACAGTATTCACCAGGGTCTGTCTCAATTACTTTGAACTCGACACTGCGCATGCCACCCCTGACAAGGAAAAGGTCATCTTTCCTAACAGGGCGGTAAGATTCCAAGAAATATGCTGTTGAAACACAAGGAGAGAGAAAAGATCATTAGAATAAAACATAACATTGTAGAATCACCTGCAACACAAGACGGGGTGATTGCCAGGGGAAAAAAAGGTGCAAACTTACGCTTCAAATATGCATCAAAAAGATTGCCAGTAACACCCTCAATAGTGTCATCAATAGGAAGGATATGAACCCGCTTCCCATACTTCACATCAGGACATTGATGGACAGACACAACATCACCAAGACGGACTCTAAGATTAGCCCTGACAACTTTGTTCATTCTGATTTTTGGTTCCTCACATTGTTCCTCAGCAAGAACAATGCAAACAGTGTCTCTACGCTTCTTTCCCTAAATTACAACAAACATATTTTACAAATTCTCCAGAGTAAAACACAACACCTTATAAACCCACTGAAAGCCAAAGTTACCTTAATTAGCACAGTGTCACCACGAAAAAACTGAAGCTTCTCCATTGTAGCAGGATGCATAGCAACCACAGAGTTATCATCATTGATCGCCTCGTCAACAACAAGACGATTGGGAGACTTCTTTCGCTCTAAAATCGCAGTCGAAAAATCTTTCTTACCACTTTTCCTATAATTATTTACGCATAAACAAGTTTGGTTACCGCACAGTAAAGACACTAAATCAAAACCCAGTAACCAAAAACTCAATGATCATCTAGTGCAACGAATTCATTCTCGATTCTTTCAAAACACAGTCAAGGCAAATAAGCTCATAAGAATAAACCAAACAAGTCACAACAATCATTCTTCGAAAAAAGAAACAAAAAACCTCATATATTACAAAAGTTATGGATTTTTCTGATTACTTGTAAACAAACTAACAATTACATCATAAACAAAAGAAAAATGTAGAGGAAACATACGGGTCAGTGGAAGAGGAGGGCTGGCTAGAGCTTGGATCCTCCATTGATTTTGAGATTTTGCTAGGGTTAATGAAATTGCGAGTGGTCGTC
>Ga0307510_10010098_pt1 | contig 11225 bp, 10 predicted proteins | sample 12_EM_MG_FD_207224 | JGI IMG/M metagenome (GOLD analysis project Ga0307510, IMG submission 207224) | Populus trichocarpa ectomycorrhiza microbial communities from riparian zone in the Pacific Northwest, United States - 12_EM | ecosystem: Host-associated > Plants > Roots > Unclassified | place... | reverse complement strand
CCGGGTCGAGCTGGCGCAGGTCGATGCCGTCGAGCAGCACCGCGCCATCGGTGGGCTGGTACAGGCCCATGATGAGGCGCTGGATCGTCGACTTGCCCGAGCCCACGCGGCCGATCAGCGCGACGCGCTCGCCGGGGGCGATCTTGAAACTCAGGCCGTCGAGTGCCGCATCGGTGCGGCCCGGGTAGGCGAACTTGACGTTGCGGAACTCGATCTCGCCACGCAGCAGCGGCCGTTCGACGAAGCTCTGGCCGGCCGGGCGCTCGACCGGCTTGTCCATCAGCCGGTTCAGGTTACTCATCGCGGTGCGCGCGCCCTGGTATTGCATCAGCAGCCCGACGACCTGGCCGGCCGGTGCGAGCGCGCGCGAGGCCAGCATGCTGGACGCGATCAGCGCACCCATCGTCAGCTCGCGCTGGCCGATCAGGTAGACACCGATGATGATGATGGAGACGGTGACCAGCTGCGACAGGAAGTTGGTGCTGTACATCGCCATCGACGACAGCGCGCGCATCTTGACGTTGGTGCGCGCGAGAAACACGTTGGCGCGTTCCCACTTGGACTGGATCACGCCCTCGGCGCCTTGCGACTTGATGGTCTCGATGCCGGTCAGGCTCTCGATCAGCGTCGCGTTGCGCTGCGCGCTGGCCTTGTAGGTGGTCTCGGAGAGTTCGTGCAGGCGTTGCTGCTGCACCATGCCAAGGGCCACGATCAGGCCGCCCGCGACAATCACCGGCAGCGCGAGCCACGGCGAGATCCAGAACATCACCAGCACGAAGATCAGCGCGAACGGCACGTCGATCAGCGTCGTGACCGTGCTGGACGCGATGAAGTCGCGCACCTGCTCGAAACCACGCAGGTTGGACGCGAACGAGCCCACCGATTCGGGCCGGTGTTCCAGGCGCATGCCCAGCACCTTTTCCATCAGCGAAGCCGAGATCTGCACGTCGACGCGGGCGCTGGCCTCGTCGACGAAATGGCTGCGCAGCAAGCGCATGAACAGGTCGGCGCCCAGCACCAGCACGACGCCGATCGCCAGCGCCCACAGCGTCTCGACCGCGTTGTTGGGCACGACGCGGTCGTAGACGTTCATCGAGAACATCGGGAACGCGAGCGCGAACAGGTTCACCAGCAGCGCGGCCCACAGCACGTCGCGGTAGACGAAGCGCTGCTGCAGCATCGCGCCCCAGAACCAGTGGCGCGAGCGCGGCACGGCAGCCGGCGCGTCGCCGCGGCCTTCGGTGCGCGCGTCGAAACGGAAGTGCGGGCGCACGAACAGCACGACGCCAGTGAAGCGCGCGTCGAGTTCGGCGCGCGCCAGCGCGACAACGCCCTGGCCGGTTTCGGGCAGGAGCACGCGGGCTTCATTGCGCTCGGCATTCCAGCCCAGCAGCACGCAGGCGCGGTTGTCTTTCAGGATCAGCGTGACGGGCAGCGCGGCCGGGTCGATCGCGTCCAGCGCGACGCGTTGCAGCTTGGTCGACATGCCGGCGCGCGCCACGGCGCGTTCGGCGAGTTCGAGCGTCATGCGGCCGCCGACCAGCGGCATGCCGGCCGACAACGAGGCGCGCGACGCCGCCTGGCCGAACAAGCGGCAGATCTCGACCAGGCAGTCCAGCAGCGGGTCGGGGTGGATCAGGTCCTCGCGCAGCCGCGGGGCCGCCTCGGGAGTGGCGTCGCTCATCACCCTATATCGGCACAGTGGACGTCGAATTGACCCCGCCGCTTGTCGGCGAAGTAGTGCTTCAGCGTCTCTCGCACGGTGCGGAAGGCGAGCTCGTCCCACGGGATCTCGTCCTCGGAGAAGAGTTGCGCCTCGATGGTCTCGGGCCCGGGGTTGAACACCGTGTCGAGCAGGCGCGCGCGGAAGTACATGTGGACCTGGCCCACGCGCACGACGCTGAGCACCGTGAACAAACCCTGCATCTCGAAATGCGCGCCGGCTTCTTCATCGGTCTCGCGTGCAGCGCCTTGCTCGACGGTTTCGCCCAGTTCCATGAAGCCGGCGGGCAGTGTCCACAACCCGTAGCGCGGCTCGATGTTGCGACGGCACAGCAGCACCTGGTCGCCCCAGGTCGGCACGGTGCCGACCACGTTCAGCGGGTTCTCGTAGTGGACCGTGTGGCACACGGTGCAGGTCGCACGCTCGCGGTTGTCGTCGGCCGGCACCGCGTAGACGGTCGCGCCGCCACAGGTCTTGCAATGCTTGATGCTGCGCGCGCTGAAGGGGGTGAACATGGGCGCCAGTGTAGCCCTGAGCCCGGTGCAGCCATGCCGAACGGGCGCCGCTGCATGGCATCATTCCCGGCTTGTACCGCAAGGAATTTCGACCATGAGTTTTGTATTCACGCCACCCGCCACGCCTTCCGTCCCGGTCCAGGGCGAGACCGCCCTGTTCCCGGTGAACCGCATCTATTGCGTCGGCCGCAACTATGTGGAACACGCCATCGAGATGGGCCACAGCGGCCGCGAGGCGCCGTTCTTCTTCATGAAGCCGGCCGACGCGGTGCTGCCGGTCGCTGAAGGTGAGGTCGGACAAATGCACTACCCGACGCTGACCAAGAGCCTGCACCACGAGATGGAACTCGTCGTCGCGATCGGCAAGGGCGGCCGCGACATCCCGGCCGCGCAGGCGATCCAGCACGTGTGGGGCTATGCCGTCGGTCTGGACATGACACGCCGCGACCTGCAGGGCGATGCGAAGAAGCTCGGCCGGCCCTGGTGCATCGGCAAGGGCTTCGACGAGTCGGCGCCGATCGGGCCGATCCGCCGCGCCGAGCAATGCCAGCTCACGGCCGACACCGTGATCGCGCTCGACGTGAACGGCAAGCCGCGCCAGTCCAGCACGCTGGGCAAGCTGATCTGGAACGTGGCCGAGATCATCGAGCACCTCTCGAAGGCCTGGGAACTGGCGCCTGGCGACCTGATCTTCAGCGGCACGCCCGAGGGCGTCGCGGCGGTCGAGGTCGGCGACTCGCTGAGCGGCCGCGTCGACGGCGTCGGCACGCTGCAGCTGAAGATCGTCGCCGGCTGAAGGCGGCCCGGTGCAGCTCTACAACTACCTGCGCTCGTCGGCCTCGTACCGGGTGCGCATCGCGCTGGCGCTGAAAGGCCTGAGCTGCGAACTGCTGACGGTGCACCTGGTGCGCAACGAGCAACTGGCCGAGGGCTTCGCGGCGCTCGCGCCGTCCAAGCTGGTGCCCTTGTTGGTCGACGACGACCAGCTGATCGCGCAATCGATGGCCATCATCGAGTACCTGGACGAAACCCACCCCGAGCCATGTCTGCTGCCGGGCGATGCGGTGGCGCGCGCGCGCATCCGTGCGCTGGCGCAGGACATGGCCTGCGAGATCCACCCGCTGAACAACCTGCGGGTGCTGCGCTACCTGGTGAACGAGCTGAAAGTCAGCGAGGACGACAAGAACCGCTGGTACAAGCACTGGGTCGAGACCGGACTGGAAGCGGTCGAGCACCGCCTGCGAAGCTCGTCGACCGGCCGCTTCTGCCACGGCGACACGCCGACGCTGGCCGACTGCGTGCTCGTGCCGCAGGTGCACAACGCGAAGCGCTTCGATTGCCGGCTCGACCACGTGCCGACCGTGATGCGGGTGTTCGACGAATGCATGACGCTCCCCGCGTTCTCGACCACGCAGCCGTCCGCTTACCCCGAGCCGGTTTGATGCGCGACCCGGATTGGCTCGCGCCCGACTGGCCGCTGCCCGGCGTGGGCGCGCTGATGACGACGCGCGCCGGCGGCATCAGCGCGGCGCCGTTCGATCGCCTGAACCTGCGCGACGGCCTGGGCGACGATCCGCTCGCCGTGGCCCACAACCGGCGCGTGCTGGCGCAGGCGCTCCAGGGTGCCGTGCCGGTCTACCTGAACCAGGTGCACGGTCGGGCGGTCGTGCGCCTGACCGTGGCAGACACACGGCCCGACGCGCCCATTCACGACGCGGACGCCAGCGTGACAACCGAACCCGGCGTCGCCTGTTCGGCCCAGGTTGCCGACTGCCTGCCGGTGTTGTTCGCAGCAAAGCAGGGGCGGGCGGTCGGAGCGGCCCACGCCGGCTGGCGTGGCCTCGCGGCGGGCGTGCTGGAGGCGACCGTCGATGCCGTCTGCGACGCGGCCGGATGCCAGCCGCACGAGGTCAGCGCTTGGCTGGGCGCGTGCATCGGGCCGACGCAGTTCGAGGTGGGCGCGGACGTGTTGCAGGCCTTCGGCGCGGCACCCGACTCGCCGCGCTTCAAGCCGCACGCGCCGGGCAAGTGGTTGGCCGACCTTCCGGGGCTGGCCCGCGACCGCCTGCAGACCGCCGGCCTGGCGAACATCAGCGGCGGTGCCTGGTGCACCGTCAGCGACCCGTCACGTTTCTTTTCGTTCCGGCGCGACCGCGTCACTGGCCGCATGGCCGCCTTCGTCTGGATCGAGCCGCGCCGCCTCGGCTGAACGCCGCGCCCGGCGCCGCGCCGGGCTGAGGAACAGGTAGCCGACGATGCCCAGGGGCAGCACCCCGTAAAGCAGCAGCGTGAAGAAGGCTCCAAGCAGCGTGCCGTTGGCGCTGGTCGCCTCGACGACCGCCACCATCAGCACCACATAGAGCCACGCAATCGCCACCAACAACATCAGTCGTTCCTTCGACGGCAATGTCTGATTATGAAAATCATTGCCATGATGTGAGAATTGACGGGATAGACTGCGGATGTACAAACCCGCCAGACTCACGTAAAACCAGCCGCAGAAGCTGGGGCTGACGCCGCGCTGAAAACACCAGGAGACGCATGAAAACCAAGCCCGATTCTGCTGCCTTGCCGCCCCCCGCTGCGGCGGCGGGTGCGCACGCGCTGGGCGCCGCCTTCAACGAGGTCTGGAAGACGGTGAGCGGACTCAGCCTGCCGCCGCCCGCGGTGGCCGAGCTGCAGGCCAGCTACCTCAAAGAATCGGCCGAGCTCTGGAACCAGACGCTGCACGCGCCGTCCTCGCCGCCCACCGACCGCCGTTTCGCGGCCAAGGAATGGGCCACCCACCCGGCCAGTGCCTACCTGGCGCAGATGTACCTGCTGAACGCCCGCACGCTGATGCAGATGGCCGACAGCCTTGAAGGCGACGAGAAGACCCGGGCGCGCATCCGCTTCGCGGTGCAGCAGTGGGTCGACGCCACCGCACCGAGCAACTACCTCGCGCTCAACCCGGAAGCCCAGCAAAAGGCCTTGGAGACGCGCGGCGAGAGCATCAGCCACGGCATCCAGCAACTGGTCCATGACTTGCGCCAGGGCCACGTGTCGCAGACCGACGAGAGCGTGTTCGAGGTCGGCCGCAACGTCGCCACCAGCGAAGGCTCGGTGGTGTTCGAGAACGCGTTGTTCCAGCTGATCGAGTACAAGCCGCTGACCGCCAAGGTGCACGAGCGGCCCATGTTGTTCGTGCCGCCGTGCATCAACAAGTTCTACATCCTCGACCTGCAGCCCGAGAACTCGCTGATCCGCCACACCGTCGCCCAGGGCCACCGCGTCTTCGTCGTCAGCTGGCGCAATGCCGACGACAGCATCAAGAGCGACACCTGGGACCAGTACATCGAGGACGCCGCGATCCGCGCGATCGCCGTCGTGCAAGAGATCACCGGCGCCGCGAAGATCAACACGCTGGGCTTCTGTGTCGGCGGCACCATTCTCGCGACGGCGCTCGCCGTGCTCGCGGCGCGCGGCGAGAAGCCGGCGGCTAGCGTGACGCTGCTGACCACCTTTCTCGACTTCACGCACACCGGCGTGCTCGACCTCTTCATCGACGAGACCATGGTGCAGATGCGCGAGATGACGCTGGGCCCGAACAGCCCAGGCGGCGGCAACCTGCTGAAAGGCCAGGAACTGGCGACCACGTTCAGCTTTTTGCGCCCGAACGACCTGGTGTGGAACTACGTCGTCGGCAACTACCTCAAGGGCGAGACGCCGCCGCCGTTCGATTTGCTGTACTGGAACAGCGACAGCACCAACCTGCCGGGCCCGATGTACTGCTGGTACCTGCGCAACACCTACCTCGAGAACAACCTCGTGAAGCCGGGCAAGGTCACGGTGTGCGGCGCGAAGGTCGACCTGCGCGCCATCGACGCACCGACCTACGTCTATGCCTCGCGCGAGGACCACATCGTGCCGTGGGACGGCGCCTATCGGAACACGCAGGTGCTGGGCGGCAAAACAAGATTTGTGCTCGGCGCCTCGGGCCACATTGCCGGGGTGATCAACCCGCCGGCCAAGGGCAAGCGCAGCCACTGGATCGCCGCGACCGCGGCATTGCCTGCGAGTGCGCAGGACTGGTTCGCGAAAGCCAAGGAGCATCCGGGCAGCTGGTGGCCCGACTGGTGCACCTGGCTCGCGGGACACGCGGGCAAGCAGATCGCCGCCCCGAAGGCGCCGGGGAGTCGGAAGTACCAGGTCATCGAGCCCGCGCCGGGCCGCTACGTCAAGGCCAAGGCGGTCTGACCGACGCCCGCATTCACCCATTTCAACTTTCAGACTGGAGCATCCCCATGACCACCGACATCGTGATCGTCGCCGCCGCCCGCACCGCCGTGGGCAAGTTCGGTGGCACCCTGGCCAAGACCGCGGCGCCCGACCTCGGCGCGGCCGTCGTCGTCGACCTGCTGCGCCGGGCCCAACTGAGCGGCGAGCAGATCAACGAGCTGATCTTCGGCCAGGTGCTGACCGCCGGTTCGGGTCAGAACCCGGCGCGCCAGACCGTCATCAAGAGCGGCCTGCCGCAAGGCGTGCCCGCACTGACCATCAACGCCGTGTGCGGCTCGGGCCTGAAGGCCGTGATGCTGGGGGCACAAGCGATTCGCGACGGCGACTCCGAGATCATCATCGCCGGCGGCCAGGAGAGCATGAGCATGGCGCCGCACGTGCTGCCCGGCTCTCGCGACGGCATGCGCATGGGCGACTGGAAGCTGGTCGACACCATGATCGTCGACGGCCTGTTCGACGTGTACAACAAGTACCACATGGGCATCACCGCCGAGAACGTGGCGAAGAAGTACGACATCACGCGCGAGAAGCAGGACGCGCTCGCGCTCGGCTCGCAGCAGAAGGCGGCGGCTGCGCAAGAGGCCGGCAAGTTCAAGGACGAGATCGTGCCGTTCAGCATCGCGCAGAAGAAGGGCGATCCCATCGTCTTCGCGAGTGACGAGTTCATCAACAAGAAGACGAATGCCGAAGCACTGGCCGGGCTGCGCCCCGCGTTCGACAAGGCCGGTACCGTGACGGCCGGCAACGCCTCGGGCCTGAACGACGGCGCCGCCGGCGTCGTGCTGATGACCGCCGCGAAAGCCGCGCAACTGGGGCTCACGCCGCTGGCGCGCATCGCGAGTTACGCGACGGTCGCGCTCGACCCGTCCATCATGGGCATGGGGCCGGTGCCGGCATCGACGAAGGCACTCGCCCGCGCCGGTTGGAAGCCGCAAGACCTCGACCTGCTCGAGATCAACGAAGCCTTCGCCGCGCAGGCGTGCGCGGTCAACAACGAAATGGGCTGGGACACGAGCAAGGTCAACGTCAACGGCGGTGCGATCGCGATTGGTCACCCGATTGGTGCGTCGGGCTGCCGCATCCTGGTGACGCTGCTGCACGAAATGCAGCGCCGCAACGCCAAGAAGGGCATCGCGTCGCTGTGCATCGGGGGTGGCATGGGCGTTGCACTCTGCGTCGAGCGCTGAGGCAAGCGCTTTCAACCACAGGGAGAACAATAAGTGAGTCAGAGAATTGCATATGTCACCGGCGGCATGGGTGGCATCGGAACGACCATGTGCCAGCGCCTGCACCAGGACGGCTTCAAGGTCATCGCCGGCTGCGGCCCGAGCCGCGACTTCGGCAAGTGGCTGGGCGAGCAGGAGGCGCTGGGATACGCGTTTTACGCGTCGGTGGGCAACGTCGGCGACTGGGACTCCACCGTCGCGGCCTTCCAGAAGGTCAAGGCCGAGCACGGGCCGATCGACGTGCTCGTCAACAACGCTGGCATCACGCGCGACGGCATGTTCCGCAAGATGAGCCGCGCCGACTGGGACGCGGTGATCGAGACCAATTTGACCAGCCTGTTCAACGTCACCAAGCAGGTCATCGACGACATGGTCGACCGCGGCTGGGGCCGCATCATCAACATCTCTTCGGTCAACGGCGAGAAGGGCCAGTTCGGCCAGACCAACTACTCGGCCGCGAAAGCCGGCATGCACGGCTTCACGATGGCGTTGGCGCAAGAGGTGGCGAGCAAGGGCGTGACGGTCAACACCGTGAGCCCGGGATACATCGCGACCGACATGGTCAAGGCGATCCGCCAGGACGTGCTCGACAAGATCATCGCCGGCATCCCGGTGAAGCGCCTGGGCACGCCGGACGACATCGCGTCCATGGTGTCATGGGTGGCGTCGGACCAGTCGGGGTTTGCGACCGGGGCCGACTTTTCGGTCAACGGCGGGTTGCACATGGGGTGAGCCCGGACGAAGAACAGTCCTGAGGACTGTTCTTCGCCTGGCGAACAACGGATCGCTTGCAAGCGATCCGGCTGGGGGGCGTCAGAACAAGCTGCCGACGTTCATCAACGTCAACACCCCCAGCACCGCGAAGATCGCCGCGGCGATGCCGTGCACGAGTTTCATCGGGATCTTCTTCGCGAGCCGGTCGCCCACGAAGACCGCCGGCACGTCCGCGATCAGCATGCCCAGTGTCGTGCCGGCGACCACTGACCACAGGTCCTGAAAGCGCGCCGCCAGTGCCACGGTGGCGATCTGCGTCTTGTCGCCCATCTCGGCCAGAAAGAACGCGATCAGCGTCGTGCCGAAGACGCCGAAGCGCAACGGGCCGGCGGCCTCGTCTTCATCGATCTTGTCGGGGATCAGCATCCAGCCGGCCATGGCGATGAACGAGACGCCGATCACCCAGCGCAGCAGGTTGGGGCCCAGCGCCTGCGCGATCCAGCCGCCGACCCAGCCGGCCGTCGCATGGTTCAGCAGCGTGGCCACGAAGATGCCGAGAACGATGGGCAGGGGCTTGCGGAACTTGACCGCGAGCAGCATCGCGAGCAGCTGCGTCTTGTCGCCCATTTCGCCGAGCGCGACGACGCCGGTCGAGATCAGAAAGGCTTCCAATGAATTCTCCAGGACCGGTGACAGACGGATGACCACGCAGCCCTCCCGGTCGGTCGAGGTCTGCGAGGTCAAAGGTCTTGCCAGGCTGGATGCTGCTGGCGCCATGGCCGTGAGGGCCAAGTGTGTTGACGCGAGCCCCTGCAGGTGCAGGGCGGCTACTCCCCGATGACGGGTGAACGCGTGATTCTAGCGGTTGTGCGAGTTGCGCTCAGCCCGCGGCGATGGCGGCCGCGGCCGCGGCGTGCAGACTCGCGTCGCTGCCGTCCCATGCCAGCGCGAGCGGCTGCGCAGCGACGCCGGCGAAGTTGCGCTTCATCGACTGCGCGTAGATCGGGTCGTAGTGCGTCAGCAGCAATGCGCGCACGACCTCGGGCGTGCGCCCGGCGCGTGCGGCCTCTTGCCAGCCTTTCACGACCTCGTTGCCGCGCATCGCTCGCAGCGCGTCGAGACGGCCGCACAGCGCCACGGTGTCGGCGACGAAGTGGGCGTAGTCGTGCAGCAGCAGCGCCACGCGCGCGTCGGTGGGCAGCGCGAGCTGGATGCAGGGTGCCACGCGCATGCGCTCGACCAGCGCGAGCGGCACGCGCAGGTCGCCGACCTTTTTGCTCTCGCTCTCGATGAACACCGGCCGAGCCGGATCGAAATGGCGCAGCGCGTCCCAGACGCGCGATTCGAACTGCTTCTGCCCGGGCTGGGTATCGCCCGGCACCAGACCCAGCACCGAGCCGCGGTGGTTGGCCAGGGCCTCGAGGTCGAGCACCTGCGCGCCCTGCGCACGCAAGGCGTGCAGCAGGTGGCTCTTGCCCGAGCCCGTCGGTCCGCAGACGACGCGGTAGTCGAGCCGCGCCGGCAAGACCTCGAGCGCCGCCAGCACCGCGCGCCGGTACTGCTGGTAACCGCCTTCGAGGATGTGGACGCGAAAGCCGATCTGGCTCAGCACCAGCGCGAGCGAACCGCTGCGCTTGCCACCGCGCCAGCAGTAGACCAGCGGGCGCCAGTCCTTGGGCTTGTCCATCACATCGCGCTCGATGTGCGCGGCGATGTTGCGCGCCACGATCGCGGCGCCGCGCTTCTGCGCGACGAAGGGCGAAACCTGCTTGTACTCGGTGCCGACCAGCGCACGCTCGGCATCGTTCAATGACGGCCAGTTCAGTGCGCCGGGAATGCGGTCCTCGGCGTACTCGCTTTCGGAGCGCGCATCGATCACGTCGCTGAACTCGGCCAGCCGCGCGAGCGCATCGACAGCGGTGACAGGGACGAGCATCAGGCGGCGGCCAACGCGTCCAGCAACTCGGTCTCGATCTGCAGCTGCACCTTGTTCTGCTGCAGCGCCGGGCCGTCGATCAGGAAGGTGTCTTCGACACGCTCGCCCAGCGTCGTGATCTTCGCGAGCTGCAGGTTGATGCCGTGGCGCGCGAGCACGCGCGCGATCGAGAACAGCAGGCCGGAGCGGTCGCTGGCCGAGACCGCGAGCAGCCAGCGCTGCGCGCGCTCGTCGGGCCGCAGTGCGACGCGCGGCGTGATCGGGAAGGACTTGACGCGCCGCGAGATGCGACCGCGGCTGGGTTCGGGCAGCGGCCCGGTGTCGGCAAGCGCGAACGCGAGCTGGCTCTCGACGAACATGATCAGGTCGCGGTAGTGCGTCTCGAAGCTCGCGCTGTTGACCTGGAAGGTGTCGAGTGCGTAGCCGCTGCGCGTTGTGTGCACCTTGGCGTCGAGAATGTTGAAGCCGGCGCCATCGAAGTAGCCGCAGATGCGCGCGAACAGGTCGGGCTGGTCGGGCGCGTACACCAGCACCTGCAGGCCTTCGCCCAGCGGCGACAGGCGTGCCTGCACGACGGGACGCGTGCTCGTGACGTGCTCGTGCAGCGCGCGCGTGTGCCAAGCGATGTCGCCGGCGTCGTGGCGCGCGAAGTAGCTCAGCTCCAGCGTCGCCCACAACGGCAGCTCGATGCCGGGCGGCAGCGACGCCAGGTTCAGCATCTGCCGCGCCTCGAGCTTGCGGGCCTCGACTTCGGCGTCCATGTTGGGCCGTGCGCCGCCGAGTGCGCGCAGCGTCAGGCGATACAGGTCTTCGAGCAGCTTGCCTTTCCACGC
>Ga0307510_10010097_pt1 | contig 11227 bp, 11 predicted proteins | sample 12_EM_MG_FD_207224 | JGI IMG/M metagenome (GOLD analysis project Ga0307510, IMG submission 207224) | Populus trichocarpa ectomycorrhiza microbial communities from riparian zone in the Pacific Northwest, United States - 12_EM | ecosystem: Host-associated > Plants > Roots > Unclassified | place... | reverse complement strand
AAGGCTCCCTTTGCAATATCGGGCGAAAAACATCCCTAAGCCGTTGGATTATGTTCGTCTGAATGGAAAATCATGCCTAGACATCGGTGCTTCCTCCTTGCGAGGAATTGCTAGACTATGACAAGACTAGTAGTGGTGTGGACGCTCAGTGGGCACCGTGAGGATTAACGGTAACGTCGGGTAACAACTTACGATCAAGCATTACACTATCCTGACACTGGAGACGCATACAGACACGGTTTTACCCCTTTGTGTAGGTGTGCACGAACAACGTACGTAGACCTAGTTACACCTTCCGGTTACTTACAACGACACTGCATCCGGTCGCTTGCCAAACAAAAAGAACAGCTCTACGAAATTATTGCCCCTACCCTATTCCACAACCCATCAGCGCTCAGTCACTGACTTTGCACCCAGGTATTCAAACGGACATTTTTATTACTATGTCACTGATTTCATAAAACAGTTGACATCGTCGCAACGACAGTGCTAGTGGCGTGACAACCTGGGATGAAACAGGAGCAAACAGGCTGTAAATGTGATATTGAGGAACCACGAGGCTGGATGCTATAGACACAACAAAGACAATGCATCGTATTGTATGGGCGGGTCCGTGCACCCGAATACCTCAGGTCGGCGTGCTTTGCCCCTGTCGACGATCAATTTCGTTGAAACGACTGATCCATGCAGATCGAGCGCCGGCAATGCATCCCAAACGGGCATAACACTCTCGGGCAAGTCTAGTAACCCTGTCCCGAGGACCTCCGACGCATTCACATCAGGGAGCGGCATGAGAGGAAGGTCGAACAGCCCGCGCTTCTTATCAAATACGGCACGTGGCTGGCGCTTGACATGGGCGCCAGGTTCTAGGTGGTTTGTCGACAATGAAGAGAAGTTGGCGTAGTTGGGATAAAGCATCATATAGCCTCGCAGGAAGACCATTTCGATGAAATACTTCTTCCAAGAACGTTGCCATCGATTCGAACGGACATTCGGCACGATATCTTTCTTCAAGGAGAGCGATGGGTCGGTTAGGCGGCACGCCACGTAGGTGTGGAACTCGCGCCAATGTTCCGGGAAGTAGACTGCGCCCCAGCTGCAGGGTATTTGCGAAAGATACGGTGTATTTGGTGGAGCGATGCCCGCGTTATCGAACAGCTTGCGAGCATCGAAAGGTCTGCGCCCCTCAATATAGAGTTCGAGGTTCTTTTGCTGATACAGACTGATTCCAAATAGCAGCGGAGATTTGTCATTTATGTTGCCATATCTGAAATTATCGTCGTGATTGGGAAACGAAAGTTTCGGATGGCAACACCTTACCGGTAGCGAAGAAGTCCCAGCTTCAGCCAAGCATAGAATAATGGTGAAACCTCCACATCGTCCTCCAAGATCAGGCCATACGAATCATTCGAACGTGGATACCAAGACTCCACGATAGCAGTCAACAAGCCTCCGTGCGTGACCCTGTGGTGCAAAAATACAGCACCATGTCCCCACTCGAGGTCACTCGCAAGCTGTTTAGTGGCTGGATCCGCGGAGTCTTCCATGTTCAAACGGAGGTCAAGGGTATCCCCGAAATAACGAGCGTTTTCCAGGGAGCGTACGAGGCGCCGTAGGGAATGCGACCGATCATTCGTAATGATGCTGATATCGACGCGAGGTACATTCCAATCTACGAGAGTCAGAGAAGCACCATTATTGCGATTGATAAAGAGTACTTACTTTTCCATTCTATGAGTGACAGGGCACCCATCCAGTCCGAGTAGATGAGATCTTCGCGGGGAAGCCGAACCACTGTGGATGCGGCGTGTTCGGAGTCTTGTACAGCAAGGATCAGAGAAGCCATGAGTTCGTCTTCCGCCTTCAGAGCAATAACTACGTCAAGTGGACCAGACAAACGGGTAACCCAGGAAGAGACGCCCGGGCCTAGACCAGCTGTAGTTGTAGAAGATGTCGAGTGGTAATGTAAGACACATGACCTCGAAAGGAAAGCCAGATCCGAGTCTGATTCTTTATAGAGAAAAATATCTAGGCGATGTCCACCAGCTACTAGAGCACAGGCGACTTTGGAGAACGCAGCAAGATCATGGAGGAAAGGAAACAAAATTCCGAAATGACCTTGAGATTTTCGATTGCCAATGTTTGAGAATGACGACCCTGGACTCAAGATGTGTGGATGATAGTCATCGATCGGAAGCGTTGATAAGCGCTGCCTATTGCTGGTATCCTGGGCTTCCAGATGGGATTCAAAACAGTTGTCCGCAGCCAAGTCCGGGCTAACGACGACGCCACCGATCGTGTCAGGTCTCTTTTCTGAAACCCAGAGCCCAAGCGCAGACCATGAGTCAAAAGTAAGATCCGGAAGGGCATTAACGTCGGAAAAAGTAAGGCTTGGCAGCACGAAAGGAGGCACGAGGAAAGCTGCGGGACGATGACACGCCGACGGAGTGAGGCACACTTCTTTCTGAGTTTCGGACTTGGGAAGGGCAGACCCTTTCAGACCGAAGGGGAATGTCACCGCAGGTGGGTTGAGAAGGAGCGAGCGGGCAGCCTTATTCACTTTCCGAAGACCAGAATCATCCAGGAACAAAGTCCAGTCAGTTGATACGTAAAATGAAATTTCAATGAGAGCATTGCTGCCGCATGCTGCATGAGAGCAGGGTATCAGGGTCAACAGGATCGATAGCGCTTGACCATATGAGGCAATTACGTGGCGAATTGATGATCGCGCCATGGATAATAATGATTCAGGGCAAAGTATGATGACTTCTTGAACAATTGACTGATACTCCAGTAGGCCAGTGATCGTCAGTTCCAAAGTCCGGGAACTCTTCTCCGTAACGGGTAGAATGGCAGTCATCGAAGAGTTGGGGAACGTCTTCGCGGACCCAAGCTCCAGCATATACAAAGGACCAAAAGTGTCCGCCGAAGGATTGTCAAGCGTATGAGGGGAGTCTGATACAGCTGGATGGATTTTCCACCCAGGAAAATGGTTTTTGAATGAGAAGGGATCTGGAGAATGGCCGGCGTATCGTCTGAGTGCAAGGAATAGAAAGAATACCAGGGCTAAAGGGAGCAGAAGCAATCCTCGAGAACGCATTAGAGGGTGTTTGCGCCGAGGGCGACGTCTAGCCTTGGTGGTGGTCGACTTTGACATCCTCAGCTGGTGACGTGTTCCACTGGCGAGGCGAGGGGGACTGGACGTCTACGGATGACGTAATCGCGACTTTACTAAAGTCTAAAGTCGATCACTGGCATGTGTTGCGGAAACACTGGCAAGTGCCAAGGGAGAGTACAAGACTAATCATTACTAACCGCATATAATCTAACAAAAGGGTCTATCATAATCGCTATAAAGATAGACCGACTACCACTATTGATGGCTGTCTTTGCTGCTGAGGCTCCTGAAAAACTCTGCGTAAGCGTGATCCACATCGAACATCAGCTACGACACAAGTGATTAGCGGAGTTCTTGAGCTGGCAAAACTACAACTACCTGTCTCGATTGCTCCTCGGTGATCTCCTCCGATGCTTTCATCCCGTTAAGCGTGATCAACCTTTAAGGAAGGGTAAAGGACATGTGAGATTGGCATGGATGGAGTGACGTACCATCCGACCATTTTGCTTCGGCCCTCCCAATCTTTACTTCCTTTAAACCGTGCATAGCCAGTGACAAGCCCTTGAAGGATTGGATGAAGCTGATCTTTGGCACGCATACGTAGCTTCAAAGCATCCATGAAGGTGATGAAGTTCTGGAAAAATGTCAGTCTCGGAAATCGTATCAGAAACGAGATACAAAGGAGTAACCGAACCTGCGTCGTCTCAGCGACCCATTTTCCGGTCTCCGGACCTGCCTCACTTGAGTGCTCAATAGTCGCTGGAACACCGACCTTGAGACGGTGAAGGGCCGCGGGAAGATCCATCTTCGGCAAGGGGACGATGTGGGTTGAACGACTAAGAAAGGGGGCCACGGGGTGTGCTTACCCGATATCGACTCATAAACTGCTCAATGCTTGGCACGTCATCACCGACTAACTTTAGCATAGTCTTATATTGTGATAGCAACCGAGTGCATGCAGGAGAGTACCTCTTAACGTCCCACCCTTAATGCATCGCCGATAAATCAAGAATGATGACGCACTCTGCAGCTGTCACCGAGTCCCGGACGTACGCGCGTTCCAAATAGTCTAGGGCAACAACGATGCCATAGAGGGTTGCAAGTGATTCGTATTTCTCTCGTTCAGCGTTGGTTGTGTAGAGACGGGCTTCTTCATCAAGAGACAATGGCATGGTCACGGTAGGCAGTACTCGACACCCCATCTCTACCCCGCCATCTCTGCAATGTCGCTTCGATCACGTGATCATTACATCTAAGCTAAGCAAATGTTTGATGTGTCATATAATTATTTCACATTGAAGCAAGCAATGAACCATCAGATCTGACAGTAGAGTTTAGAAAGGGACGGAAACTGGTCTCCAAAGTCTGCCACATTCATTGCAGTGTCGGCGCGACACTGGATTTTGATCTAGTGCGGTCCTGAACGATACTAACTCGACCACCAGTATTCTTCGTCTCGACGCTCGGAGTCGACGGGATCCATGGCTCCGAATCTGAATGAGAGAGATCCACCTCTTCCTCCTGAGCGAGTGTGCCTACCTGTTATGGGAGAATCCCGGACCTTTTCCCGTTGCTTGTTCCCAAAATAATCGAAGAGAAGGACACCATGATATATGAAGAAGGATGCGCCGACTCGATGTTTGATGTGCCAAATGGGTTTGATGTGCAGGTGATGGCCCTTGCGTCTGATCACCCAAGAAGCCTGTGACACGAAGAAGGCGGGTTGTAGAGCGATCCGGTCAGGGAAGTCCGTCAAATCGCATCGAACAACCGATCGTAACGAGGAACAATAGGAAGGAGATGGGCGCATACCAGTGATCTGTGGGCGCATCGATGAGACTGGTGACGGACGCGCTGCGTTGTATCCATGGAGCATGGCCGTGGAGTCGGGCGTAACACTACTGAACCCTGGACGCTCGCAGCTCGCCACCTTGATGAATGGCGATAATGAGAAAATGTTCCGAGTCAACAGGGTTGTAATGTCCCCTCGAAGCAATCTCAAAGGAGGCCGAAAACGGAGATTGCAGCCTATTGGCTAGACCCTTCATTTCGTTCGTTCAATTGCCCTTTGACAAAAGTCCGGATTACAAAAGATCGGCCAAATCTTGACAAGGACAATAAGCTAGACACTGTGCGAAGCGCAGTAGGCCCCTGAGGCACGGTACGTACTGATCCCGACAGTGGTCCGAGTCTTTAATTTGTTGAGAATGGAACTTCATAGAAATGCGCCCGGCGTCGAAAGGCTCGGACCTACTATGAGTCAGAACTTGAATCCCGTAACCGTTCCCATGTTTGTCCAAGTCCAACATCACCGGAGTGAACAACCATGAGATCACCCCAGCTTTGCTGTTCATGATCCCAAAGGACCCAGCGCACGATCGATGCATGACCCAATCAGACAGTGGCAAGGTCACGTTGCGAAGTCATTCCTTTGTCGGGCAACGTTCGCCGGGCTCCGAGTCGTGAATTGGCGCGTGGCGTGATGCGTCACCCAGGATGGGATCAGTGGATTGCCTTTCTGAACATCATGACAGTCAGCGATGGCCCTTGAGGCGGTGCTGGGTATATTTACCAAATGGGGGGGATTGATTTACTGATTGTCGAGGTTGTGAGGTTTCGGACCCTTCCACCAGCCGATACGTAGTGCGCCTCTCGCAACTCGGATGGGGTATCGTTCAATGAATCGTTAGTCACTGCTCAGCAGCATGACTCGAACTGGGAGCTTGAAGGCTGGGGCTGTTCTGGGCGCGTGGGCGGGCGTAAACGTTAACGTTAACCTGAGATCTGAGATCACGAAACGATCACTTGTGCTCACGTGCTGTGTTGGGTATTCGCTCGCGTCCGCGGCTCCGAGGCTCTTGGCACGCACGTTCACCAGTTCAATTGAACTTATCTGCATACCTTGTCCGAGTCGCTGAGGGCTCTTGTCTAGGCTTTACAAGTGAAGAACAGATGCTGAGTGCTGTAAACCTCGCTAGCCCACCCATGAATGTTACAGCGCACAAGAAACGCTCGACCAGTCGCAGTCTCGACTCTCGAGTTATATATCCCGACCACGTCTGTGACCACTTCTTCGGCAACAACCCTACTTTCACGTCTATGCATGGCTTTTCGACACGGTGTTGGTCCTAAGTAAAAATTCCGATCTCTTTCAAAGGGAAGGCCATGGCTTTATTTTTCCAGACATGCTCAGGCTGTGATACAGTGGCAGAGACAGGCCCTCAGGCCTTAGAGCCTGCATTCTCACCCTGAGATGAGGCTATCGAAGGATACAATTGACATCTTGACTCAAGTTGACGCAGAGGAGTCGCAGAGGACGGCTAAAAGGCAATCCTCACTTTCCATGATTGGTGCGTCTCAACCAAGTGTCGGATGCAATCTGTTGAGGGTCAATGTCCATCGTCCGGGGGCCCCGGAGGCGTGTCGCGATTGCGAACCCATCGTATCCTGACCGCTTTCCTGTTCGATAGCATTATTGGGCCTGGGGCGATTGATACTTCGAGTTCACATGCTTCTCAGGTGGCGACGCTGCGCGGCTTCCGAGAAACAAGTGTGCCGCCTCAACATTTGAACTGGGCAAGGAAACACGCCTAAGGCCGCGGCTCAAGAAGTATGTACAGTGGAGCCTTTCCTCCTTTGTCAGGAGACGGGCTGGAAAGTCACTCGAGGACACCCAAGCAGCTACAGAGCGCGTAGTCGAGTAATAATGTGACTGGGTTGATGGATTGATGCGATTCAATTACTTTGTGCATTATACGGCCAATAAATTTCCCTTGTTCATTGATCTTCCACGAACCCCAACAAGGCACTAATATCCGAACATGATCCCATCCCCACCACACTATGGCATGGGAGTTCTGAGTCTGAGTACTAAGGCTTCAAATAACAATTGGACTTCAAACCAAATCCTCTGCTCGTACAGACGCGTCAACGTTTAGTTAAGGGACCGCTCCTTCAGTTTATAGAGGGATCACCACCTGCTTTCCAAAATCCTTCAAAAACCTCCATCTCCCGATTCCCTTTGTGTTACGCTCTCCACCCTCCTCCCAACCCGTCAATTCTGCCTTCAAGTAGGGAGAAAATTCGAGTATATCAAGGAGAGAGGGGTCGTGCGCGATGACGACCAATACATCGCGGTTTGCATCGAGCATCTTGAGCGCCTCAAGCGTGACGCGGGAAGCCACTGCATCCGTTTGCATCGCTGGAGCCGCTTCATAAAACGGGGTGGTTCGAAAGTCACCCCCGGGGTCGGCAGCCGACCGGTGAATGGGCTCAAAGATGGAGCCGGGGCATGAGGAAAGTGACTGGCCAGTGTGTGGCCCGAATGGAGATGGAAAGATGGATTCTGGAAGAGGGAGAAGGGGCGTAGGACGGAATTCGCCGCAATGATGAGCCGTGTCCCCTCCGAGCAGTATAAACTTTTCTTCGGCCGTGCGCGCCAGGGCCATGACATGGTCATCCGTGTGCCCGGGAGCTTCTAGGAGGTAGAAAGAACCATTGTCGAACCAATCGATGGCTCGCAACCCGCACACCTTCAGCTGAGACTTGCTAAAGTCTAATTCAATTAGATGGCGACCCTCGAAAGCGTCCTGATTTGTGAGAGCGTCCGGGTTGTCGGGATATCCAGGGTACGTTTTCGGATTCGATTTGAATCCGGGACCGACGATGAGCGACGTACTCGACGGGAAAAGGGATGGGTCGCCCATGTGGTCTACGTGGTGATGGGACCAGATGATGGAGTCGACCGAGGAAAGTGGCACAGAGGCGGAATTCAGAATGTCGGCCACGTCTGAGGGAACATCGATGGTTATACCGATACTTTGCACTTGTTCGACGACTGAATCGCGAGTCAGCCACTGCTATCAAGACACCATGCACGAATGTCCGTCACGGTACTACTCCACGACTTCGGGATCAAGGAAGAGACTGCGGGAATAAAAGAAATATGGTGCGTAGAGAACTCACTGAGCGGCGGTAGCTTTTCTTTCCAAGCTTTCATGAAACCAAGGTCGTACAACACCTTCTTCCCTGCTGTTTCATTCTCGACGAGGAAGCTATACGCGGGTATCTCCATGACGTCGTGTCCCGCTATTGGCGACTGGATCATCATAGTCGTTGGTGCTACAGCCTTTCCCGCGACCAGGATTGAAACGCGGACGGTAAATCCCTTGTACGCCGGCAGCTGAACTGACGAACTAGTGCTGCCAGTGGTAGCCGACATTTTCGAAAACAGTTGAACGAGCTAGGGAGAGAGGCGAGAGGAGCTGATTCAGCTCAGCTGAAACGAATCGCCTTCGATGAAGTCATTATATACCGCGATCGGGGATGACCCGAATAAGCCCAACTGAGCAGAGACAGAATGGAAAGCAGGATGATTCTGATGATGTTCCTTTTGTTTTACGGTCTGACTTGTGACCCGTGGTTGCGCTGACATTTACAATAGCTCTTTTGTTCTTATGATGCCATGATGATGCCATATGATACCCAGGCCCGGCAAGCGCCAGCGGCGTAGTATTCACTTACTCCCACGCTCCGAGTCAATTTTCAATTCCCGCCTCGCTTTCTTCTAACTTACCGTCTCACTAGTACTGTTCGTCTCAGTCTCGCTGGATTCCGCCTCAAATGTATCACCTGTATCTGTCCACTCTCAAACGCTCCCGGTGTGCCACCCCTTCAAGTCGTCTCCCTTTACCTTTTGTATCGCTCCCTGCTTCCCCTCGACTCGCTCCGCTCCCTTTCCGACTCCGTGCACAACCTATTCGCTCTCTAGATACCACCGAAGTATTTGGATCAAGGCAGTGCTGATTCTGCAGAATGCGGAATGCTACGATTGAGCCACGATTCCTCCGTCAAGTTCGTATCAATGCTGATAGGACTGCCTTTTATCGGCACTTTCAAGTCGGAACCGGAACCGGCCATTTAGACCCAGACGGGCCAGGCCCACTTCCTTACAATGTCCGACAAAACTCCGACCGAAATGCGCGGTGAAGGGGGTCTCCACCTCCGAACGCCTGGCTCGGGGGGCTGGACTCGACCGCCACTACCTGAGAGTAAGTGCTCGCGACGCGACTTACCTGCAGATTTTGTACAGAAAGGCAGCACCAGGAAAAACCCCGGGTTTAATTTTCGTGCTTTTTCATATTTTTCAAGCAGAAAAGGTTAAAATTTCAGAAAGTAGTTCCTGCTTAGAACAGAAGAGAGACATTCAAGGAAACCCTGGCAGCTACAGACTGCGCAGAGTTGATTTAACTGATACAGGACTAGATTGATGCATTGATGCCATTACTCACCATTCACCACATTTTAGAATACAGCCAGTTGTTTTCCCTTGTTCGTTGGCCTTGCATGAACCCAACAAGGCACTAGAATCCGAGTGACGCCAACTCCTATTAAATGACATGACATTTCTGAGAGTCAGAATGCTAAGGCTTCAAATAACGATGTACTTCCAACGAAATCCTCTTCTCGTATGGACGCGTGAACTTGGGGTCAAGATACATCTCCTTCACTTCACGCTATCTGCTTTCCAAAGTCCTTCAAAAACCTCCACCTCCCAATCTCCTTTGCGCTACGCTCTCCACCCTCCTCCCAGCCCGTCAATTCTGCCTTGGGATAAAACTCGAGTACGTCACGGAGAGAGGAGTCGTGCGCGATGACGACAAACACATCCGGGCACGCATCGAGTGCCTTGAGCGCCTCAAGCGTGGCACGGGAAGCCACGGCATCCGTTATCATCGGTGGGGCCGGTTCATAAAACGGGGTGGTTCGGAAGGCGCTTTTCGGGTCAGTCAATGGGTGGATGGACTCGAAGATGGAGCACGGGCAGAAGGAAAGTGACTTGGGCGGCTCGAAGGGAGATGGAGAGATCGATTCGGGAAGAGGGAGAAGTGGCGTAGGACGGAATTCGCCACAATGATGAGCCGTGTCCCCTCCGAGCAGTATAAACTTTTCTTCGGCCGTGCGCGCCAGGGCCATGATATGATCATCCGTGTGTCCGGGAGCTTCTAGGAAGTAGAAAGAACCATCGTCGAACCAATCGATGGCTCGCAACCCGCACACCTTCAGCTGAGACTCGCTGAAGTCTAGTTCGATGAGTTGGCGACCCTCGAAGGCATCCTGGAGCGTGAGAGCGTCTGGATTCTTGGGGTACCCAGGATAGGTCGTCGGATTCGATTTGAATCCGGGGCCAACAATGAGCGACGTACTCGACGGGAAAAGCGATGGATCGCCCGTGTGGTCTGCATGGTGATGTGACCAGATGATGGAATCGATGGAGGAAAGTGGCACAGAGGCGGAATTCAGAATGTCTACAACGTCGGAGGGAATATTGGCGGTCATGGCGACACTCTGAAATTGTTCCATGACTGATCCGTAAGTTAGCTACCATCACGCCACAAGGCTATAAGAAAGAATATGGCTCGTAGAGACTCACGGAGTGGCGGTAGCTTTTCTTTCCAAGCTTTCATGAAACCAAGGTCGAACAACATTTTCTTTCCTGCAACCTCATTCTCGACGAGGAAGCTATACAAGGAGGTGTCCATGGTATCGTGTCCCGCTATGGGCGGCTGGACCAGCATAGCAGTTGGTAATACAGCACTTCCCGCAAACAGGATTGAGACGCGGACGGTAGATCCCTTGTACGCTGGCAGCTGAATTGATGGACTACTGGTAGCCGACATTTCGAAAACAGTTGAAAGGACCAAGGAACGAGGCAAGAGAAGCTCGAACGATTGGCCTTTCAAATTGAACGAAGCAGTCATTTTATACCGTGATCCGAGATGAGCCGAGCCGAATGATAGCTCCCACCGTGACACACTGGCAGTGACTGAGCAGAGAGACAAAATGGAAAGTAGAACAGTTGGGATCGAAGCATCGTTGACCAGAATGAGTAATGGCCTCCACTCGATGTCCGTGCCGTGCTAAGCGGCTCTGCCACTCAGTGTGCTCTGTCTACAGTACTAGTAAGTCACTACAGTAGGCTCAGGCTGGCGACACGGCGTGAGTTGGGCATTTTCGGCGGATGATTACGTGTCGAGTCACGACCCAAAAAAGGAGCGAGCCAGGAACGATTCCAGTACTTTGGATTTTCTAATTCCGCTGTCAGAATTT
>Ga0307510_10010095_pt1 | contig 11227 bp, 5 predicted proteins | sample 12_EM_MG_FD_207224 | JGI IMG/M metagenome (GOLD analysis project Ga0307510, IMG submission 207224) | Populus trichocarpa ectomycorrhiza microbial communities from riparian zone in the Pacific Northwest, United States - 12_EM | ecosystem: Host-associated > Plants > Roots > Unclassified | place... | reverse complement strand
TAATTTAATGGAATAATAAAAAGTATTTGATATAAAATATTATTTATTTAATAATGTAATAATGTAAGTTAAATCTACAATATTTAAATTAAAAACTATATATATATATATATATATATATATATATTATTTTGTAACCTTAATTTGAAAAACATATTTAACCAAACATATTAAACTACTTTTTATTCAACCTCAATTTCAACCACAGTTTTAACCAAATATATATAAATACCAAATCAACCTCAATTAAAAGTACTTTTTATAAAACAACTTTTTTCAAACCACAACCACATCAGCTATCACAATACCAAACACACCCTAAGTGAAGATCCAAGATATGATTTATATTATTTTCTTACACAATGTACCTAGGCTCTTTTTTTTTCTTTTCTTTTTAGTTTTTGTTTATATATCTTGGTAAAAAAAAATCTTCAAATTTAATTGATTTCATAAAAGAGTTATAGTTTTAACAAGTTGATCAAAGACATTCGAGCTATTATTTGCTTTTCTTTTTTCTTTGTTTAATATTTTTTTTGTCCCTCAATTTAAAAAAATATAATTTCACCATGATATATTTTTTTATTTAGCTCAAAACTAAAAAATAAATTCATCATTTATTATTAATGATCTATTTTTGCTATCTCAGCTACATGCGTTTATCATGATTATTTTTCTTTTAAAACAATATGTTTAATACAAAAAATTCTCATACACTTTATCATTAATAATAGCTCCATTATGTTTTTTTTTAATTGAATCCAAATATTTGCATAACTTGCAACACAAGTTTACTCGATCTACTCGAGTTCATTTATGTTTTTTTTTTAATTAAGTGTTATTTTTTATTGTTTTTGTTTTTTAATGTTGAGTTGATTAAATAGTGAGCTTTCCATTTTGTTTTTTTTTTTAATTATCACTTTTACAAATTATCTTAGTTAATATAATATATTTTCATCTTAATATTTAATAAAAATATCAATCAATTCATTATTAAAATCTATTTTAGATATTTTTTTGGTTGTGTTTTTTTTTTCCCGCGTAAAGCGGGGCAATGGACTCGTAATTTATAAGCGAAACAGATTTTTATGTTTTGTATAAACAAACCGTAGAAAGGAAGATCAAATATGCGAAGTATGAGTGATCTCCATTTCTATGCATTCTCATATCAGAATTAAGTCCGAGCCTCTCTGTTTCATGAATGCAATCGCCAAGAAAATGAGGGTAAGCATATACCTGAAATGGATTAGATCATCTCTTACCGTGTAAAATCATCACATACAAGCAACAATAAGATGGTAAAAGTGATCAAATTTTGTACGAGGCAAGCAAAGTGCATCTATCCTATTAGGGCAGATGGCTGTAAAAACATCAGTCAGGCCAAGGTTCAAGGTTTGATCGAATAAAACACAAATGACATAGAAACAAAATTGCAATATCAAATGCCTGATTTATGGAAATCCTGAAACAAAGAACACAAGAAAACAATACGAAATGTGGAGTGATTGTGATTTAAAATGTAGAAGAGTTTACAACTGATGAAAGATTCAGTTTTTCCCTGTAAAATTTCAATATCTGGGTAGACTCAGCATGCTGGTCTATAAATATCCGCCGGAACTTATCTTCAGGTGTATTGAAGAATGCAAGGCTTCTGAAACTCTTCTCAACCAAGCGTTTAGAAACTAAAAATTGCAACACCAAAGCCCTTGGAATTAGCCTTTTCTCAAGGCTATATGATGAGCAAGTTGGATTTTTGGCAAGATAGGACGACTCCCACCCTAATTTGTTGACAAAAAGATCCATTGATGCTGCGATCTTCTCTGCAGATTTGCGCATAAACATTGGAAATTTTACAAATGCTGTAAGAATTTCTTCTTCAGACAAACCCCATCTCCTATACACAGTAAGCTTCTTTTCCCAAGTGGATCCGCTCATGGACCTCAGCACTGTGATTGCAGAAACAAATTGACTCTTGGAAGGATGAAATCCCATTAGAGTCACTTCCTCTATAAGCTTTTTAAAATTCTCCAGATTTGAAATCATAATAGAAGGCTGGCAACGAATTAGCAGAGCAATATTCTTTTTAGGGACTCCATTGCCTTGTAAAACATCAACAATACGTGCCATGTTTTCAACATTACTATTTAGAATACGAGGGGAGCGCATGATTACTATGATGACCACGGCATCAGATTGGAGCAAGTTTTCAAGGAAATCAAAAGCAGGGACTAATTTGTTTTCTAAGCTGTACATCAAAACCCATGGGTAGGATGATATGATTTTGATAACATCATGGCTGGAAAAACCTTTAGATTGGAAAAACTCAAGCTTGGGCAAAAGTGTTGTGTTAGGTCTAGACAAAAGCACCGGTGGCCGTCTCCTCACAAGGTTCAAAATTTGGGATTTTGAGAAACCATAGTTCTTGAAAACGGCAAGAACAGAATCAGGCTTATCTGGGGTTTCAAAATGAACCTGTTTAGAAACTTCTAAAGCAGATTTTAGAGAGAACCCACATTTGTTCATAAGGTATGAGACTGTAAAGGAATGTTCTTTTATATCATCATCTGTATTCACTGATGAGATGTATCTGAGACATGATAATATTGAAGGGTTTTCAAGAAAAGAATGAACTGATGAAGCTCTAACAGAGGACCCTGTCACTATGCTTTTGCAGGGTAATCTAAACATTAGAAATTGAAACGTGAGAAAGTCGCTGTAGCAGTAGTGAATAAAATGCTACTTACCATTCCATTGAAGCAACTCTTAAACCCTAACAGTGGAGCAGAGCAGAGAAGATTGGGCACAGGGGAGGAGAATAGACGAACCCTGACCAAGAACAAGTTTGGGTCTATTTTTGCACTTCTTCTAACGTTTCGCGACTAGAAGCCCTATTCAAAAGTTTGTGTTGATAGCCTGGCCTTTACAGCCTTCAGGTTATTGGGCTTTGATCTTCATGAATCATGAAGAAATTAGAAAATTATAAGCCCAATAATTAGAAAAGATCAAAGCTGCTTAGGCACTTTTTATTTTGTCAGTGGTTGGGGCTATCAGTATGATCATCACAAGGATAACTGGACTCGCTGGGGCTATCACTATGATTATCACAAGGATAATTAAACTGGTCGGGGCTATAACTCAAATGGTCCAAATACATTGTTCATGGAAGGATTAATTAAACATAATATTTTAAAAAGAATCGGTTAAATATGAGTGAACCAGTCTATAAATACAAGTTTTGAAATCAACTTGTGCACTAGTTAAATATAATATTTTGAAAAGAAATGATAAAAATAAACTGTTTATGGGTAAACCGATCAAAAAACATAAATTTTAAAAGGGATTAACAATCTTTGAAATTCATCTAATATCAATAGTAAAGAAATAAAAATAATCAAACAATTAATATTCATCAAGTCATCTCATATTAGGAATTGACCCGCATAACCAGTGTCAATCAATATTCATCGAATGCTCTCATATTACTCATATCACACATTCACAATCATAATGCAAAATTCAAGATTTTACTTGGAAAAATATTTTTTTTTAAACATGCATCATACGATCAATAAATAATCAGATATTTATGTATGAAACCAATCAATAAAATTATCAATCATGCAAATCAATGGTCGACCAATCCTTCAAATATCAACTCAGCAAACATAAGGACTGTCATTCATCCCAAATAATACTAAAAAATCAAATCACAATCTCATCCTCTTAGTTCCGTTAGAGGACATTGACAATCCTCATTTTCCCCTCAAAATTCCTCAAGTATCTCAAACCCCTAGGGTTTGGCATGCTTTGGTGCACTGCAGATATTTAATTTAATCAAATATCCATAAATACACATATAAACATAATTGTTTTAAATTACAAGTATAAATAAAATAAAAATAAAATTTAAGTAAAAGTAAATAAATAAAATCAAATTTGAAAATCACTGAAATGCCCATGGTCAAACCATGAAATTATCTAAATGAATTACTAAAATTCCCCTGGCAGTGCATTGTACTATTCACTTGGCATGTGCGCCTCACGAAACGCGGTTGATGATGGTCCGACAACCATCCCGATGGGATGATGGCGCATTGAACAACCCACAGGAAGATCTCAATCTCATTTGTCCATTGATAGTGGCCCTATATCTGACAGCCAACTAGAGAGGGAGATCGGTTGCAACGAAAGCTCGGGTGAATCAAGTAGTTTTCTATGTTGAAATGGATTGGGCTCTGATCTAGCGCAACCTATGCTACATTCTTGAGCTTTCTTGCATTGGACAATTTAGGTTCGGATTGATTCGATTGAACGATTAGATTTCGATGTTTTTAAATTGAATCTATGGTTACGGTTTATTTGGGGTAGTGATTAGGTATGGGTGAGTCTAGACCTCTTTTTTTTTATATATAAAGATGTTTAATATAAAGATGTTTTTTAAATAAATAAATTCAATTTAAATATGTTTTTTTTTTTTACTAATTCAAGCAGCCAAAAAAAATAAAAATGAAGGCATCATATTCTGTATGTTGTTTCTGGTTAATATATATCTAATTGTATTGTATAATTCTAAGTTAGTTATAATTGTAGACATTATAGTGGCAACACAGATAATGGTAGATATTCTTAACTCCTCCACACACAACTTTTGGAAAAATCACTCTAAAAACCACTGAAAATAATGAGAACAAATTTGCTCGACCTTTTTTTTATGTTTGATATAAAAATGTTTTCAGAATAAATATATTTAATTTAAAGATGTTCTAAATAATTACTTTAATTTGATTGACATATCTTTGGAAAATTTGCTTGACTTTACTTGATAAAGAAATTTGGTTCTAATATTCTAAAAATTTGATTTTACTTAACAACAACAACAACAAGAACAACAATAATATATACTCTCTCTTTTATTTGATTTTAATTTATCAATTGGTAAATCAATCTTTATATGATAAAAGAAATTGAGTGATACATTTTCTTATAATATGTCTGATTTAGAGTTTGATTTTTCTTAGCTTTAAACTTCATTAATTTGGTTTTTGTTAGAGTTAGCCGAAATATGTGATTATTGATTAATATTTTGTTAATTATTTATTTATTCTTTGTTTGTAAGATTTGAAGTCAAAATCTTTTTATTTAAATGCATGATCTAATAGATTTAGAGTCTTATTTTAATTTGCTAGTTAGAACTAGCTGAAATATATGATTATCAATTAGTGTTGTGCTAATTATTTATTTATGAGATTTGAAAGAGCAATAATTAAGATAGATTTATTGTTTAATTAACTCATCTGTATATATGTGATCTATGATCTTATATAGATTAATTTCATACCGTTAAGTTTTAGAGTTTGATTTTTGACTACGTCCGTATATATGTGATCTTTAAACTATATTTAGACTAAACAATGTATTTTATATTAGGCATGATGCCTTAAGAGTGCTAATATTTTTCTTTAGTTATAATCGGTCTTTTACCTTGAAAATTTTGATAAAAAAAAAATCTTTTAATGACTCTAAATTAAATAATTAGTTTAACTCTAACATTTCGTTGTGCCCGATAACCTTTTTTATTTCAATGATCCAAATATAATGAACTTTGACAGCTACCTTTATTTGTAGTTATATTCAATAAGACAGGTCCTATTCAGCTTGAGGGATAGGAAAACGTCTAGCTTTTTAGATGCATAGGTCATGAAGTGATGATAAACAAGGTAGGAGTTTATGCATCCATTTTTTGGGATGACTAATGTCCTTTGCTGAGGTTGGCTTTGCAAAGCTTCTAACCTTGTTGAGACACAAGCTGGTCTTAGCACAACCCTTAATTAATGTCAGGTGGGATGAATCCTTGAAACTGACAATGGCTTAACATCTTCTTTGCATCAGAAATCAAATCCGGCACTCCTAGGATGAAGGTTACTGGAAGTATCTTAAGCCATGGAAACTTTACAAATCCTCCGATAATCTCTAAGTTAAACAAATTTTTATGTTTTGAATATTTCGACTGCTATAAACAATCCGTAGAAAGGAAGATCTAATATGCGAAGCATGAGTGACCTCCACTTCTGTGCAGTAGCAAATCAGAATGAAGTCCGAGCCTCTCTGTTTCATGAAAGCAATCGCCAAGAAAATGAGGGTAAGCATATACCTGAAATGGATTAGACCATCTCTTATCGTGTAAAATCATCACGTACAAGCAACAATAAGATGGTACAAGTGATCAAATTTTGTATGAGGCAAGAAAAGTGCATCTGTCCTATTAGGGCAGACGGCTGTAAGAACATCAGTAAGGACAAGGTTCAGGGTTTGATTGAGGAAAACACAAATGATATAGAAACAAAATTGCAATATGAAATGCCAAATTTATGGAAATCCTGAAACAAAGAACACAATAAGAAAACAATACAAAATGTAGAGTGACTGTGATTTAAAATGTAGAAGAGTTTACAACTGATGAAAGATTAAGTTTTTCCTCATACAATCTCAATATCTGGGTAGATTCAGCATGGTGATCAATAAACATCTGCCGGAACTTATCTTCAGGTGTATTGAAGAATGCAAGGCTTCTGAAACTCTTCTCAACCAAGCCTTTAGAAACTAAAAATTGCAACACCAAAGCCCTTGGAATTAGCCTTTGCTCAAGGCTATATGATGAAAAAGTTGGATTTTTGGCAATATAGGAAGACTCCCAACCCAATTTGTTGACAAAAAGATCCATTGATCCAGCGATCTTCTCTGCAGATATGCGCATAAACATTGGAAATTTTACAAATGCTGTAAGGATTTCTTCTTCAGACAAACCCCACCTCCTATACACAGCAAACTTCTTTTCCCAAGTGGATCTGCTCAAGGACATCAGCACCATGATTGCACAAACAAATTGACTCTTTGAAGGGCGAAATCCCATTAGAGCCACTTTCTGTATAAGCTTTTTAAAATTCTCCAGATTTGAAATCATAATAGAAGGCTTGGAACGGATTAGCAGAGCAATATTCTTTTTAGGGACTCCATTGTCTCGTAAAACATCGACAACACGTGCCATGCTTTCAACATTAATGTATAGAATACCAAGGTAACGCTTGATTGCTTTGATGACCGAGGCATCAGATTGGAGCAAGTTTTCAAGGAAATCAAAAGCAGGGACTAACTGGTTTTCTAAGCTACACATCAAAATCCTTGGGTAGGATGATATGATTTTGACATGGTCAGGGCTTGAAAAACCTTTAGATTGGAAAAACTCAAGCTTGGGCAAAAGCGTTGTGTTAGGTTTAGACAAAAGCACCGTTGGCCGTCTCGTCACAAGGTTCAGAATATGGGATTTTGAGAAGCCATAGTTCTTGAAAACGGCAAGAACAGTATCAGGCTTATCTGGGGTTTCAAAATGAACTTGTTTAGAAACTTCTAAAGCAGATTTTAGAGAAAACCCACATTTGTTCATAAGGTATGAGACTGTAAAGGAATGTTCTTTTATATCATCCGTATCCACTGATGAAATGTGTCTGAGACATGATAATATTGAAGGGTTTTCAAGAAAACAGTGAAGTTCATGAACTGATAAATTAGCTCTATTTGAACAGCCTAACACTAAGCTTTTGCAGAGAAATCTAAACATTGGGAATCGAAATTTGTGAAAGTACTATTAGAAGATAAAATGCTACTTACCTCTGCAACGTTTTTGAAGATCATTCAATTCAAGCAACTCCTAATCCCTAACAGTAGGGTGGAGCAGAGCGAGTGGAGGAATCATCACCAAGAACAAGTTTGGGTATCAGTTTTGGACTTCTTTGATTGCTTTTAACGTTTTGTGGACTATAAGCCCTATTGAATTGTTTGTACTGACAGTGGCCTTCACAACTTTCATGTTATTGGGCTTTAGTGTTGATTCGATTTTTATTTCATTCAGTTAAAATTATTACTAGAGATGGCTGTTACTGTTCACCAATTGGATTGCACTGTTACACGTGCAATTATATATATATATATATAATACTATTTTAAATAAATAATTACAATAATATTTTAAAATTATCTAAATATACAATTATTTATGATAATATTGAAAATTATTTAATGAATTAGTGAATCTAATATGGGCTTTTTCTTAAAAATATTGCAAAAATAAAAATAAAATATATATTTAGTTATTGCAAATTTTTTATATAGTTTTTATTTTTACTTTTTTTATATTTACAATATGTTTTTTTTAGAAAAAAAACTTACCTTTTCAAAGTATGATAAGTTTTATTTAAGCAACACACTTCAATAAAAAGAAATGATTTGTCAAAATTAAAAAAATTACTGAATAATAAAAAAAAATTCTGACAAAAAAAATATATTTTTATCATGAATTTAAATTATTATAATTTTTTTGAATATTTATTTTAAATTTCTTAAAGTGTTATAAAAAAATCATATTGTAAATATAAACATCATGTTTCGCCAAAACAAAGAAAATGCATATATAATAAATTATAATTTTAACAAAAATAAATATATTTTTTCTTCAAAATTTAAATAATTAGAATCTTTCAAATACTTATTTTACTTAGCATAAAATTAAATAAAATTTAACTTTGAAAATGGTCTCGCAACCTTTCCTTTAACCTCTATATAATCTACAATTTATTGTACTTATATTAGTATTTGCTTTTCACCAAATTTTTTTTTCTCGTGATTATTTGTTTAGGGTCTTTTGTATTTCAAAATTATTTTTTAAAAAAATTAAATTTTGTTTATTATTTTTATTTTAAAGTAATATTTTTTTTGTATTTTCAAATCATTTTGATATATTGATGTTAAAAATAATTTTTTAAATTAAAAAAAATATTATTTTAATATATTAAAAAAAAAAACATTTTAAAAAATAATTATTACCACACTTTTACACTTTTAAATATATTACAATAATACATCTATTATTTTAAAAAAATAAAATAAAATAAAATAAACTGGTACAAGGTTGTGATCCAACCAAGTTGATTTATATCCCTAATGGTTTCCATTCCATCCTAACCTTCAGTGATCATACCATTCTCTTTGTCTCCTTTCTGAGCCTTCAGCATTGCTGCTTCTTCTGATTTTTTTCTAGCTTCCTCCTTTGAAACCTCAAGAGCTTTAATCAAAGTCTTCAAACAAGTCTCCTCATCTTGTTCGTCAGACTTTGGCATTAAATTCGCAGCAACATCAGCTGGGGACATCTTTGTCTCCCAGACAACTCTTTAATTTTTCCAAACAATTCATGGGATTGAATTTCCAAATAATTCTTGGCGAGCTCCTTGAATGCTTCAAAGCAGCGATATGACATTTCTATATGCTTATCCATCCTCCCCCTCCTAATCGAAGCAGGATCGAGTTTGTCCACGTAATTGGTAGTGAATATAATAATCCTTTCTCCACCACAAGCCGATCAAATCCCATCAATATTAACGTTCGAAAACCCTGATAAAGTAACCTTACCACCGAGTTTGCTTTCTTCTTCTGCCTCCCTTTTCATCTTGGAAATTGGATCCTTCTCTTTGTCTGCTTCATCATCATCTTTCTCCTTTTACCTGTGAGATCAACAGAGCAAGCGATATCATCAATCACAACAATAGACTTCCCTTTCGTTTCATGAGTAGCTTCCGCAGCTCGCTGTTGTCCTTAATGGTTGTCAATTAGATATCATAAACATCATAATCCAATAAACTAGCCATAGCAGCAATCATAGATGATTTGCCGGTTCCGGGAGGACCATATAGGAGATAACCACGCTTCCAAGCCTTTCCGATCTTTGCATAATAGTCTTTGCCTTTGCTGAACTTGATAAGGTCCTTCTTGATCTCTTCTTTCTTCTTTGTGCCCATTGCCAAAGTATCAAATGTAGATGGATGCTCAAACACCATACTGCCCCACTCGTACCTGTTCTTTGCAAGGATTGTTGGTGTCCAGCATCCTCTGTACGTCTTCCTCACTGCAATTTCCTGTCCTTGTTTCAGAACATGTTCTCCATAGGACTTGGTTAGTGATAACATTTGAATAATTGGAAATACTTAATAGAGAATTTCTGAAAGTTTAAAGATGAAATTGATACTAAACTTGATTAGTGATAACATTGAGATAATTAACCGAAAGGTATTTTTTATTTGATTTTTCACAAATAATTTTATGAGTCCTAATGTACTGAACTCTTCATAAACATGATATATGATAAAAATAGAATCATAATCTGATCAGAGTAGAACAAGTTCTATCTAGGAACAGGTAATGAAAGTTATACTGGACAACCTTTGCCAAAAATCGGTGCATAAAAACTAGATAAACTCTAAACAATTAACACTTTCAACAATTACTACTTTAAATAACGAATCTTATCTAATATTTTTAAATTAATGAGAATTTAGATGGACAATCTAGTTCATGAATAAATCTATCCAGACTAATTTCTCTCTTGTCAAACTCTACTAAGATAATCAAGAAAAAAATTCAATCTCTACTAATATATAAATCGGTTTACAAATATCTTAACAGTTTGAAAAAAAAAAAAAGAAGAAGAAGAATCCTACATATATTCAAATGTTTTTAATTCAATTTTCATTGGGATGGACATTGACAACATGGAGAATTCTATGAAATTGCAAGAGATTTATAGCATGCCCATGAAAAAAAATTAAAACACTGAATAGGGTTCACATATTTTGTTATATATATTATGTCCATGAACATCTCTCTGTGGAACAAAAAGAGGGACAAAAACAATTATTGATGAAGATAAAAGGTGAGGTCTAGGAAGCATAGACATGCTCATGAGAGGTAATTAGAGGTTCTTACTCAACCCAACCTTACACCCGCAAGCTTATATTTTTTTTTGTAAAAAATTTATTATATAAACATTAAAAAAAAATTATCTTTTCAATGTGAAATTAAAAGTTCATTAATATATATATATATTTTATATTTAAAAGAAAAAAATTATATTTTTTTAATGTGGGATAAGAAATTTTTTTTGTTGAATATTTCAACTTAAAAGGAAAAGATAATATCTTTCCAATATAAAATAAAAAATTCTTTGAAATAATTTCTTAAACTTCATTATTTATAATATATATAACTTATATTCATATGAATTGTTTCTTTAACTTTTTATGTGAGATATTAAAATTTTAAATATTTGTTTTAAATTTTTTTAAGTTGATCCGAGTTAAGACACGTAACTCAAGACTTGACTTGCTGAGTTTGATAATTATAGGAC